>TARA_B100001057_G_scaffold353004_1_pt1 | contig 24076 bp, 23 predicted proteins | sample TARA_B100001057 | Tara Oceans TARA_B100001057 (sample SAMEA2621839) | marine metagenome | biome: marine biome (ENVO:00000447); feature: surface water layer (ENVO:00002042); material: "saline water (ENVO:00002010), including plankton (ENVO:xxxxxxxx)" | depth 5 m
ATTCATCCACATGATCTTGGTAGTATCTTAGACCAACAAGGTATTGCAGTAAGGACTGGACATCATTGTGCTATGCCAGTCATGAAATATCTTGGAGTGCCTGGTACGACAAGAGCGTCACTCGGTTTATATAATAATAAAGATGATATTGATCGACTCATTGATGCGCTTGAAAAAGCACGACAAATATTTCAATGAAAAAAGATCATGTTACATCTGACATTCTTGACCTTTATCGAGAATTGATAATTGATCATGCTCATAGCCCGCGTAATTATAGGAGCCTTGTAGGAGCCACCAATTCATCAGAGGGTATAAATCCACTTTGTGGTGATAAGTTATATTTATATATTAAAATTAATTCAAAAAAAATTATAGAAGATATAAGTTTTGAAGGAACAGGTTGTGCAGTCTCTATGGCTTCAGCCTCTTTGCTTACTGAGTCAATAAAAAATCTTTCAATATCTGAAGCAAATGATTTTTTTGAATCGGTTATTAGTTTTATGCTAGATAAAAACAATGATTCTAATCTAAATAAAAAAATTAATTTATCTAAGTTAAAAGCTTTAGAAGGAGTGAAGCAATATCCAATGAGAATAAAGTGTGCAACTCTTGCTTGGCATGCACTTCATGCTGCAATCAACAAAACTTCATTCAGTGTTACAACAGAGTAGAGATACCATGATAGGTCATACAAATGAGCCATTTTTGTTAACAAGAGACGTTGATGCAGTAATTATACCATCGGGTGAAAATGTACTTCTTCAAAAAGAAACTAGTGGTTTTATTACTCAAGCACTTGGTGGAAGTTTTACAGTTTTTGTTGAGGGTAATTTATTTAGAATATCTGGAAGTAATGCTGATGCCTTAGGAAAGGACCCAGTTCCACCGCCAGAAATTCCTAAAAACGCAACCAATGAAGATATTGAAGCTGTCATCTGGAATCAACTCAAAACTTGCTATGACCCTGAAATACCTGTTGACATTGTAAATCTTGGTTTAATTTATAAGTGCGAGATTAGAGTTCTTGCAAATGGTCAGCGATCTGTTGATATAGATATGACACTCACAGCTCCAGGATGCGGAATGGGAGATATTTTAGTTGCCGACGCAAAAGAAAAAATCGCTGTTATTCCTACTGTGTCTGATGTAAATGTAGAGCTTGTTTTTGATCCACCCTGGAATGTAAGTTTAATGTCAGAAGAAGCTAAGCTACAAACAGGGTTAATGTAATTATTTAAATATACTTTTTTATTGTATAAAAAACTGAATAAATTATTACTAATCACTCCATTTCACAAAAACAATGTGAATAAATTCCTTTTGGATCATTAAGCTTAGAAATCTTATTTATATCTTCTTGTAAATTTTGAAAAAAAGTCTCAATAAGAGAGCTCTTTATGGAAAATGCTGAAATATCAATACCCAAATTTTTTATAATTGAAAGCAAATCAATAACTAACTGTTCGGTAGTAGATAAAGTAGGTTCAAGTATCTTTTTTCCAAAAGCTCCCTCTTCTAAGCCAGCAATTTCAGCTGCAGCTCTGATTGCGTCATCATAATTACCTAATTCATCAATCAGCCCATGATCAAGGGCATCTTGACCACTCCATACCTGACCCTGTGCAACTATATCTACTTCTGATTTTTCTATTTTTCGAGAATCTGCTACGCCTGATATAAAATCGTCATATGAGTCCTCTATAATCATTTGAAAAAGATCTTTTGTAGCTTTACTCATTTCACGATCTGGTTGTAATTGCCCTACCCAGGGTGACGTACCAACACCATCTGTATTGATTCCAATAGCACCTAGCGTTCTTTGAAATGTTGGAAACATACCGAATACACCAATTGAACCAGTAATAGTAGATGGACTAGCAATTATCCTATCAGCTCCCATTGAAATAAAATAACCTCCGGAAGCTGCAACGCTGCTAAATGATGCAATAATTGGTTTTCCTGCAGCTTTTAAAGCTGAGAGTTCGTTAGCAATGACTTCAGATGCAAACATGCTACCGCCAGGGCTATCAACACGTAATACGACTGCATTTATAGAATCATCATTTAATGCTCCACGAAGCAGTGCGGCTGTTGAATCTCCTCCTATGGTTCCAGGTGCTTGAATTCCATCTAAAATGTTACCTACTGCCATTATTATGGCAACATTTTTTTTAAAAGAATCATCAATTTGAGATATACGCATGCTACGTAAATAATCTAATGAATTTATAGAGGAATACATAGATTCATCATTAATATCCTCACCTACATATTCTTTAAATCGAGAAATTAATTCTGATCTATTTAATAGCTTATCAATCAAGCCTGCCTCTAGTGCAGCGACAGCAATATCACCATTAGCTTCATCAACATACATTAGCAAATTTTGAGTAAAATTATCAATTAATCCAATATCTATTTTTCTAGCAATTTCTACATCTTTTTGGTAAATCTGCCAAAATTGATTTATCAGGCTTGTGCGCGACTCTCGGTCTTCTGGTGACATATCCGTTCGAGTATATGACTCAATAAATGATTTATGTGTTCCAACTCGAAATACATTCCAATCAATCAAAAGCTTATCAATTACTTCTTTGAAGTAGGTTTTATAACCCCCATAGCCTTTAAGAAAAACCATTCCTTGAGGATGCAAATAAATTTCATTGGCATGTGCTGCCAAATAATATGCTGCTTGACTAAAAAAATCACCGCTTGCAAATACAGGTTTTCCGGACTTCTTAAAGTCTTCCAAAGCAAAACCAACGCGGCGCAGTTTGTTTAAGCCTCCTCCTGAAAGACCACTTAACTCGAGGTGTACGGCCAAAATACGATCGTCGCTTTTGGCAAAATCTAGAGCATCTATAATATCTTGCACTAAAGTTTGCGGCTGCACTTCATCAAACACTCCTGCAAGTGCTCGATCGTATGGATCTCCATCTAACTGCTCAACCAATGGTCCAATGGGCTGGATAAACAATGCTGCTTTTTTTGGTAACAAAGGTGTCGAAATTGAAAAAGAGCCTAGTAAAATTGAAAATATTGCCAATAAAAAGAGCAAATGTAATAATTTTCTAGCACCATCAACTCCAAACCAAATACTTGAAAGCAGTTTAATAAAAAATCTTTTAACCCTCATATTTATATCCTAGGATGATGTGGAAGCAGAATAACTAATTCTATAAATTTTGCCTGCATGATCATCACTTACCAACATAGATCCATCATCTAGAACAACTAGGTCAACAGGACGTCCTGAAACTGTATCAAGGCCATAATCATTCTGCAGCCATCCAGTTGCAAATGGCTCATATGAAGTAGCAAATCCTTTCTCTAATTTAACTAGAGAAATACGATAACCTATCTTTTTTGATCTATTCCAAGACCCGTGTTCAGCAATAAAAACTTGTCCATTATATTCTGGAGGAAACATATCCCCAGAATAGAAGGTTAAACCGAGTGGTGCGACATGAGGTCCAAGCTTTTGAATAGGTGCGCGATAATTAGAACAATTTTTTCCTTTGCCAAATATAGGATCAAGTATCTCTCCAGCATGACAATAGGGAAATCCAAAGTTTAATCCTTTAATCTCAGCCCTATTCAATTCGCAAGGAGGTAAATTATCTCCGAGCATGTCGCGGCCATTATCTGTAAACCAAAGCTCTTTTGTATCGGGGTGCCATGTAAAACCAACAGAATTACGTATACCAGTTGCAAATATTTCTCGATCACTTCCATCGGGATTCATTCGAACTATATTTGCGTATCCCTGCTCTTCGCAAATGTTACAAGGCGCCCCTATACTAATATAAAGTTTATTGTCTGGACCAAAGCTTATATAACGCCATCCATGCCAACTCTCTGAAGGCAAATCAATATCAAGTGTAATGGGCTCTGGGGCATTGTATAGATTTGATTCAATGTCGTCATAGCGATATATCTTATCTATTTCTGCCACATATAGATCGCCATCATGGAAAGCAATCCCATTTGGCGTACTTAAACCATCGTCTACAGTGATAGTTTTTGCAACATTATTTTCTAAAACAACTGCAAAAATACTATCACCGCTCCTATTTGAGGCAAATATTGTACCATTTTCTCCTATTGCCAATGAACGTGCATTTGGAACATCAGCGTATTTTTCAATAACAAAACCAGGCGGCATAATTATATTTTCTATGGCAAATGCTTTTACTGTTACCAAAGAAATTAAAAGCATTGAAACTAATCGATAAATTTTAAACTTCATATAAGTAATTCCTAATTAAATAAAAATAAAGATAACTGTGGAAAAAACGTAATAAAAATGACCGATATCATCAAGATTATTAAAAATGGAAGTGTTGCTGAATAAACATGCATGATTGGTTTTTCGAATCTATAACTTGCAATAAATAAATTTAGCCCAACTGGAGGTGTAAGGTAGCCTAGTTGCATTGCAGCTAGGAAAACTATCCCTAAATGTACAGGATCAATATTATAGCCCGATGCAATGGGTAATATTAATGGAACTACCAGCACAATTGCCGAAAAAATATCAAGAATAGCACCAAGTATTAATAAAAATATCAGTAATAAAATTAAAAATGTTGTTTGACTGTCAATAAGACTCTTAACTAATGCAAATAAGTGCTGAGGAATTTCAGCATCAATCATGTAACTAGTAGAGGCTATTGAAACAGCAAGTATTATTAAAATGCCACCCACTAATACCATTGAAGAATGAATTATTTGGGGTAATCTTCTAATTGATATTTCTCGAAGAATAAAAACTTCAATAACAACTACATATAAGGCCGTGATTGCAGCAGCTTCAGATACAGCAAAGAAGCCAGAATAAATTCCACCTAGTACTATTACAGGTAAAGGTAATTCCCATAAAGACTCTTTAAGTGATGTCCTAACTTTCTGGATAGAGAACGAGCTTAGAGGCTTTCTGATATGCCTATTGATCAATAAACTATATGTCGACAACATAATCAACATTAGCAATCCAGGCAGAATGCCAGCTATAAATAATTGGTCTATAGAGACTTTAGCTATTACTCCATAAAGTATTAAAGGCAGTGATGGTGCAAATAACAATCCTAAGCTGCCTGCTGAAGTAACCAGACCTAAATTAAATTTATCATTATACCCGTCCTCTTTTAGAGCGGGATATAAAATTGCGCCAAGGGCAATAATTGTTACACCTGACGCACCTGTAAAAGCAGTAAAAAAAGCACATGCAGCTAAACATACTAATGATAATCCTCCTGGCATCCACCCAAAAATTGAGTTTGTAAATTTAACTAATCTTTTAGGGGCATTACTTTCACTCAGTATATATCCAGCAAATGTAAAAAGTGGAATTGCAGCAAGAAATGGCATACTTGCGATACTTTGTATTTCTATAGCCATTATCATTAGGTCAGAATCAAGTCCATGAAAACCAAGCATGGCACTTGATGCGATTACTGCAAACAATGGGGCCCCAAAAATTGCAATGATGATCAAAAATAAACTGATAAAAATCACGTTGATGACTTCCTAAAAAAAACATCTATTGTTTTTTTAAGTGCAGTAACTAAAAATCTGTAAGAAATTAAAAAGAAAGCAATGGGAACAATAGAGTGAGCAATCCAAGCTGGCGTATCAACCAAAACTATATCGCTGTATTCAATTTCTATTTTTAGGTATCTCCATGATTGGAAAGCTATCAAACCACAAATTACAGCTGCGAACATATCAACAAAAGCTTGTATTAAATTTGTAATTCTTTCGGACAAATAATTTGAAATTATGTCAATTCTAATATGACGATTTTCTCTGCATGCAGCGATAGAACCTACTAAGGCGATCCATAGAACCATTAATCGAACTAGTTCATCTATCCAGCCAAATCCTACCTCAAAAACTTCGCGCATTATAATTTGACCAACAGCAATTAAAATCATGGAAACCAATATAAAAACTAATAAAATAGTTTCAAATTTCGCTCCAATGCTATCCAGACGATTGAGTATGAGCTGGATTTTCATTTGTTAATTGCTATAAACCTTGTTGTTGCGAAATTCGTCAATAAAACGAAGCATTTCATTGTAAAGCTCTATCGAGAACCCTCCTTCAAGACCTAACTCAAGATTAGACTTAAGAAGTAATTCTCTAACTTTGATAAATTCTTCTTCATCAAAACTTATTTCTTTTATTCCGCTATTAATTAAAGCTGCATAAGCATTTTCATTATCTAAAGGATTTGATCTATCAAATTTTTTATAGGTTCGATCCATTACTTCTCGAATAATAGCCTGGTCTTTAGTATCAATTTTATCAAATACTTTTTTATCTACAGCCATGTATCCAAAAGTATAAATTAAAGGAACTGGAGTTATATACTTTACCTTTGTATGCCACTGCAAAACTAAACCAACAATTGTTGGAATTGTAACAATATCTATTAGGCCAGTTTGCAAACCTGTTAAAACATCTGTGATTGGAAGAGTAACCGGATTAAGTGATAATGCCTCCATAGATTTGTAACTCATAGTATCTCCCTCTGGAACCCATACTCGCTTTCCTTTTAGGTCGTCAAGAGATCTCACTGGCTCACTAGACATAATGTTTGCAAAGCCTGAAGTTGCAAAACCGAAGTTAACAAAACCAGCATCTTCTAGCCCCCTTTGCAGTATTGGATCTATTTTAGAGCGAACATAAGAGGCTTCTTCTTCAGAATTAAATACTAATGGCATGCCATATAAATTTAAATCTGGATATTGAGCGGCTAAAGATGTTGGCGTAAAAGCACCACCCTGTAATTGTCTAATACGAATTTGACTTAAAACTTTTGAATCACTACCTTTAATTCCACCGCCATAATATTTTATTTCAACCCTACCTTCAGTTTTTTCATGGATTTCTTTAGCGCTCGTACGCATATCTATCATCCATTGTGTGCCTTCCGGAGTAGCAGTGGCTATTCTAAGTGTAATGGCAGAGGCATTTGAAATGCTTAAAATCAAAATTGAGAATATTAAAAATATTTTTCTCATAAATTACCTATCTCTATTTACTAAATTGCTAAATAACTAAATTTATAAATTAAAAGTATTCATCAGCTTCAGCAAGTAACTTAACAGCTTCCATCTTTGCTAATTTGTTTGTCAATATAAATCCATCATGATTAGGATCTGCTTCTAATATTTCTTTCAACAACCGATCATGCAGCTCTCTTTCATACATTAATTTTGCATAGAATCTTGCATACTCTAATTTTGCGCTTAAATCATGGCCTTTAGATTCTGAAATAGCTCTTTCAAAGAACTGACGTGCTAATTCGGGCTTACCGCCAAGCATAGGCGGCCTTAAAGAATGCATGATACCAATATAAGTGTATGCGCTACTATTAGCACTATCCCCACTTATTTCTAAATAATAATCAAATAATTTTTGAATTTGAGGAAATCTAGCTATAGCATCCCAAGTAGAGCTCCTAGCTCTTAGGTATGCTAGCGATGATAATCCATAAGACATTAATATGTCTGCATTATCAGAACTAATCCCATCTAAAGACTCTAAGAAGTCATCATAATTTAAATTTGGCCAAGAGCATGATGGTTCATGAATATTACACATAGCCCTCAGACTGTAGCTATGAGCACGATCTGTTAATATGATTGAACGGTGATCCTCATTTACAAAAGCCGCTTCATACAAAACATATAAGGTAGCTCCTGCGGCTAATAACTTTGGATTTTGTGGACTTCCCTCAATTAGACTGTCCATTGTTAACATCAGAGTAGGAAGACCATCTCTAACTATCTCTGGATCATCTTGATTAAGGATTGCTGCAGCCAAGTTACTCGAAAAACTCGAAGTAGCATTTGAAACTAAAAAAGAACAGCCACTCAACATTAATGGCAGTGCAATAATTAAATAAATTTTTCTCATAATGTGAAAAACTCAAAACTGACAGCACAACTAGGCAAATACCTAATTGTAAAACTACATTATAGCGAAAAAATATTTAAAGAAAGATATTAATTACTGAAATCTTGCAATAATTAGATTTTTTCTTTAATTCTTGCAGCTTTACCTGTAAGACCACGCAAATAATATAGCTTCGCACGACGAACATCTCCTCGGCGTTTTACTTGTATTGAGTCTACGTCTGGACTATGGGTCTGAAATACTCTCTCAACACCCTCACCGTGAGATATTTTTCGCACCGTAAAAGAAGAATTCAAACCACGATTACGTTTTGCAATGACAATACCCTCAAAGGCTTGCAATCGTTCTCGAGAGCCCTCTTTTACCCTAACTTGCACAACAATACTATCACCTGGGCTAAATGATGGAATTTTTTTTGTCATTTGCTCTTGTTCAATTGCTTTAATTATTTTACTCATTATATTTGCTCTTTTAAAAATTCTTCTAACAACATTTGCTGCTCTAAATCTAAATCCATTCTTTCTAGTAAATCTGGACGTTTCAAAAAACTATAACCTAGAGCCTGTTTTCGCCTCCATCTAAAAATCTCGGCATGGTTTCCAGATAATAAAACATCTGGAACCTTACGGCCCTCTATCTCTTCCGGTCTAGTGTAATGAGGATAGTCTAACAGACCTTTCATAAATGAGTCTTCTACAGCTGACTCACTATCCCCTAGTACACCCGGAAGTAACCTAACTACTGCATCAATAACAGCCATTGCTGCTATTTCACCGCCAGAAAGTACATAATCTCCGACTGAAATTTCCTCATCAATTTGCGACTCAAAAAGCCTTTCATCGATGCCTTCATAACGACCTGCCAATAATATCAAGCTAGACATTTTAGCAAATTTTTGTGCCATAGCTTGATCAAATGGTTTGCCCTTTGGTGATAAGTAAACTACTAAACAATCATTAGGTAAACCAATTTTCGAAGCCTCAAGAGCAGCCTCTATAGGTTTATATTTCATAACCATTCCTGGGCCGCCGCCGTAAGGCTTATCATCTACATTTTTATAATCACCTTCTACATAATCACGAGGGTTTTCAGTCTGTAAAGTAAAGAGTTTGTTTTTGAAGGCTTTGCCAACAACTCCATACTTACCTATTACTTTAACCATTTCAGGAAATAAACTAACAACGCTGATTTGCATTTTGCTAGCTCCAATCCCAGTCAACATCAATAAACTGCCTTACTAAATCAACATTTTTTATAATTTCTTTATAGACAAAAGGAATTAGTATTTCTTGGCTACCCTCTACAACCATAACATCATGAGTGCCTGTCTCAATAAACTTTTTAACGGTACCTAATTCGTGACCATTAGCTTGAATTACTTTTAATCCAATTAAGTCAGACCAATAATAATGTCCATTCTCTAATTCCGGTAAATTATCTCTTTTCGTTGCAATATCTTTATCAATTAACGTTTCGGCTTCAGTCCTATCTTTGAAATCTTTAAATTTTAAAATGATTGATTTTCCGTGGCACCGTCCGCCTGAAAGTCTTACAGGTTGCCAATCTTTCTCTTGCCCTAGATAGAGCTCTTTATAATTCAAAATTGAATTGCGTGGCACAGTATAAGAAAAAACTTTCACCCATCCCTTAATTCCGTATAAACCAGATACTCTGCCTAGAATGACGGGGTTACTAACTAACAATTTATACGCTAGCAGCTGCCTTTCGGTGCTGCTTTAAGAGCGTTAAAACCCGATCAGAGGGCTGAGCACCTTTACTAATCCAGTGATTCACACGTTCAGTATCAATACGAAGGTTTTCTTCACTATCTTTTCCAACTGGATTAAAAAAACCAAGTCGCTCAATATAACGGCCGTCTCGCCGATTTCTGGAATCAGTGACGATCAGATGATAGAAGGGCCGTTTTTTTGCGCCTGAGCGCGAAAGTCGAATGCTTACCATGATATTTCCGAATAATAGACCAAAAAAGTTGTTAAATTCTCAGCAATTTAACTAGACGGCGCATTGTACGTGTTTTATGGAAAATGTGAAGTATTTAAGTAAGTAAAATACTTAAGTTTTTCCGATAGTTAGATGTGAGAAACCAATTTAACTGAAAAAAATGAAAAATTTAAGCTCTATTTGGTAATATTTTTATTTAAATCCAGGCGGCAAAATCCCACCTGGCATACCACGCATCATCTTCTTCATTCCTCCTTTGGACATTTTTTTCATCATTTTTTCCATTTGAAGATGTTGCTTTAATAAACGATTTACGTCTTGAATATTTTTTCCAGAACCCAGTGCTATCCGTCGTTTTCTAGAACCATTAATAGTTTTTGGATACTTTCTCTCTGTATGAGTCATAGAATTAATTATTGCTATTTGATGGCTAATTTTTTTTTCGTTCGCTGCATCTTGTAATGCTTTTGGGTCAATATTGCCAGCTATAGGAAGCTTATTAATTATAGATGCCAATCCACCCATATTCGTCATTTGTAAAAGTTGGTCTCTAAAATCAGCCAAATCGAAATTGCGTCCTTTTTTTAATTTTTTAGCAAGCTTTTCAGATTTTTCTTTACTAACTTTTTGCTCAATTTCTTCAACAAGAGATAGAATATCCCCCATTCCCAAAATTCGCGATGCCAACCTATCAGGATGTAAAATCTCTAGGGCATCGAGTTTTTCACCAACACCCATGAAACGAATAGGCTTTCCTGTGATTTGTCGAAGAGACAGTGCAACACCGCCTCTAGAATCGCCATCAGCTTTAGTTAATATAATACCAGTTAAAGGAAGCGTTTGATCAAAGGCTGCGGCTGCATTAACTGCATCTTGTCCTGCCATACTATCTACAATAAATAAAGTTTCATGCGGATTAGCTACGGAGTGAACTAGCTTTATCTCTTCCATTAATTCTTTATCTACGTGCATCCTCCCAGCAGTATCAATGATGATGACATCTATATTAGACCTGGCCGCTTCATCAAGTGCTCTTCTAATAATTAAAGTCGGAGCTTCGCTAGCATCGCTATCTGAGAACTGTGCTCCTACCTCAAATGCAAGTTTTTTTAATTGAAGAATTGCTGCAGGTCGATGGACATCGACACTAACAAACATAACTTTCTTTTTTTCAGTATCAATTAAATACTTACCAAGTTTAGCAGCTGTTGTTGTCTTACCCGCACCCTGAAGACCAGCAAGCATGTAAACTAATGGTGGCTGTGCCTTAAAATTAAGAGGTACTGTGTCGCTGCCGAGTATGCTTACAAGTTCAGAATGAATAATTTTTAAAAATGCTTGGCCAGGCGTCAAGCTTTTCGCAACTTCTTCGCCCAATGCACGCTCGCGAGCACGATCAATAAAGCTCTTAACTACTGGTAAAGCAACATCTGCCTCAAGAAAGGCGAGCCTAACCTGCCTTAAAGTGTCTTTAATATTGACATCTGTAAGTCGCCCTTTGCCTGATAAGCTTCTGGCAGCTTGAGATAGTCGCTCACTTAAATTGTCAAACATGAATAAATTTTAACGTATAAACAAGATAACTGCATAATTTTAATAAGATATTTTACTTGCAAAGGCTAGATATCATAACATTATTAAATAACGAGTCTTCATTTTATATATTTTATTAGTATTTAAAACGTCAAGAGGGTTTTGTTAAGTTTCATCATATGGGATGATTAAAGGATATCGAACAAGGTTATAATTTAAAAATGTATTATCTTCAAATCTTAATCCTTTTTTTCTACCTTTTATCAGGTGGAATGTTTGGAATGTCTAGGTTACCTAATTATTCAGAATCACAAAGAATATTTTTAAATATAGCTTTCATGAATAATATTTTAGGAATTGCTTTACACAGTGTATTCTTATTTGAGCCATTCCTTACAGGTAGCGGATTTAATTTCTCATTTGGTAATATAATTTCAATGATTGGTTTGGAGCTTGCAATGATAGGTTTTGTTGCAGCCTTTCAACCTACACTGCGTGGTATTTCAGCTGGACTTCTTCTGTTAGGTGCTATTGCAGTAATTCTCGGTGCAATCTCTATAGTCATTATTGGTCTTGGTGGCTCCTCTCCTGACGTGATTACACTGTCTTGGCAGATGCGATCTCATATTCTTATTTCATTAATATCCTACGGTCTTCTCTATGTAGGAGCCATCGTAGCAGTGATGATGATGGTACAAGAAAAAAGACTTCGAGCTAGCAAGTTCTCGGCAATGAGTAGTATTTTCGCTCCACTTGAAACATCTGAAAGCTTGCTATTTAAGATAACAGCAGTTGGTTTTACGGGTCTTGCCATTACGATAATTTCAGGACTGACATTTGTCGATAATTTATTTGCTCAACCTCTTGTACATAAAACTGCTCTATCATTACTAGCACTTTTTATTTTTGGTACTTTATTAATTGGTCGAATTTTTGCTGGCTGGAGAGGCGGTCTTGCCATAAAACTATACCTTAGTGGGTTTGTACTTTTATTTATTGCATATTTTGGTCTGAGATTATTTTTAGAACAAATACTAGGCCAGAGCTGGAGCTAAATTTGCTGCAGCACTCAACGTGTTTTTTTAATTAGGGAGATTTATCTTTGAGTGGTGACATGTCACTTTTAGGCCTTGTAAGCCTACTGATATTACTTTTGCTCCTCTCTGCGTTTTTTGCTGGCTCAGAAACAGCATTAATGAGTCTCAATAGATATCATTTACGCCATAAAGCTAGAAAAGGAAATCGCGGTGCAAGGCTTGCAGAGCAGTTACTAAAGCGTCCAGATAGGTTAATCGGCCTAATTCTCTTGGGTAATAATTTAGTTAATTTCTCAGCAAGCGCTTTGGTAACATTAATCGCATTTAATATAGGTGGAGAACCAGCAGTTGCAATCGGTACTGGAATTTTAACTTTAACCGTTATTGTTTTTGCTGATATCGCACCAAAAACTCTTGCAGCACTAAATCCTGAGCGATTCGCCTTTCCAGCAGCAATGATTTATTACCCTTTACTGAAAATTACATATCCCGTGGTCTGGCTCACTAACATGGTTTCGAATAGCTTTCTATTCTTAATGGGAATTCGCGATAAAGGAAATAATTTACAAACTCTAACGAGTGAAGAGTTGCGCACAGTAGTCAGAGAGACAAGCACTAGGATCCCAACTCGTTATCGAGAAATGCTTCTAAGCATCCTTGACCTTGAAAAAGTTACGGTTACTGATGTTATGGTTCCACACAAAGAGATTGTTGGAATTGATCTAAATAATAATGATTTTGATATTGAAACTGCTATTTCTAAGAGTCGTCACACTCGACTGCCGGTCTTTAAAGGCAATATGGAAAAAGTTATTGGTATTTTACATTTACGCAAACTTGCCAATACTTCCAATGAGAATTTTACTAAAGATTTATTAATTAATTTATTAAGTGAGCCATATTTTGTGCCAGAGGGAACATCTCTTAGCGCTCAACTTGTTCAATTCCAAAGACGAAATGAGCGAATTGCTTTAGTAGTGGATGAGTACGGAGACATCCAGGGAATAATTACATTGGAAGATATACTTGAGGAAATTGTGGGTGAATTTACCAATCCATCAGATGAAGAGAATGATGTGATTCAAGATAGTCCAAATACTTATGTTGTAGATGCAATGGCAAATATTCGTGAGCTTAATCGATCCCAGAACTGGAAGCTTCCCAATGATGGCCCCAAAACTTTAAATGGCCTTATTATTGAGATGCTGGAAACTATTCCAGAACCTTCAACTTGTCTAAAGATCAATGGTTATCCAATAGAAATAATAGAATCTAATGATAACTGCATACAATCAGTGCGCATAGGGGCCAGAATTACTCAAGAAAAAGATTAAGCTGAACCAATGATCTCAAAGTACCAAATCAAGTGCATCACACAAACGATGGACTCCAATTACTTCGATTCCTTTGGGGTTTTTCTTCGGTAAATTCCCAACAGGAATAATAATTTTTGTAAAACCTTGTTTAATTGCAGCCGCTATTCTTTCGACTCCATATCTTACAGGCCTAATTTCACCTGCCAATCCAATTTCACCAAAGCAAACAAGATTTTCTGAGAAATTTATATCTTTAAAGCTAGAAGTAATTGCCAAAACAGTTGGTAAATCCACCGCAGTTTCATTAATTTTTAGGCCACTAACAACATTAATAAATACATCCTCATTAACGAGGGATAAAGATCCATATCGCTGTAAAACGGCAATTAATAATGCTAAACGATTTTGCTCCACTCCCTGAGTAAGGCGTTTAACATGACTATTATTGCTTGGAGAAACCAACGCCTGAATTTCGACTAAAAGGGGTCGACTACCCTCCCATATTACAGAAATAACACTTCCAGCTTCATCAGAAACGCCCCGTGATAAAAAAATGGCAGAAGGATTAGTCACCTCACTAAATCCTTTATCAGTCATTGCAAAAACGCCCATTTCCCCGCTAGCGCCAAATCTATTTTTGACAGATCTGATTATTGAATATCGACTTGCTGGATCATTTTCAAAATAAAGAACAGTGTCAACCATATGCTCAACAACTCGAGGGCCAGCAATTGCGCCTTCCTTAGTTACATGCCCAATTATGAATACTGCGACATCATTTTTTTTTGCAAATTCAACGATTTTTGCAACACACTCACGCAATTGAGCAATTGAGCCTGGTGCAGAAGGTAACTCTTCATTTGTCATGGTTTGCATTGAATCAACAATTAAGACACGGGCATCACATTTTTTTGCTTCTGAGAGAACATTTAGAATAGAAGAATCTATGAGTATATTCATTTTTAATGCATCAAGACCAAGACGATGAGACCGTTGACCTATCTGACGAAGAGACTCTTCTCCTGATGCATAGCATATTGGCACTTTCTGCATTAAATTTGCTGATACCTGCTGTAATATTGTTGACTTGCCAATACCTGGATCACCTCCGAGTAATACAACAGCACCAGGAATAAGGCCTCCGCCTAATACATGATCAAATTCTTTAAAACCTGTTTTGAACCGGAAATCAATATCATCAGGAAGGTTGTCTAAAGTTGTAACAACTTCAGAGCTTATAGAAGTTTTTACTACTTTCATTTCAACCATGGTATTCCAAGAACCGCAGCTAGAACACTGGCCAGCCCATTTGGAAGAATTAATGCCACATTCGTTGCAAGTATATGAAGTCTTGGCTTTTGGCATAACTTTAAATCCTCAAAGGAATTACTTAACATTAGTTTAACGCATTTTGTTGTCTAAAAATCTAATAAATAAAAGACTTTTATAAATAACCGCAACTAAAAAAATGTGAAATTAATAAATTCAATTTTATGTTAGTGTTCATGAATGCAATTTTTTCTGAAAAAATATTTTAAGCTGAAAGAAAATAATACAAATGTGAGTCGTGAAATTATTGCAGGGCTAACTTCATTTCTAGCGATGTCATATATTATGGTAGTGAATCCATTAATTCTAAGTGAAGCTGGCATGAATTTTGGTGCAGTCTTTGTTGCAACCTGCTTGTCAGCGGCACTGGGATCTCTAATCATGGGTTTATTAGCAAATTACCCAGTTGGTCTCGCGCCAGGTATGGGACAAAATGCTTTCTTCACCTATGCCGTTGTAATTGGGTCAGGTCAGCCATGGCAAACAGCACTTGGTGCTGTCTTTCTATCCGGTGTGCTTTTTTTAATAATCAGTCTTCTTCCTATTAGGGCATGGTTAATTAATTCAATTCCAAAAAACCTAAAATTAGGGATCACTGCAGGTATTGGTTTCTTTCTAGCTTTCATTGCCATGAAGAATGCTGGTGTTATTACAACTAATTCCTCAACCATAACCGCTTTGGGTGATTTATTTTCTTTTTCGGCATTTATGGCGATATTTGGTTTCTTCGCTATTACAGCTTTTGCATCTAATGGTTTTAAAAGTTCTGTGATCGCTGTGGTTTTAATAATATCAGTTATCAGTTGGCTTCTTGGAAAAACAGTTTTTTTAGGTATAGCTTCTAAGCCCCCATCAATTGAGCCTCTTTTGTTCCAGCTTGATATTAGAGCTGCTCTCGATATTTCTATGCTTAGTGTAATTTTAACAATGCTTTTAGTAGACATATTTGATACCGCTGGAACTTTAGTTGGTGTAGCTACTATAGGAAATTTAACGGATTCATCAGGAAATCTTCCAAGATTAAATAAGGCGTTACTGGCTGATTCAAGCGCTACAGCAGTTGGTGCTCTTCTTGGGACCTCCTCTACGACAAGTTACATTGAGAGTGCCGCCGGAGTTGAAAGTGGAGGTCGTACTGGTTTAAGTGCTGTTGTAATTGCCATTGCTTTTGTTTTATCACTTATCTTTGCACCGCTTGCTCAAAGCATACCAAGCTTTGCTGCAGCCGCAGCTTTAATGTATGTATCTTCGTCAATGGCTCAAAGTTTGATTGAAATTAACTGGACGGATATCACAGAATCAACGCCAGCAATTATTACAGCTTTGATGATGCCTTTTAGTTTCTCTATTGCAGATGGAATAGGTGTAGGCTTTATAAGTTATACAATTATAAAAATGTTAGCGGGCCGAATTAAGGAGGTGCCAATGGCAGTCAACTTAATAAGTTTAATCTTTGCTTTAAAATTTTTCTATCTTTAGGTGAAGTTTAAAAGCTCTCTTTTTTTTTATATATTATTTCCAATAAAATAAAAAACTTTAAAAGCTTATGTATATATGAAAAAATTAACATTTAAATTTCATTTTATATAAATAAAAATAAAAAATGGATACCCATATGAATTTAATTAGAAACTTTAAAATTTTTTTATTCTTTTTGATTTTCCTCTCAAGTAATATCATTCTTGCTCAATGGGATCCATCCGATGAGAACAGAGACCCTGAGATAGGAGTAACGAAAAAAACTTTGCTTGCTATTGAAAAATTCAAAGAAATTCCTGAATTAGAAGACTATTTTGCAGAGGCTGATTCCTATGCAGTTTTTCCAAGAGTTGTAAAGGCTGGATTCGGCATCGGAGGCTCTAGAGGCAAAGGTGAGATGGTTCAAAATAATTATGTTATTGGTTCAGTAAGTCTTACTCATTTTTCTGCAGGAATTCAACTTGGAGGTCAATCTTTTAGTCAAATTATTTTCTTTAGAAATAAGATAGATACTGATAGATTTATTCAAGGAAACTTTGAGTTTAGTGCTCGTGCAAGTGCTGTTTTAATTGAAAAGGGAGTCTCTGCTGAATCTACTTATAACGACGGGATAGCGGTCTTTACCAGCACAAATGGTGGTTTAATGTATGAGGCTAGTATTGGAGGGCAAAAATTTAAATTTAAACGCTATCAAATTAAATAAATTTGACTAACTTTAAGGCATTATTAATCCAAAAATTTATGCTTTAATTTAGATAAAAATTTATGAGATGAAAGAATGACTGGAAAATTATTCTTCCATGAAATCTCCATAAGTATCAGGTACCCAATTTTCAAACTTCGTATAACGACCAACGAAAGTAAGTGGAAAGTCTCCAATGGGGCCATTCCGCTGCTTAGCTATCACAATGTCTGCGACACCTTTTCGAGGAGTGTCCTGGTTATAAACTTCATCTCTGTAAATGAAAAGAATTAAATCTGCATCTTGTTCAATTGCCCCTGATTCTCGTAAATCAGACATAACAGGTCTTTTGTCTGGTCTTTGCTCAACACTCCTATTTAGCTGAGACAAGGCTATTACTGGACATGACATCTCTTTTGCAAGGGCTTTCAATCCACGGGATATTTCTGATATTTCGGTTGCGCGATTTTCTTTATTGCCAGGTACTTGCATAAGCTGCAAGTAATCTATAACTATTAATCCTATGCCATTATCGCCTTGTTCGCGTTGTAAGCGCCGTGATTTAGCTCTTATCTCACTTGGAGATAACCCAGGCGTATCATCAATAAAAATTGGCGCTTCCGACATCAATTGAACAGCAGTATTTATTCGAGACCAATCTTCATCCGGAAATTTACCTGTTCGTAAATGGGTTTGGTCTACGCGGCCCAAAGAAGAGATCATACGAAATGCTAGTTGCTGCGCAGCCATTTCCATCGAAAAGATAACTGTAGGAACTTTAGCGCCTATGGCGGCATTCTCAGCAATGTTTACTGCGAGTGCAGTTTTACCCATTGAAGGTCGACCTGCCACTATAACGAAGTCCCCAGGCTGCAGTCCTGCGGTCATTTCATCAAATTTAGTATAGCCGGTAGAAACACCAGTAATATCACCTTCTGATTGATGCAAAGCATCAAGTCTGTCAACAGTAGAAGGGAGAATTTCTTTTAGAGAGGTAAAGCCTTTTTGACCACGATTTCCTCTATCAGCAATTTCAAAAACTGCTTTTTCAGCATCCTCCAGTATTTCAGCTGCTGATCTGCCATCGTTTGTAAAAGCGCTTCCTGCTATCTCATTACCCGCGCTAATAAGAGCACGAAGAGTTGAGTGCTCTTTTAGAATTTTTGCATACCATCTAACATTAGCGGCACCAACTGTCTCATTTGCAAGGGTTGCAAGATATTCAAGACCACCTGCATTTTCTAAGTCGCCATGACTATCAAGGTGCTCTGAAACAGTGACAATATCACAAGGGCTTCCGCTCTCAATGAGGCTCTCGACAGCAGAGTAAATTAATTGATGGTCTTTTCGATAAAAATCGCTACTTTTTATCAAATCTGCAACTTTATCCCAGGCTGATGCATCAAGCATCAATCCGCCAATTAGTGATGTCTCAGCCTCCAAGGAATTCGGCGGCACCTTAATGTGCTGACCAGCATCATCATCATTGCTTCCTTTGTCCATAGCTCGGACCATACCAAAAATTCCCTAGTCAGTTTTTGATTATTTTAGATTTATTCAACGCCATCATTTTAATGAAAGAAACTAGTGTAAAGTTATTTTTATTGCTCAGCTGCAACAACTCGAACAATAACTTCAGTATTTACTTCACCGTGCAAGTGAATTCCCACAGGATATTCACCTAATTCATGAATTGGACCATCAGGCATGCGAATTTCACTTCTCTCAACTTCAATTTGAATAGCTTTAAATGCTTTCGCAATATCTATTGGGCCGACAGATCCAAATAATTTATTTTCTGAGCCTACATTCGCAGGAATTACGAGCTCTACATCTTTAATAGATTCAGCTCTGGAATTGGCTTTTGAGATTTCTTCAGCTGCTATCTTTTCCAGCTCCGCACGACGAGATTCAATTTCTTTAATATTTTTATCAGTAGCAAGTGCAGCTTTACCATGGGGAAGAAGATAGTTACGACCATATCCAGCTTTAACTTTAACAAGATCGCCAATACCACCGAGATTTTCAACGCTTTCTAATAAAATAACTTTCATAATCTTAAGCCTTTTAACTTTTTTTAAATCTATGTCTTATTCCAAGCCAAACATCTACATAACCAACTATTGCTAATGCCGCCACTAAAAAAATTTGAAAAATGGGAAATACAATATACACCACAGCGACGATAATAGGTTGTACTATTCCCTCATTTTTTAACCAATGCAAAATTGACAGTCCTTGCATCATAAACATAGCAAAAATAGTAATTGCAATATACTGCAACCAAATAGAACCAGTTGAAAAAGCTAATATTGAAAAAAAAACTAACGCAATTCCTATAATTTTACCAAAATCTAAATCTTGAAATTTTCCATAATCACTTTTTTTACCTGGAATCTTTACATAAATAAAATAACCAAATAATAAAACTGTCGAGTATATTAACCAAAAAATAAATACTACTGAAATTGTCAAAATATCAGCGGTTAAAGCTCCGACTTCATACTGCATTCCATTTTCTGTCAAAAGTTGAGCCATTAGATCTAAATATGGCTGCCAAAATATTGATAAATTTGGAATAAAAAAATTGATACATACCAAAAAAACAAATGATGCTAATAATATTACTTGTAGAGACAAAGTTAATGATTGCGTTTTTAACAAGACAAAAGCTATAAAAATAGCTGGAAACCATGTCATTGCTAGCAATGTCAAAATTGATGTAAGCGATCCCTCTATTATTAAAGATGTCAGTACTGGTAAAAGTGCAGTAGTAAAAACAATTACAGCTGTATTTCTTAAGCCTTTTACCAAAGTCAAAAAAACAATAATAATACCTCCCGTCAGTTGGGGAATAGGTAAAACCAAAGACACTGTTAAAGCTAAAACAGCATTAAGTGGCCGTGCTAGCAACCATTTTGTAAGCGCTTGCACGTACTTTCTACCTTGAAACTTTAATGACGATCAGTATATGGGAGTAAAGCAAGGAAACGTGCCCTTTTTATCGCAGTTGACAATTGACGCTGATAATGAGCTTTTGTTCCAGTAATTCTACTTGGGACAATCTTTCCAGTCTCAGTAACGTAAGCCTTAAGAAGGTTTAAATCTTTATAATCAATTTCATCGATTTTTTCTGCAGTAAAGCGACAATATTTTCGTCTACGTGAGTAGCGACTCATATTAATTCTCCATAAATTCATTAAGCATGCAAAAATTAATCTTTTACATCTTCAATTTTGTTATTATCAGAAGCGTCAGTCACTTCATCTACTTTTTCTTCAGTATTTGGTGTTGCCTCGGTTAAAACTTCCTCTGAAGACTCTTCAGTTGAATCTATTTGAGGTTCTGTAGTTTCATTACTGGCACTGGCCTCTGCTCTCATCGCAGTTTCAGCTGCAGCTTTTGCTTCACGTCTTTGTTGGGCTTCTTTTTCTCTAGCTTTTTCTTCAGCAACAGAAATCGCCATAGGTGAAGCTTCTGTGATAGCTTCATTGCGAATAAGAATAAGATTTCTAAGAACGGCATCATTGAATTTAAAAGCAGTTTTAATTTCATCAATTACAGATGATTCTGACTCAATATTAAGCAAAATATAATGGGCTTTGTGAATCTTGCTTATCGGATGCGCTAATTGTCTGCGCCCCCAATCTTCAGAACGATGAATTTTTCCACCTGAGTCAGTAACCATGCTCGAATAACGTTCTATCATAGCTGGTACTTGCTCACTTTGATCTGGGTGCACCAGAAAGACTATTTCGTAATGTCTCATTTTACTCCCTTTCGGATTATAGTTATCTGGTAAATCCAAATAACAAGGGTTAATACGCCAAAATTGACGCGAGCCGCATCCTACCTAAGGCTTAAGCTTCGTGCAAGGCCCTTTGACGAACTATTTCGAAGAGGCAAATACCTGTTGCGACTGAAACATTTAAACTTTCAACGACCCCTAACATTGGTAGACTAATTATTGTATCGCAGCGCTGTAAAATATTTTTACTGATTCCTTTACTTTCTTGGCCCATAACTAAAGCTAATGAGCCACTAAGTTTAGCCTCTAAAAGACTGGTTTTAGCCCTGTCGCTAGTGCCGATGATGCTGATACCATATTCTTTAAACCATTTTATAATCCTATTAAGGTTTCCAACCGCAGCTAAAGGAAGATTTTCAGCAGCTCCAGAAGCAACTTTACTCACAGCAGGGCTCAAACCTGCAACGGAATGACGAGGAACAATGATTGCGTCTACGCCGGCAGCATCAGAAGTTCTCATGCAAGCTCCTAAATTATGTGGGTCTTGAATGCCATCGAGAATTAGAAACAACAGAGGGGCATTATTTGTATCCATGAGTCGCTTCTCAATCATATTTCTAAGATCAGCTTCGCTTAATAGCTTTTTGTTTCTAAGCTCAGCTACAACGCCTTGATGGCGAACGTTTTTGCTCATCTGGGAAAGGCGAGAACGATTGGTAAATTTGATTTTAATGTCCTTTTGCTCTGCTAATTTAGAAATTTTTTTTACTCTTAAATTCGCAGTCTCATGCTCCATATGAATACAAATTATATCTTTATCATTTTTATTTATTATTAGTTCAACAGCCTGAATACCTATTGCAAATTGCGTTTTACTCATTATTTTCCCTATCTCTTTCTTAAATTTTTTCTAAATTTCAAACTGTCAAAACTAAATTTAAGCAAGATAAAAATCAACTTTTCGAGTTTCCATATCAGTATTTTTAACTCTTATCTTTGTTTCATCACCAAGACAAAAAAATCGGCCGGTTCTCTCACCAATTAATCTATGAGAATCTGCTTCATATCTATAAAAATCATCATTCAAATTCTTGACATGCACTAAACCATCAATCAACAACTCATTTATTTGAATAAATAGACCAAAATTTGTAACACCAGTAATTATACCTTTATAAACCTCTCCAATATGTTTTTCCATATATTCACATTTTAGACGTGCCTCAACATCACGAGTCGCATCTTCTGCACGCTTTTCATGAGATGACGTAATTTCACCAAAATGCTCCATATTTTTTTTGCTGTAATAAAATCCATGCGTCTTTTTATTATGAATGACATATTTAATCGCTCGATGAACTAGTAAGTCAGGGTAACGACGTATTGGAGATGTAAAATGTGCATAATTATCTAACGCTAGGCCAAAGTGACCAATATTTGATGGAGAGTATTCAGCATGCATAAGAGATCTTAACATTATCATTTTGATAGCAGCACTATCTGGACGATCTTTGACTTGATCAATAAGTTGATTAAAATGTTGAGGCTGAACATGGTTAGGATGTGGTACTTTAAGACCAAGTAAAATCAGGTACTGCCTTAAATTATTAAAGCGCTCATTATCTGGCTTTGGATGCACACGATAAAGATTTGGAATTTTGTGTTTTTTTAAAAATTTCGCAGCTTCAATGTTAGCTGTAATCATACACTCCTCAATTAAACGGTGCGCATCATTGCGCTGTTCAACTTTAATTAAACCAATGGAGCCTTCATCATTAAGTACAAATTTTGTTTGTGGGATGTTTATTTCTATCGCACCTCGATGTTTTCTATTTTTTTCAAAGACTTTATATAATTGATGTAAGTTTCGAACTGTATTATGAAGTTCTTTAGGCAAAGAACTTTTTGACTTACCTTTCAGGAAATCGCCAACTTGATTGTAAGTAAGACGAGCCTTTGATTTCATTAAACCTTCAAAAAAATTTGTTTTCAAAATTTTACCTGTATCAGTAACTTGCATGTCACAAACAATACACAGACGGTCTACTTTTGGGTTAAGAGAACAAAGGCCATTTGAAAGAACTTCAGGTAACATCGGAATCACACGATCAGGAAAGTAAACAGAAGTACCGCGCCTAATAGCTTCTTTATCTAGAGCTGAATCAATTTTTACATAATCTGCTACATCTGCAATTGCAACAATTAATCGCCAACCATCATTTTTTTTCTCACAAAATACTGCATCGTCAAAATCTCGGGCATCCGCTCCATCGATTGTTATTAAATTCAAATCGCGTAAATCGATTCGCTCTTTACCTTCTACAGAAATATTATGACCAAATTTTTGAGCTTCCTGTTTGACGCTATCAGGCCAATCAAATGGTATGCCATGTGAGTGAATAGCTATTTCTGTTGTTATTCCTTTATCTCCAATCTCACCAATGACTGATGTAATACGACCAGTTGCTAATTTGTTTTGTTTTGGATAACTGAGAATTTCTACAACTACCACACTATTATTTTTGATATGTGAAGATTGATCTTTTGAAATGACAATGCGGTGCGGCAATTTCGAATTTTCTGGTAAAACAAAACAACAATTTCGATCTCGGATAAACTGACCAGTTATGCTTTTAATTGTTCGCTCTAGGATTTTAACAATTTTTCCCTGTACTCGACCGCGATAGTCATGCCCTGCAAGCTGAACCGAGACTTTATCGCCATCAAATAATTTTTTTGCCTGCTGCGCAGATACAAATATATCTTCCAAGCTGTCATCATCACAAATAATGAACCCATAACCATCACGATGGCTACTAAATTTTCCGGTAACAAGGCTAGAATTTTTACTAATGGAAAACTCATTTTTTTTGTTTTCAAAAATTAATTTTGCATTGGCCATATCTCTTAACTGATCTAACAAAAGAGAGCGCATCCGCTGGCCCTTTAAATCATATGCTTTAAGTATTGACTCAATCTTAATGGGTTTATTAATATCAGTCATCATGTCAAGTAAATCATTTCTACTTGGAATTGGATGCTTATACGGATTGCCCTGACC
>TARA_B100001057_G_scaffold219107_1_pt1 | contig 24070 bp, 27 predicted proteins | sample TARA_B100001057 | Tara Oceans TARA_B100001057 (sample SAMEA2621839) | marine metagenome | biome: marine biome (ENVO:00000447); feature: surface water layer (ENVO:00002042); material: "saline water (ENVO:00002010), including plankton (ENVO:xxxxxxxx)" | depth 5 m
TTGACTGAGGTAGGTTCAAAAAGAGCCTATACTAAGGATGAATATGAAAGTTTGATACCAATGTATGGTTCAGGTCCAAATATTAATTCTACTGGGTCTGGTTATCTCTCTAGAGGAGATTTTATTGAAATACTTCAATATGCTGATCACAGAAATATTAAAATAATACCTCAAATAAGTTATCCATCTCATATGAGATCAGCTATTATTTCGATGGAAGTTAGATATCAAAAATATATGGAGCTTGGAAATCAGGAAGAAGCTGAAAAATATTTATTATCTGATCTAGATGATAAAAGTCAATACTATTCAGCGCAAGGGTTTGATGATAATATAGCATGTATATGTAGGGAAAGTGCTTTTACTTTTTATGAAAAAGTAATCGATGAGATATACCTTATGTACAAGGAAGCAGGGGTCAAATTGACAAAGTTTGGTATTGCAGCTGATGAACTTCCATATGGTGCATGGCAAAAATCACCAATTTGTGATCAGTTTATGGAAGAGAACTTAATAGAAGGTGACTATAATGCTTTGTATCAAATAATGCAAAGAAGGGTTTATGACAAACTTTCATCATATAATGCAACTATGACAGGATGGGATGATATCCTATTAAAATTAACAGAAAAGAATCAGTCTGAAACTCAAATAAAAGACTTTTTTAAAGGAGATGATATTCTTTTATTTGTTTGGAAAAACGACTGGGGTCAGGGTAGACAAGATATGATTTATAAATATGCAAATCTTGGATATAAAACTGTAATGAGTAATTCAAGTGCTTTTTATTTTGATATGGTAGACGATAAAGATTTAGATAATGTTGGACTTTCATGGAGTGGATATGCAGACTATAAAGATATGTGGACTGTTGATGTTTTCGATATTTTTAATGATTCGTATGGAGTTGAAAAAAACAATATTTCAAAAGAATACATTGAATCCTCTGAAAAGTTAAGGCCTAGTCTTAGAGATAATATAATAGGTATTCAATCGCAAATTTGGAGTGAGACTATTAGAAATGAGGATATTCTTGATTATATGTTTATGCCAAATATCATAGTCTTTGCTCAAAAAGCATGGTCTAAGGATCCCGAGTGGATGAAAATTTCGGATAAGACCAAGAGAGAATTAACTATGGACTATGAATGGAATAAATTTACAAATACAATTGGTCAGAGAGTTCTTCCTATTGTTGAAAATATTTATGGTGGGTTGACTTATGATCTCCCAAAACCTGGTGGAATCATAAAAAATGACACTCTTTATGCAAATACTGCATTTCCAGGATTAAGTATTAAGTATACACTTGATGGTTCTTTACCTGATATTAAAAGCATGAATTATAATAATCCTGTTAAAATAGATCACGATGATGTTATAAATCTGAGATTATTTGACAATAAGGGTAGGGGTGGTTATCCAATCCAAGTTGAAAAGTAAATTTAAATTCATCAATTATTTTTTTTAACTTTTAGATTATGAAAGGCAGACTTTTATCAATAGATGTTTTAAGAGGAATGACTTTGATCTTTATGATAATTGTCAATCAACCTGGTTCGTCGGATAATGTTTTTGCGCCTTTGCTTCATGCAGATTGGAATGGTTTAACCCCGACAGACTATATATTCCCTAATTTTCTATTTATTGTTGGTGTTTCAATTGTTCTTTCACTAAATAATAAAAAAGGGTTAGATAGAAACAAAACAATCATAAAAATCATATGGAGGGCTTTTAAAATCTATTTAGTTGGTCTTTTTTTATGGATATTCCCATCTTTTGAACTAGATAACATTAGATGGACTGGAGTTCTTCAAAGAATTTCATTTGTTTTTCTATTTTGTGGAATGATATATATGTTTATAGAGAAAAAATATTTTATGTATTTGTCTTTTATAACATTAATTGTTTATTGGTTAATAATGTTATACTTACCAATACCCGGAATAGGTCAACCTGATTTAAGTGTACCCGAATTAAACATGGTACATTATATTGATAAAAATTATTTACCTGGCGTAATGTGGCAAGGAACCTGGGATCCAGAAGGTATTCTTACAACACTTCCATCAATTGTAACTGGGGTATTTGGTCTTGTTGCAGGAACAATATTAATTGGCAGTATGGATATTAAAGATAAATTACTTAAACTATTTTATATAGGTTTGATTCTTGTATTTGTTGGTGACTTTTTTAGTTGGTCCTTTCCAGTCAATAAAAATTTATGGAGTACATCATATACTTTTTTAATGGGCGGTATGTCTTTCATGTTAACTGCAGCATTCACCTACTTAATTGATGTCAATGGCTATAAAAAGTTTAAAATGTCTCAGGTTTTTGGTACTAATTCAATTTTCACATATGTCCTAGCTGGTGTTCTTGGATCTATCTTTTACAGTGATTTTATAATTGGAATTCAGTTAAACTCTATCTTTGTAAATACTCTTATAGATAATGGTGTATTTCCAGAATTAGCCTCATTAATTTATGCTGTGCTTTATGTTTTTATAATTTACATGCCAGCTTACTATTTATTTAAGAAAAAGATTTTTATAAAACTTTAGTAAGCGCATTCATCTAGCTGTAAAAGCTTATCTAAATAGGACTTATCTGTCTTATAAAAAATTGTGGTATTACCTCCAGTTGACTTTGACTTTCTAATTAAACTATCATTAACAATACTATAGAACCAATTCGATCCTCCAAAATCTTCAGATAAATTTATTTTAGTCTGATATTTGAACTTAGCATTAACAATAAAATTATTTTCATACTTGTAACAGTTGTCTCCTGAAATATAGACCTCTAGATACTCTCCGTTTTCATTATCATTAAATGTCCAAATGGATTGATTATTATTAGTAGTCCAATAAGTGCCATCTAGGCATTCTAGGAAAGTTGAGCACTCTGCAGATTTTTCTTTATTATTGCAGCTAACTATTATAGATAAGAGTAAGAGAGTTAAAGTAGAATTAATAAAAATCTTTTTCATATCAATTTATGTAAGGAACCTGTTCAAGAGCTAAAATTATATTAGTTTCTGGTCTTTGACAAGTTTTATTTTGACAAACATAAATGTATGTTTCGTCTTCAAAAAATCTGTCAATAAACAACGGTAAGTCACTTTCAGTTTTAGATTGAACAACAATAGTATTTGGAGTGAAGTAATTAGTAATCTCATCAGTAATAATTTTTGATTCGGGTCCAATAACTGCAATTTCATAAAATGATTCAACTCTGTTAAGAATATTGTTGGCCCAAACAGAGTATGAATTAATATTGTTATCAATTACGTTTTGGACAGAGCTTACCATACTATCAGACAAATTAAGATATTCGTCGTCAAAAATTACATGCCCAATATTAAATAGTTGTTCTGCAATTATTGAATTTGGAGATGGAATGACACCATCGTCAATTGTAATTAGTTTAGTAAATAATTCTTTGTTATTACTATATCTTAATAGGTTGGATTCATCATCTTTGAATATATTAATTGCATCATCAGTAATTTTCTTCGAAAAGTTAAAGTAGGACTCGTCCCCTGTTGCTTGAAAAAGTCTCATTGATGCTTTTGCTAGATATGCATAATCCTCTAGAACACCTTCCTGGTATTGATTCTCTTTATATGTGTGAATAAGTTTATTTTTTCTAAAGGATTTTGCTTTTAGTTCTTCAAACATACCAATTGCTTTAATTAAATAGTCTTGATTATTCAATGCTTCAAATGCGTCAACTAGTCCAGTAATTGCAAGTGAATTCCATGACACTATTATCTTATCATCAATTCTTGGTTTAGTTCTATTATCTTTTATTTTAATAATATTAGATTCCCATATTTTTCTTTGAGATGATAAATCAGATTTTAATAAATTATTTGCTTTTAACCAATCAGTTTCATAATTTTTTCTAACGGGCAATAAAAGATATCTGTTATCTTCCCATGGATTATTTATGTCAATATTATAGTAACTCTTAAAAATTTTAAAATCAGTATTTTCAGAAATTAAATCTAATTCTTCTCTATTAAAAGAATAATATTTTCCTTCTTCACCGTCAGTATCTGCATCCATTGCTGCAAAGTAAAGACCATCTTTGGAAGACATTTTTGAATTAAGGAAGTCGATTGTTTCAGTAACTATGTGCTTGTAATATTCATCTTTGTATAATTTGTATGCTAGGGAGTACATGCTAATCATTTGAGCTTGATCGTAAAGCATCTTTTCAAAGTGTGGAATCTTCCATTCATTATCGACAGTATACCTGTAGAATCCTCCCTCAATGAAATCATTTAGACCACTAGTTGAGATAATATCCAGGGTTTTTTTAACGTGATTTAAAACATTTTTGTCCTCATACACTTTTGCATAATTTAGTAGAAAAATGTATTTAGATGGGGAGACAAATTTTTGTTGAGCTAAATCGCCACCAAAATTTATATCCCATTTTTCTTTCCAATTTTGAATATTTTTGTTTAAAAATTCTTTATTAAAATCACTTATTTCATCACGTTTATAAATAGTATTTACGTCAGTAATACCATTTTTTACATTTTTCGCTATTTCCTTAAGACCATCATAATTATCTTTTTTAAGCCTAATGATTCTCTTTAAAATGTCATCCCATTGTGAGGTGGTATGATATGTTCCAGCATATATTGGGCTTCCATCCGGAAGAGTTATAACATTTAAAGGCCACCCTCCCATACCTGTCATTAATTGAGAGGCAGTCATATATGCTTGATCAACATCTGGATTCTCTTCTCTATCAACTTTTATATTAATAAAATTTTCATTCATAACACTAGCAATTGAATCATTAGTGAAAGTTTCTTCTTCCATCACGTGACACCAGTGGCAGCTAGAATAGCCTATGCTTATTACTATAAGTTTATCAAGTTCTTGAGATATATTAAAAATTGAATTATTCCATCTTTGCCAGTTAATTGGGTTTTGAGCATGCTGTTTTAAATAAAGACTGGTTTCTTTATTTAATTGATTCTGATTTATTGCATTAATATTCACTTCTGAGTTACATGAATAGACAGAGATTAAAATTAATACATAAAAATTAAGTCTTAATAAATGATAAATTTTTAAATCTATATTTTTTTTAATCATAATTAGTAATTTATCAATAAAAATGTTTGTTTTCTTATAATTCAGTAAAATTTTAAAAAATTTAATTTTTGTTACATGTTTTAAAATAACCATATTTTAATTTTAAACTATATAAGTGTTTTAACTTAGTTTATTTTCACTACTTAAAGTAGTATCTGATTTGCAGAAACCTGCCTTTTTTGGTTTTTTAGGCAGGTTTTTTTATAGACAATACTTATCACCTGCATTTACAGAATCATATGTTTCTTTATCAACTTTACCTGTTCCATATGGATCTGGCACACCAGTATACAGACCACTATTATCAGAATAATTAGTTGATCTGTCAAACTCTCTTGAATTTTCTAGAAGTAAGTAATATTCTTCATTTATAATTTTCTTATCCTCAACCGTATAACATCTTTCTTTTTCACAAGAAAAAAATAATGTAAAGATCATCAGGTAAAAAAATCTCAAAATTACTCGTATTGTTTCCAAATAAAGGTAGAACCATCATTGTTTACAGCAATAACATCAAATTTTGCTCTTTCATTAATAGTCTCCATTCCAGGTACATTAATTCCAGCTGGCATTCCAGGAACAGTTATTCCCTTAATATTAGGTCTTTCAGCTAATAATTTAGAAATTGCATCATATGGAACATGGCCCTCAATAAAATATCCACCAATAAAACCTGTATGGCATGATGATAGATTCATGTCAATGCCTGCGTTAACTTTTGTGTTATACATGTCATTTGTCTTAATTGCTTCTACATTCATCCCATTACTCTCCATATTGGAAACCCACCCAGAACAACACCCACAGGTAGGAGATTGGTATACAACAAGTTTTTCTTTTGTATCTTCGGAACAAGAAAGCAGTAGAAGACTCAAGCTTAATATTATTTTTTTCATACTGCAAATATCGTTTTTTTTTATAAATGGAACTAAATCAACAAACGTTAAAAAAAGCATATAATTATTTATCTAAAGATCCTTGTCTTGATTATTTGATAAATAAGTTTTATGATGATATTAATATTTCAGAAAGATTTAATGAAAATTATCCTCTTGCATTGGCTTATTTAGTAATTGAGCAACAAGTTAGTTTTAAAGCTGCAATAACAATTAAAAAAAGATTTATTCAAAAAGTTAAAAATCTATCAAATGATCAAATAATTAAATTAAATGACAAAGACCTTCAGTCGGTTGGAATATCATTGAGAAAAGCTATTTATATCAAAAATGTATTCAACTATTTTAAAGATAATAGCTATGAATTTACTAATGCATCTAATCAAGAGGTAATAGATGAATTAACTAAAATAAAAGGAATAGGGGCTTGGTCTTCTGAAATGTTTTTAATGTTTGTATTAATGAGAATTAATATTTTTTCTAAAGGAGATTTAGCGTTAATGAACAGTATAAAAATTAATTATAAAATTGATATTAAGGATAATAAAAAATTAAATTCTTTAATTAAATCCTGGTCACCATATAAAAGTGTTGCTTCACTTCTTTTATGGAAATCAATTGAAGAAAAATACTTCTTTACATAATTAGTAAATTTGAATATGGACAATCTTAAAAATAAAATTTTAAATTTTTATTATAAGCTAATGTCTCATCCGCTAATTTCAGTAATTATTAGGGTTGTTGTTATCTGTTTTGTACTTATATTACTTGCTTATTTTCTGTTTTATGCAATAATTTTTGCAGTAATTTTAATTCCTATATATTATATTTGGAAATATCTAAATTCAAAATAAATTGGAAAAACTTTCATCTGTTGATATTGAAACTAAATTATTAAAACTTGAAAAATGGAGTTGGGATAATGGTTATATATCTAGGCTGTATAAGCTTAATTCTTTCATGGAAGTAATGAGCTTAGCAAATCTTGTATCAGATAAAGCTGAACAAATAGATCATCATCCAAAGATTATTATTGATTATGATTGTGTCGAATTCAGATTATCAACTCACAGTATTGGTGGAATATCTGAACTTGATTTCAAGTTAGCTAAATTTATTCAGGAAACATTTAATGAATTATTTGTTTAATATTAGAAGAATATTATTATTTATCATTATTGTATTTCATGTCTCTTGTTCTAAGCAAGATTCTTTTGATAATAATGAACTAATTACTGTTGTCATAGAAGATCTAAATATAGATTTTCCTACGATGAAAATAAATACAAATGGCAGGGAAATAGTAGATGAGCCCAAAGTTATGGCAGACCTTGCAGTTATAGAAAATAACACTCAATCTAATTATAAAATAGGTATAGAAATTAGAGGAAGTTCCTCTCAAAGCTTTCCAAAAAAATCTTATGGATTTGAATCCAAAAACTCAAGTTATACTCAAGATCAAGATGAAAGTATTGGCGGTTTTCCAAGTGAAGAGGACTGGATTTTATATGGACCATACACCGACAAATCATTAATAAGAAATAAACTTGTTTTTGATCTATCTAATAGCATTGGCTTTAAAGCCAGTAATGCTAAATTTTACAACTTAATCATAAATGATAAAAATAATGGCCTTTACATACTAATGGAAAAAATTAAGAGAGATGTAAATAGAGTAAATATTTCTCCATTTAATCAAAATTCAGAAAAAGGTGGATTTATTATCAAAATTGATAAGCCGACTAGTGAGGGAGCAAGTTGTAACACTTGTTACAACGAATCATTTTCGTTTAGATCAAATTATGACACTAAAGGAAAAAATTCTGATGAATCTGAAATTTATTTTATATATCATTACCCAAAGCCAATCGAAATTAATGAGAATCAAAAGAAATATATCATTTCAACTATAAATAATTTTGAATCTATATTAGCTGAGGATAATTTTGACTTCTCCGAGAACCCTAATTATTTAAATTATATTGATATTGATAGCTTTATAGATTTTTTTATAATTAATGAGCTTACCAAGAATATTGATGGATACAGATTAAGTACATACTTACATAAGGATTCCAATGGAAAATTAAAAATGGGTCCAATATGGGATTTTAATCTAGCATTTGGGAATGCTAATTATTGTGAGGGTAGTAAAGCTGTAGGTTGGGGCTATAAATTTAATTCAGTGTGCCCTGGCGATATTTGGCAAATACCCTTTTGGTGGGACAGGTTAATGGAAAGTGAATACTTTAAAAATAGACTTAAAAATAGATGGGAGGAGCTAAGGCAAGTAAAGCTTAGTAACATCACTATAAATAACATTATTGATTCTCATGTTAAGTTTTTATCGAACAACAATATGATAAATGAAAACTTTATTTATTGGCCTGTTATTGGTAAATGGACTTGGCCAAATTCGTTTGTAGGCGACTCTCATGAAGAAGAAATTAATTTCTTAAAAGAATGGATTGACAGAAGATTGAATTGGCTAGACCAACACATGGGTTTTCTTTAAGGCACTCTAATTCCTAGGTGAGCCTCTAGAAGCTCAAACCAGTCAATTAAATCAATTTGAATCTTCAGCGATTTTATACTCTTTTTTATTCTATCAGGTTTTGTAGTCCCAATTACTGGGTGAATTTTTGATGGATGATTTAATAACCAGCAAATAAGCAATTCATAGTCAGTACAACCATATTTATTCTTAAGTCTGTCTACCACCATTTTTAGTTTGTTATTCTCATTTTTAAAGTATGAGCCTAGTGGACTGTATGCCATTGGTAAAATGTTTTTTGATTTCATATATTCTAAAGTTCCATCAAACATATGATCAGAATGAGTAAGAGATAAATTTATTTGATTATATAATATCTCAACTTTACCTCTAAACATTTCCATTTGATTAGTTGTAAAATTTGAAACACCAAAACTTTTAATCTTACCGCTTTTAATTAAACCATTTACTGTATTAGCGATTATAGATACATCCATTAATGGGCTTGGCCTATGAAATAAAAGGCAATCTAGGTAATCAGTTTTGAGATATTTTAAAGAGTTGTTAACAGATTTTACAATATGATCTTCTGAATAGTCATAATGCTTAATTTTAATTGGTAACCTTTCACTTGGATACATTATGCCACATTTCGATATAAAAAAAACATCTTCTCTCTTAATTCCTGTGTCTTCAAATGCATCTCCAAATGATTTTTCAGTGGTATAGCCGCCATATATGTCAGCATGATCAAATGAATTGATGCCAGAATCATATGATTCAGAGATCAATTTACACATCTCTTGCTTGGAATAATTAACACCCCATGTGCCCCAGTTCATAGTCCCTGAAATTATTCTAGATAAATTCATCCTTGAAATGGAATTGATGAATGATGAAGAATAATTTTTACTAACCCATTTACCTTCTTATAAGCAAATGAGAATTCTACCTTGATTCTTGAGTTCTCATTTTCAAATGTATAATTTCCCATTACCAATGCACTTTCTTCTCTTAGAATAATATCTGAGTTTTCAAAAGTAATTTTAGACCAACTAGATAATGCAAAGCCTTTATCCTCATTACAATCCCTACTATCTCCAGCTATAAAGTAGGATATTGCTGACTTTTTATTATTTCTAAATTGAATATCCTTGGCTTTTGTTGGTTTAAAAAGCACTTGATCATCAAAATTATATAATCTGTCTAAAAAATCACTTGCGTATATTTCAAGAGATTCTCTATCATTAGTTATTTGCCCCATTTTAATTATTCCTTCTGACCATAAATTTTGAGCTTTAATGATATCTTGTCTTGTCATATTGTTAAATATATAAAATGTTAGACTACTGTTCAATTGAATTTGCTGAAAAACCAGTTATATCATTTCCATCAGATGAGTAAATTATATAAACGGGATTACAACAGACTTCACAATCTTCTATATATGAATCAGTATAAACTGATTTATCAAACATCATTGATATTTCTTCCCAACAGTATGGGCATTGAAAGAAATATTCTTCTGTCATGAAAAAAAGCTCATTATTAAACTAAACAGAAACATTATTATAATCAAAATTAAAAAAGGCCTAAAAAATTTCATTTAATAATCAGATTTTTAATTATACACATACAAATTAAAAATATTATCAAAATGTTTGTCAAATATTATTAAAATGATAATTTTTTATTGTAATGTAAGGCTTATACCAAAATAATAATTTTCTATACTTAAATTAGATGTTCATTTTAATTAAAAATCAAAATACTATGAAAAAAATTATTACGATAATTGCATTTTTACTGGTCAGCATACCAGTTAGTGCCCAAAATTATTTTTCTGTAACCTACATAAACGTTTCTCCTGAGAATGTTTCAGAAGTTGCAAGATTAGAATCAACTTATTGGTCAAAAGTTGCACAGGCTAATATTGACTCAGGAAAGCTTTCTGCATGGGGGCTTTTTGCAAGAGCAATACCAGCTGGAAACGATACTTGGACTCATGCATACATAAATGTTTATGATTCATTAGAGAAGATGCTTGACTTTGGTCAATGGAATCCGCAGGAAATCCTTGGTATTAATAATCAAGATATAGCTACTGGAGACCTTGTTAATAATTATGTTGTGCATCATTATAAGGTGCAGGCTAGTATTAATGGTGATTCTCAATTTAGTGTATGGAATTTTGCTAGACCAAAAAACCTTCAAGGTTTTGTAATGGATAACGTGAATTTATGGAAACCATTTTTTGAGAAAGATATGGGTGGCAGAACTTCGTGGGGTATTGGTACCAAGATAACGAATGTGACTTCAGATAATGCTACAGTTATGACTTGGGATGGATATGGTTCTCTAGTTGATGCTGTAAGTGCACTTGATTACCCACTTGATGGGTCTTCTTATGAAGGGCCTAAAGGAGATAAAACATCTGAGTATAACCCAAATGGATGGGGTGCACAGGTAATTGTTCAAAGAGCTCTATGGCTTAGTTCAAGTCAATGATTTAATTTATTAACCATAAATTAATTTAAAAACCCCTTGGAAACTTGGGGTTTTTTTAATTAGATTAATAACGAAATCGCCATTATTATCATTGTGGCATTTTCAATAAATGTTGCTTCAGTCATGGGAAGCTTTAAAGCTGTCCCAAGGCATGCACAATTTATTGACTTTTTATTTAATAGTGTTTGAGTCACACCAGCAGATGTAATACCTAGAATAATAATTGTTACAAATAAAGCTGTGTCAACTTCAACTCTTGTTAACAGCATTATCCCCAATAATGTCTCTATAAAGGGATATACAATCCCATATAATGGTAATTTTTTTGCGAGTGGATCATACATACTAAATGATGTTGAGAATCCTTTGATGTCAATTATTTTGAAAAAACTAAAAATAATATAGAATAGCCCCATAAAATCAAGCATTGTATTATTTAAATTCCAGTTTTTAAAATTTAATAATATGCTTGTAATTGATATATATCCAAGTATTATAAATAATGGTTTGAGTTGTTTTATCTTGCTAGTCTTTATCATCTGATTATCTTTATCAAATCTATTATTTACTACTTTGTATTTAGATGGTAAAGAATTTGATATTAATGAAAAGCTAATTTGGTCTTTGGAATAAATAGAAGCTTCACCCTTAATTAAATCAACTTTAGCATAATCAACTCCATCTAATGTGCTTAATTTTTCTTCAACAGTTGATTTGCACCCATTACATGTCATCCCTTCTATTTTAAATATGCTTTTCATTCTATAAAATTACCTAAATTTATAATTATATGAATAAAACAAAATCAATTCTGCTAATTCTCTCTCTCCTTATTCTTAACTCTTGCAGTATTCATACTTTTACATATGGAGATGGGCCAAAAGATAATTTTAAAAAGTCTGTAAAACAACATAATTATATAGGTGGTTTGATTTCAGAGGGAACTCCTAAATTTGAGGAGCTTAATGATTTGAAAGACTATAAATTAATTGTGAAACATACAATTTGGGATGGTTTATTAACAGTTTTTTCATTTGGGTTGTATACCCCAACTACTATTATTATAATAAGATAATAAAATGTTGTAAATCAATTACTTATAGACTAAACTTCAATTATTGATTTATTTGAAAATTTATTATTATTTGTAAAATTAAAGTCTATTTTACCAACAAATACTCCGCTAGATCCAACTTGATTAATTATAACTTTTTCTCCTGATAGATTATTCAAAATTAATGGCTCTTTCATTAGTGTATGAGTATGGCCTCCAATAATTAAATCAATGTTAGATGTCAAATTAGCAATTTTTGTATCACTAATCTTATCTGTTCGGTACTGATGACCTAAATGAGATATACAAATAACCAAATCACATCCTTTTTCAAATTTTAATTTTGAAGTCATATCTTTTGCTATGTCTAGAGGGTCATAGTATTTAGTTTCATTAAATAACAAAGGGTTTACAAGCCCTTTAAGTTCAATACCTAGACCAAAAACACCAATTTTTAATCCTCCCTTATTATATATTTTGTATTTTTCTACTAAACCTTCCAATTCAGTATTATTAAAATCATAATTTGATGAAATAAATTGAAAGTCATTTTTTATAATATTTTGTTTAAGCATTTTTAACCCTGCATCAAACTCATGATTTCCTATTGTTGCTGCATTATATCCCATTTTTTTCATTAAACTTAGTTCTAAATCACCTTGAAAAAAATTAAAATAAGGCGTTCCTTGAAAAATATCACCTGCATCAAAGATTAATGTATTTGGATTAATGTCAATAATCTCATTGAATAAACTAGCTCTTCTAGCAAATCCACCTTTATTGGGATAAAGGTAATGATTAGACGGGAAAGGCTCAATTTGACTATGCACATCATTGGTATGAAGAATTGTAATCTTTATATTTCTTGAGTTCAAATTACATGAATTCAAACCCATTACAGAAAGGGATGCAAGGCTAGAGTGGTATATAAACTTTCTTCTATTCATTCTTTATAAAACGATTATCAACTTTTGATGACAGATATCTATTAGACTTAGAGTAATCAATAAATGCGTCTCTCAGAGAATATCCAAGCCTATATAATCCAGTTCTTTTATTAAAGAAAAACATATTATCACCTCCAGTCATTAGATAATCATTAGTAGCTATATAATATTTATTTGAAGTTACGATAGGTTTGTTTTGTACTAAAACTTTATTTCCATTAATATCTAATCCAGAGAATGGATGAGGAATTTCTTCTTTTTTTAAAAAAGAGACTATTTCATTTATAGATTCACCGTCCATTTCAACAATTACGATCTCATTTTCAAATGGAAGTATTTTATATGCATCACTTAATTTTACATCACCTTTTGGTAGAATTGCTCTAATCCCTCCATGATTTTGAATAACAAAGTCAATATTTTTATTTTTTTGAACCTTAAATATAGAATCAGACTGAATAAATATAATATCTGCAATTAAGTTCCCTAGCGTTGAATTAAAATTTATAGAGTCAAAGTCTGTTTTAGTATAAAGTTGATTTGAGAACCCTATAACATTGTCCAATTCATAATCAATTGAGTCTTTATAAATATTAATTTCATTAGATATAACATTGCTTTCAGAGCCAGTTAATTCAATTCTAGAATAAGAAAATGACTCTAAATTAAGATTATTACAACCTAAGAAATAAAATGAAATAAAAAGGAATAGTATTTTAAAAAAATTCTTCAAAAAACTAGGAATGTTTTGAAAATAGTATGAGTAATCCTGCTAGCATCAGGACAAAAACTATAAATCCAATAAAGAAAATTAAAGATTCCATGCTTTAATTTACAGAATTTTATTGAATTTTCAATAGATTTAAATATACATTCAAGTTTGTTACATGAACGAAACAGAATTTTTTAGAATAATTTTCACAATTATATTTATTGTCTTAGCTCTTAGGTTTATTTTAAAAAAAAGAAGATAAATAATCTATAATAATTATCATTATGTCCCTTTGTTTAGTATATTTAGAATTAATCATAAATCAAATTAATATGAAAAAATTAATATTTACATTATTAGCTTTAGTACTGACTTTTTCATCTTTTTCACAGAGAAATCCTGATGCAACCTATCTTTCGGCATTTGTATATACACCGAAGGATGGAATGAGAGAAAAGTTTGAAGCAGCTGCTGCTAAAAAAACACAAATGTTCAATAACAAAGAGGGAAGTTACATAATAACTTATCGAATTCTTAGTGGACAAGATGAAGGTTCTTATTTAAGACTATTAATATTTCAAAATTCCTCTAATTATAATAACTTATTATCAGATGATGAAGGAGAATATTGGGAAAAAAATGTAGCACCATATGTTAAGAGTGCTTCAGGTATGCAAACCTGGCAACTTTTAAATTGGGCTAGCGTTGGAGAAGACGGTCCACCACCAAAATTCTTGGAAAGATCAATATGGGTTAGTAAGCCTGGTCAAGATGATAACGTAAGAAAAACGATCTATAGATCCGGTCAAGCTCTTGATAAAATTATGTCAGGTAAAACATTAAGAAGAGCTTTTCAATTAGTCTCTGGAGGTAATCCTAATACCTATGCTTCCTTTAGAGGATTTAATGAATATCCTCATTGGGGAAATTCAGATCAAACCTTTGAAGAAATCTACAACGAATTATTTGGATGGAAACAATATGAGCATGATCTAAAGGCAACAAATAATTCTCTTTTAGATTGGGGTAGAAATATTATATCTCTCCAAAGAGTAGATACTATGCTTCCAAGTGATATAAAAAGCCAAATAAGTAATTAGACAATTATTAAATTGTTCTAATGTAAATAGAAAAAGGCTCCAAAATGGAGCCTTTTTTTTAGTAAAGAAAGAGCCCATTGGGCTCTTTCACCAAACAAAATAATTAAAATCAATTATTCTGGAAGCACTACATTATCAATTGCGTGTATTACTCCGTTAGAAGTTTCTACATCTGCGATTACAACTTTAGCTTTGTTTCCGTTTACATCTTTTACATAAACATTGCCTTCCCATAATTTAAGAGTTAGCTTATTACCCTGTAAAGTCTCAACAGTAAACTGTCCACCATTATCGTTTATAGCTTTTACGACATCATCTGCCATAAATTGTCCAGCAACGACATGATATTTTAGAATAGCTTGTAAAGTTGATTTATTCTCAGGCTTTAAAAGTGTACCTAAAGTACCTTCAGGTAGTTTGTCAAAGCCATCATTAGTTGGAGCAAAAACTGTAAATGGGCCATCTGATGAAAGCGCATCTACTAATTCACCTGCTTGTACAGCTGCAACTAAAGTTGAAAAATTATCGTTTGAAACAGCAGTCTCAACAATATTCATATCATTAACGTTAGAAGTTAGTACAAGACTTAAAATCGAATATTTAAAAAAATTGATTAACATATTATACTTAATTAAAATGAACAGCAAATGTTCTATTAAATATTATCTCTGAGAAAGATAAAATACTGTTTAACTTTTATTTAATAAATGTTTTAACATAATTTTAAATATCATATATTGATAATCAATGACATACACTATCAGACTTTTTGTTTATTTAATTTTCTTCTCTTCTTTATCATGCAATAAAGACGAAAATAAAAAAGATACAGATTTAAAAACCGTTGAGTTTCCTGCTCTCGGAGAAGACGCTCCTTATGACTATGGGCAAACCTATCTGGGAAGAAATGGGTATACTACATATTATCCTGGAAACATTCCTATTATAATTAGTATTCCTCATGGTGGTGATGTTTCTCCTCCAGAAATCTCTAATAGATCTTATGGTGTTACTGTAACAGACTCAAATACAATTGAACTTGGTATTGCAATTAGAAATTATTTTTATTCTAATTATAATATAAGACCTTATGTAATAATTAATAATCTTAAAAGGACAAAACTTGATGCTAATAGAGACAGAGTTGAAGCTGCACAAGGAAATATTTATGCTGAAAGAGCATTTGATGAATTTCATTTTTATATTGAAAAAGCTAGAGAGGATATAATATCAAAATTTGGAACAGGTATCTTGTTTGATATTCACGGTCATGGAATCAATCCAGACGGATTTAATGATTTAAGAACATGGATAGGATATCTATTAACTTCTGAAGAATTAGATAATTCAAATGATTTTATTGATAAAAATATATCAATAGATAATGTTAGTATTTATAGTCTTTTAAATTTTTCAGGTCAAACTCTTTCAGAGTTACTTAGTGGTCCAAGCAGTTTGGGAGCATTATTTGAAAATAATAATTACACAGCCTTACCAAGTCCACAAAGTAGAAGTCCAGAGGGTATGAGATATTTTAGCGGTGGATACAATACATTTAGATATGGTACTAACAGGGAGTATAATTTTAGTTCTATCCAACTTGAATTCCCATTTCAGGGGTTGAGGGATACTCCACAATCAAGGAACTTATTTGCTGCAACATTTGTTGATTTAGTTCAGGAATTTTTTCTTACACATCTAAATATTGATCTTTTCTCCTTATGATTATATTTGCAAAAAAAATCTATGGATTATAAAGAAATTTTTACTGCTAGTATGATATTATTTGCTGTAATCGATATAATAGGTGCAACCCCAATAGTTATTTCATTAAGGGAGAAAGTCGGTAAAATACAATCAGAGAAAGCAACTTTTGTTTCTATGGCAATAATGATTGGATTTCTTTTTATTGGGGAGGAAATATTGAACTTAATTGGTATTGATATTAATTCATTTGCAGTAGCAGGTGCAATAGTTATTTTTTTTATTGCTTTGGAAATGGTTCTTGGTGTAACAATTTTTCAAGGAGAAGAACCTGAGACTGCTTCCATTGTCCCAATAGCATTCCCTATTATTGCTGGCGCAGGTACCCTAACTACCTTGTTATCATTAAGAGCAGAATATGAACTGGTTAATGTAATAATAGCCATTGTTATTAATTCATTATTTGTATATATAATTCTTAAATCTTCAAATACAATCGAAAAAATCCTAGGTAAAAATGGAATAGGAATAATTAGAAGAGTTTTTGGAATAATTCTTTTATCTATTTCAGTTAAGCTTTTTTCAACAAACATTAGTTTAATTGTTTGATGAAGTATATTAAGCTTCTTACGATATACTTAATGTCAATTGCATATACCTATGTTGGTGTTAGGCATTTTATTGATCCAGATTTTTTTTTGGCTATAATGCCAAATTATCTTTCAATGCATTTATTTTTTGTTTATTTAACTGGCTTGATGGAAGTTGTCTTTGGATTATTATTGGCTTTCAGAAAAACTAGAAAATTTGCCTCATATGGACTTATAATCCTTTTAATCATTGTGTTTCCAGCTAATATTCATCTAGTTGAGAGTGAACTTTCTCAGTCAATTTTAGAAGTTTCCAAAGAACAAACTATAATAAGACTTCCATTTCAAGGTCTATTTTTACTATTAGCATACTGGCATTCAAAAAATAATTAATTTTGAGTATGAATAAATTTTTCAAATGGCATGATAAAATGATATGGAAAATTTCAAAAGAATTTAATTTGACTAAATATCAAGTCCTTATTCTTACCTGGCTAGAGGGAATACTAATTGGAGTTATTCTTTGTAATTTTATATTTTAACTTTAATTGTTCCTTCAAAAATTAGCTTAGCTGGACCAGTAATACTAATTTCTTTGTAACCTTCTTCAGATGAATTAAATTGAACATTTAAATTACCACCTTTACATTTCATAGTGATATTACTGCTATTGGACCTACCTAAGAAATTCATACATATTGCAGATGCGGTAGAGCCAGTTCCACATGCAAGTGTTTCATTTTCTATTCCTCTTTCATATGTTCTAATTTTAAACTGATCATCCGAAATTTTTTCAATAAAGTTTACATTTACACCTTCTTTTTTATATAAATCATTGTATCTAATCAGCCTTCCTTCATTATTCACATCTAATTTATCAGTATCATCCTTTTCAATTACTAGATGAGGTGAACCAGTATCAAGCAATGTTCCATAAGAATTACTTACTATATCGGAGTTTAATTTCATTTGCATTTTAATAAGTCCATTGCTTAGGATCTCCGCATTATGAATACCATCAAAAGCACTGAATACTGTATTTCTTCTAATAATATTTTTATTAAATGCAAATGATACAGCACATCTAGAGCCATTTCCGCATAATGATCCTAAATTTCCATCAGAGTTATAATGAAGAATTTCAAAATCACATTTATTCGACTCTTTAAGAATAATTAGACCATCACCTCCAATCCCAAAATGTCTATCACACAAATATCTTATTAATGATTTGTTATTATTAATAGAATTTTTTCTATCGTCAATTAAGATAAAGTCATTTCCGGCACCATTATATTTACTGAAGTTAATTTTGATCATGTCATAAATCTAAATAAATTAACTTAATATCATAAAAATCTTAAGTTTTTATTATTTAATTCATAAATTAAACTCTAAATCAATTTAAAATTATATTATGAAAAAATTTTTATTATTTATTGCTTTTATAACTGTAACTACATTAAATTCTCAATCATTTAGTGTTTTTCATATTCAGGTAGAAAAAGGTGGTGAACAAGCACTTTTGAAACTTTTTGATGATACATTTGGAGATAAAGAATTTAAATCAGGTGGTGTTCAAATAGAGGCAATACATGTTGGAGATATCGATGGATATGCTTCACACAGAATTGCCTTTATTGGAGATCCATCTAATTGGGGAACAGTTGATGAGTGGGAACCAAATGAATTCCAATTATTTTGGTCAAGAGCTCAGGATCATTTTGAATGGAAAAGATCTGTCTCTGGTAACTTTTTGAGTTATGACGGAGGTGCTATAAGTGAATATGACTATTATCAAATTTATGAAATAGATGTGGATGACCCAGCAGCTTTTAAGTCTGCTCATGATAAAATCGTTAAACAACTCTCTGATTCTAGAGAGGGCAGACCAGTTGCTCTTGGAAATTTCTCAATAGGAGGAAATGGTGCTTCTCACTGGGTTGGAGTAGGTGCTAAAAATTGGAATGATTTAATGATTCAAAAATCTAAGAATGAGTCATACTCTAAGGAATGGCAAGCATACTATAATAATAGGGGTAAAGTAGAATCTCTTAGAAATTATACATTCTGGGTAGTTAAAAGATATGGAGATCTTTAAATGATTAAAAAAAGCCCTCTTTTTGAGGGCTATTTTTTTACTCTCCGTAAACAACTTTTTTTATATCTCCCCAGGTAACAAGTTTTATGTCATTATCTTTTAATACTTTTTTGAATTCTTTTGAATTAAAAACATCATAGTCTAGTTGTCTCCAAAGAGAACCATATTCTGGATGATCAACTGTTACTGCTCTAAGCTCCTCATTATCATAACCTAGATGAAGTAAAAAAACATTTAATCCTGGAGCTAGTGACTCTACTTTAGAAGAATACAGCTTAAAAAAATCATCATATTTATACACATCATTTACAATTAAAGTGTTAGCAAAGTCTTCACCTGCAAAATTTTCTAAAGATGTTCGGTCTGCCTCAGGATAGAGCATATACATATCATTTACGGGTACAATGTATTCAGGAACAGGGAAGTCCTCATCAAACAAGTTTGATATTCTTGATTTAATCGCCATAGATACTAATTTATTTTTGTGACCAACTTCTATGTAAACTCTCCATATATCTTTATTTACTGCTATTGCTCCCATATGTGAATCAATATGTGATAGATTTATTCCAAGAGACCTAGCATAATCAATTTGAGCCTGGAGTTCTTTTCTAACTTCTTCGGGATTTGCATTTATATTAACATCTCCAGTATTATCATAAAACTCGTTATCGTTATTAAGTAATGATTGAATTTCATTAGAAGATGAAAGTCCACCCCATTTATAATTTTTCCACTCTGCAGTAAGGGTAAGGTGAACTCCCATGTCATATTTGGGATATTCTTTATGAAATTCAGCAACCTCTTTTACCCAAGGAGATATCATCATTACAGATCCAGAGTTTATCCCATTATTTTTATAAGCATCAAATGATGCAATATTAATCGAGTGTGCAATACCAATATCATCAGCGTGAATAATTAGCAATTTTGCGTCTTTGTCATAGCCGAGTCTTTCAGCAATATTATCTATTTGAGAATTGATATTAACAGTATAAAAAATTGAAAAAAACAGAATTAAATATTTCATATGTGATTAGTTTTAATATAATATAAGTATATTTTAGTAAAATTCAATATGATGAAAAGAATTATAATTTCATTAATTATACTTTTAATTTATTCATGTCAATCAAGTGAATCAGAAAAGAACATGGCTATAGTTATCCATGGTGGTGCAGGTACAATTTTAAAGGAAAATATGACTCCAGATTTGGAATCCGCTTATTTAAACAAATTAGAGGAAGCAGTTAAAACTGGATATACAATATTAAATAACGGTGGCTCAAGTCAATTAGCTGTTGAAGAGACAATTAAAATAATGGAGGATTCGCCACTGTTTAATGCTGGGAAAGGTGCAGCATTGACTAATAAAGAGACAGCAAGTTTAGATGCTTCTTTTATGGAAGGTAAAAATCTTAACGCTGGGGCAATAGCTGGATCAAAATATATAAAAAACCCTATTAGTGCTGCAATATATGTAATGCAAGATTCTCCACATGTTTTACTATCTTCAAATGGTGCTGACGATTTTGCAATACAGATGGGTTTAGATACTGTTCCTAACTCATATTTTATTACAGAAAGACGCCTAAGATCACTAAGAAAAGCTAAAGAAGATGATATAGTTTCATTAGAAGATGACTTTGTTAAAGACTCTAAATATGGAACAGTTGGTTGTGTCGCAATTGATAAAATGGGAAATATATCATCGGGAACTTCAACTGGAGGTACAACAAATAAAAAATGGGGAAGAATAGGGGATGTTGCAATAATAGGAGCTGGTACATATGCCAATAATGATTGTTGTGGTATTTCAACAACTGGGTGGGGTGAACATTTTATAAGAAATGTTGTTGCATATGATATAGCTGCGCAGATAATCTATGATAGTAAAAGCATCGAAGAAGCATCTCTTAATTCTTTAGATAAAGTGATAAAAACTGGAGGAGATGGAGGTGTAATAGGACTAGATAATAAGGGCAACATATCAATGGAATTTAATACGGCTGGGATGTACAGGGCCTCTGTAGATAAAAATGGAAAATTAACAGTGAAGATTTACTCAGATTGATTTAAGGGTCTATATATCTTTCTATCACTAAGATTTATTAATATTTTATTTTTTGAGTAAAGAAGAGGAAAAAACTTATCATATGCCCAGTCTTCATAAAGATTTTTATAAAATTTACTTGTAGGATTCCCTGATTGTCCGGGTGAATTAGTTGCAAAGCTATTATCCCAATCTTTTGTATTAATTACTACTCTAAAACTTCCACCCGATTTTTGATTTAATTCGTTAGATGTAGATCCCGGTGTGTATCCATCTCCTCCTCTAGGATAAGTTTTTAATGCAATTATATTCTTAATAGAGTCATTAACAACTTTTTCAAGAGGGTGATATATCTTTACGTGTTTGTAATTATTCTGTCCATAAATCCAACCATTCGAGTCTGCACCAAATTTCTCTTTTAACCTTTTTATCGCATGATCAAAAGTCTTATCAAGAAAAAGACTTTTTTGTTTATCATTCATTTTTGAAATACCTTCAATAACTTTATAAATTTGAATTTCAATATACTTCTGTACTTCCTCCGGAACAAACTCCCTTACAAATTCAAAATGAATCTGATTTTGCCATTCAATGTATATTCCTGCCTCAATAGAATTTTTATCTAAAACATTATTCCATTTTGATAGTTTTTCAAAGTGTTCAATATTATTTTTTATATGTCCTTTAGAAAGTTCAATAATTTGTTTTGATGGAATGGAGAAATAGTCTATTTGAAGATTAATCATATCTTTCATATCAAATTTATCCATACCCTCTATAACATTATTTACCCTATTACCTCTGTATGGGTCAGCCCAGTCATATCCAATCGCATCCCATTTGTCATAATTATCTGGTGTTACATTTTGATTAGCAGTTGCTATATATCCTTTTTCAGGATTAAAAAGATTAGGTTTTTGAATAATTTCTAGGTAATCCTTCCATTCAAAATTTCCATCTCCTTTAACAGGAACAAGCCCACTATGAGTTTTTCTAATAGGAGCAATTCCAACCGATTGCCACCCAATATCTCCATATTTATCTGCCCAAACCATATTTTCTCCAGGAATATTGAAATAATTACATGCTTCTCTATACTCTTTCCAACTTTTAGCTTGGTCCATCCTAAGTGATGCTAAATAAGGAGACCCTCCAACTTCTGACCAGCCATTTTTAACAGCGTATGCTTTATTTCTTTTTTTATCAATGTAGGTTACAGGCCCATGAACTGAATAGAATAACTCAACATTTACATCATCTTTATCTTTTACAGATATAGAATCACTGATTATTTCAAATTTTTTCCACTCACCTTTATATGAGTATTCTTCATTGTTTTTAGGATTCAAATCATAGACATATAAATCTTCAGCATCTGTTCTAAAAACAGTTAATCCCCATGCACCAATCCCATTATGACCAATTGATATTCCAGGAATTTCAGGTTCTCCTCCTCCAATCACATTCCATCCAGGTGCAACTAAGTGGGCCATATATCTAAGGGATGGGTTTGAAAGAGACCTGTGGGGGTCATTAGCAAGTAGTGGATATCCATTAAAAGATTTCTCTCCAGAAATTACCCAGTTATTGCTCCCAATAGAATACCTGTCATTTATATTATCTGTTATCTTGTTAAATGCAATATTATCGTCAGATTGATACTTTTCCAATATATAATGCTTTTTAAATTCAATAGGTTCTCTATAAGCATTATATAGCCTTAATATGTCTTGTTTTAAATCCTCATATGTTAGATTTTTATCTAAATTTAAGTCTGGGTCTTTTGGATGAAACCATAAAAGTTCTTTTGTCTTATCTTCTCCAATAAGTGAAACTATTCTACCAATGTTTAATTCATCCTCAATGTTTCCTAAAAGTCCTTGATGACGTGAAATTACATCCTCATTTGTCCATTTTTCTGGTTTAATACCTAATATTTTAAACTCAATTGGTAGTTGGTCTGGATCTTTGTTTATTTCCTCTATATATCTATTGACTCCTGAGACAAATGATGAAACAATCTCAAAACCATCTTCGTGATAGTGATTTAATTCATCTACCATATTACCTCTAAATTTGAATAGTCTAGTTCCAATATCTCTATCTAATTCATCATCACCAAAAATTTCTGCAACTGTTCCAGTAGCTTGTCTTCTCCATATTTCAAATTGAAAAAGCCTATCCTTTGCAGCAAGATATCCTTGCATAAAGAATAAGTCATTTTGATTATTTGCATAAATGTGATTTATTCCATAATTATCTCTAAGAACTTCAACTTCATCAGATAAACCATCAATTTTAGATATGTTAGCACATGAGTAAATTAAAATTGAAATGATGATTACTACAAGCTTTTTCATAAAAGTAGACTTTTTCTAAATTATCAAAAAAATATCTCTTGTGCTAATCTAAATGTGTTTGAATGAGCCTCAATTATATTCTTAAGAACAATTGAATATCCACCTCCCATTGAAACTTGAACTGGTATAGAATTATCTTTACATGTCTCTAAAATAAATCTATCTCTTTTCTTACATCCATCAATAGTCATAGAAAGTCTGCCTAATTTATCATTCTCTAGGACATCAACACCTGATAGATAAAAAATAAACTCAGGTTCGAATTGATCAATAACCTTTGGTATTGTTTCTCTTAAAACTTTAAGATATGAATCGTCATTTGTATTATCGTCAAATTCAATATCTAGATCACTTTTTTCTTTTCTAAAAGGGTAATTTTTTTTTCCATGAAATGATAGTGTATAAACATTTGGATTTGAATTAAATAAAGA
>TARA_B100001057_G_scaffold446526_1_pt1 | contig 24064 bp, 51 predicted proteins | sample TARA_B100001057 | Tara Oceans TARA_B100001057 (sample SAMEA2621839) | marine metagenome | biome: marine biome (ENVO:00000447); feature: surface water layer (ENVO:00002042); material: "saline water (ENVO:00002010), including plankton (ENVO:xxxxxxxx)" | depth 5 m
GTTGGAGAGGTTGGTACTTTAGATATTTAGTACAACAAAGACAACTTACACTATTCCAAAGAACAGCATCTCGATTAGGATATATGGGTGCTGGATTTCTTATGGCAGGACAACACACTTTAGAACCCGCTTTATTCATGGCTGGGTTTTGTTGTGTACTAATTCAAGTATTTAGTAGAAAGCAATGGAATTTAGTTATCCTACAGTTAAATGGATTGATTGCTTGGACAATACACTTTATAAAAACTTTAAATTAAAATTATGAAAAAATTTTTATTATTACTAACATTTTTAACAACAACATTAACATATTCTCAATCCTATGATTTGACCGATATTTATGGAAGATGGATGAATTTTGATGGTACTCAAACTTTATATATGAATTATAAAGGAGAATCTGAATCTAATACCTTTTATCGTGTTTTTAATGGTGGATTTGCATATGGACAGTTTGAGGTAAAAGACAAGTACATTTATGTAACCAAAGGAAGTTTGAAGTATAAGTTACTTTTTTATCTAAAAGGATATATGTTAATTGTATTAAAACCAGAATCAGAAACATCTGATGGAGAAGCTTGGTTATTTAGAAAAGTTAGTAACGAAGAAAAAGAACCAATTCTCGAAGGAGAATTAATAAATTAAAATTAAAATTATGAAAAAAATAAAACAATATTGGGACATATATTACCCAGTCATTTTAGCATTTGTATCATTCCTTTATTCAGTATCACTATGGTTTAGTGGTCAGAAGTTAGAAGGAATATTTGTTGGCATATGGGTGCCATCTATTTTAGCTATGGCTGTTGCAATTAGACAAAGAAGAAATGATTTCTTTAGACAACAATCTGCTAGAAGAAGGAGATATTATAACACAAAAAGAAAAAGAAAATGATGAGCTCACCTGCACCTTTAGGAATGTTTATCATCGGTTTTATCATATTCTCCCTTTATATATGGGGATTATTAACAATGATTTACAGAGGACATAGAAAACAAAGAGAAGAGTTTGAAAATGACCCAGAGATTCGTGCATATTATAAAAAACTTCAAGATGAAGATGATTATGTAGATTATGATGGTCATGGAAATTGGGGTAGGTTTAATCCACACAACGATGATGATAAATACTATAGACCTAAAAAGAAAAGAAAAGGTAAAAAGTTTCATGTTGGTAAAAAAATGAATTACGATTAATGTGTTTAAGTGGTGCACATTATATTATAGATGATATGGAAGATAGAATCATCGAGATGGCTTGGGAAGATAGGACTCCTTTCGAGGCTATTGAATACCAATTTGGTATGAAGGAAAACGAAGTGAGAAAATTGATGAGGAAAACTCTCAAAAGAAGTTCGTTTGAATTGTGGAGGAAGAGAGTCAAAGGTAGAAAAACAAAACATAAATCCACTTCTGAATCGATAAGATTTAAATCTAAAAATCAGTAAATGGGAAAAAAGAAGTTTAAGCATCTCATTATAATTGGTCATCCAGACCAAAAATCATTTTGTTACAATGGTATATTCAAAACCATTATGAGACAAATGAGGAAACATAAAGAGAATTACAAAGTTATAGATTTATACGAAGATAAGTTACACAACGATAGGAACGATTTGATTAAGGAATATCAAGATATGATTACCTGGTCAACTCATATCTATTTTATATCACCTGTCTGGTGGTTCAGATTAACACCAAAAATGGAAACTTTCTTTGATGAAGTATTTACTCCAGGTTTTGCATATAAGTTTGTTAATTTTACTAAACTGTATGCTTATCCAAAACCATTTTTTAAAGATAAAAAAGTTAGAACTTATATTACTCATGGAGCACCAATGTTGCCTGTAGTTACTCTATATCTTAATTCAGTTAAATTGAGATTGGTGATGGGAGTGTATACATTTGTGTTCGGATGGAAACTCAGTAGATGGTTAAAAACAAAACAATTCTGGTCTGTACCATTTGTATCTCATGAGAAAAGAACACAATATTTAACAACAGTAAAAAACGATATTAGAAACGATTTAGGATTTTAGTTATGATAGAATTTATAAAACATATATTAGGAATTTGTGGTGACCATTGGCATCCAAACATTTGGACTGCTCTTGCAGGTTCACCAGTTATAGCATCTACAGTTTACTATATAAAGTGTAAGTGTGGTGGTTTATTTTTTCACAAAAAAAATTGTGAAAATAATTTGGATAATTCAAAATAATTTTGTATATTAATAAAAAATTACAGATATGAGTTTACGAGATACAGTAAAAGATTGGTTAAGAGAGGGAAAAGAAATAAAAATAAAAAATCCCCTTTGTTCAAAAAGATTAGTTGTTAAAAATCTAAAACAGATTAAACAATTATTGGAAGAAGATTCTCCATACATTGCAAAAGAGAGAATAGGATTTTTAATTGATGAGATTGAAAATACCGATAAATTAGATGCAGGAAAATTATAAACTTAAATTTTAAATAAACAAGAAGATGAGTAAATCTACAAGTGATTGGATGGATAGGTTAGTTGAAAAATACACCATCCCAACTGAGAAAGTTGAAAAACCTACAAAAATACTTACTGAAGAACAAATTAAAATTATCAAAGAAAATGGGAAAGACTAAAAAACTGATAGAAGATTTTACTCAAGAAGAGTTAGAACAACAACTATTTCAGAGAGGAAATGATATTGATTTTGATTATGAAGAATACAGAAAATCAAAACAATATGTTGAGGATGCAAATAAAGAGTTTGCACTACATAAACCAAAACACTCTGATGCAGAAGTTGATAACGCAATAAAATATGCATTTGATTGTATTAAACTTCCAATGGAAGAAATTGGAATCAATGTTTATCAGAAACTATTTAGACAACATTTTTACGAAATTTTAAACGATGGGGTATAATCCTTTTAGATGGTACACAAGTGGTAAATACAGAAAAAGACCACTCAAATCAAACGCACCACTATTACTAAGAATTCAAAATAGTGATTTCGAACTATCTCCTTTTTACAGAGAGGCAGAGGATAATCACAAGTTGTACAATGAGATGTACAATGAATATATTCAGAACTCGCATAGTAAAGATGAACAATCTATTAAACATGAAGCTCATCAACATGCTAAGATGAAGAGAATTAAAGCTCATAAGTTAGAAGAAAAGGCGTTAGAAGAAGAACATACTCGATTGAATCAACTTAGAAAAGAATTAACTGCAGAGTTTGGTAAAGACCTTTGGGAAAAATCTTTGGAAAACCAAAGAGGAAAAGGAACTACTGAAGATTTATATTGGTGGTACAAAAAACAAGTTAAGATGGGACAAACACCATCAGAGATGGCGATTTCATTGGGTAGAAAAACAACAAAAGGCTTACAACCTAATATTTAAGCTTATGGAAGATAGTTTATTTGCATCTTGTGCAAAGGTTCTGAGAGTTATAAAATCTTGTAAAAATCAAACTCATTTAGATGGAGCAATTAGGATGTTAGAAAACTTTAAAATATCTTTTCCAAATAACGGTATAGAATACGAAAAATTATTAAATCATTTACATTCAAAATTAAATTCTCATGGAGATAAAGAAGAATAGATACGGCAGTGACCGGTCTTATGAAAAAGTAGATTCGAATAGAATCAGAGTGACGGGAGAATCTAAATTCACACGAGCATCACAAAATGATGACGGAGTTTTAACAATGTTTGATTTCGAGGGAGGGCCTTGTTTCAATGTTGGAGGAAAAATTAGATTTCAACATTCCGAATGGAAGATTAAAAAAATTGAAGAAGTAAAAAACCAATATGATTTAGCTTCAGTTATGTTGCATGTTGATTGGACAAAAAAGTAACTTACCTTGATTAAATCAAACCTCATTTTATCTTACAACAAATCACAAGATAAAATATACATAACAACACTAAAATCTGCTAATTTACATATCAGACATTCTTGTGGAAATGCTTTCCAAATAGAAGTTCATTATCCAATATCAGATGCAGATAAAAGAAAAGGATGGCAAGAAGGTAATTTTTGGTTTTATACTTTTGATGAAATGTTTACCTCATTTAAAGATTTTTTGAAACTCACAAATACTAAAAATTTTGAGGAGATTTTAGAAAAGGATTGTGTTATAGTTACACGAGAACCAAAAGCTAGATTTAACTCTGGTCTTGCACAAGCAATATTTGAAAAGGTAATGAAAAAGGGATTGGAAACAGATGTAATAAATGAATGGGTGATTACTGATGAAGGACTGAGTTATGTAAAAGAAATAGTTAAAGACAAATCACTTTTAAATAATCCTCATTTTTATCCAATAAATGATATCTATTTGCAAGTACAAAAACCTCATCATAAGGTAATAGATATATCAGAACTTAATGATGAACTTGGAGTAGAAATAAATTCATCTTCAAATGTTCGAAAAAATTACTATACTCAATACTTTAATAAAATAAATGATGAGATAGAAAAACTATATTCATATTGGTTAGATATTTATAGTCATAAAGAGATTGATAACTATTACAAGTTGACAAGTGAAGATTGAAAAAAAAACTAAGAGAATAAAAACATGCTATATTGGTAACCAAGATATATACGAGTGGTTAGCAAGTGATGATGGTAAAGGTACTGTCATGCCAATTTTGTTAGAAACTTGTGAAGAAGTAATAAATAAAGAATTAGTAGAAAAATCTGCAGTAAGAATTGAGTCGATTGTAAGAAGAACTCACCAAACATTTGAAATGTTGGTTAGATTAAAAGAGATAGGAGATACTCTTCTTAGAATTATGGAATGGGCTCTTGAAAAAGAAGAATATGAAGTATGTGCAAGAGTTAAAAAACTTGAAGATAAACTGCACGAACAAAATCAGTTTTAATGAAAATATTAGTTATTGGAGATAGTTGTACAGATATTTTTATCTATGGTGGGTGTCAGAGAATGTGTCCTGAGGCACCAATACCTGTCTTTGAACCATCAAAAACTGTAACCAATGATGGAATGGCAGGTAATGTAGTTCGTAACCTAAAAGCGTTAGGAGTTAGTGATGTTGATATTATTACAAATCGTGAGCAAATTACGAAAACTCGTTATGTTGAAGATAAATCAAATCAAATGCTCCTCAGAGTGGATAGCAATGATAGGGTTTCTAATAGTTTCAATCCTTCTAAAATTGATTTCCAATCTTACGATGCAGTAGTAGTTGCTGATTATGATAAAGGATTCCTTACCTATAAGGATATCGATATAATCGGTAAAAAATCTAAACTTTCATTTATTGATACTAAAAAAGTAGTTGACCACAATTATTTTGAAGGTTTTACATTTGTTAAAATGAATGAGGTAGAGTGGGATAGATGTGTGGATAAAGGAGCAAATTACATGGAGTGGATGGATAGGTTAATTGTAACTATGTCTGAGAGAGGATGTAAATACTTTGACCAAACCTTTCCAGTCGATAGAACAGTTGAGGTTAGAGATTTAAGTGGTGCAGGAGATAGTTGGATGGCAGGATTTGTAGTAAAGTATTTAGAAACAAAAGACCCATATGAATCAATACAATTCGCTAATGAAAAAGCAACAATAGTTGTTCAAAAAAGAGGAGTTACCACGATATGATACTAATTGGAGGATGTTCTTTTTCACAATGTCAAGATGAAGGTGGAATGTGGGTGCCATGGACTGATTTAATTGAAGCACCAAATAAGAATGTTGCAACCTCTTCCTATGGTCAAGGAATGATAGTGAGGTCAATTATAGAACAAATTGAACTCAAATCTAAAAACCCAAGTTTAGTAATTGTTCAATGGTCTGCAGTTCAAAGAGGATATACAATTAATCAAACAGATGTAGTAGAGACAATAGTTAAAAATAGAGAACTTTTATTTTCTCACTATGATACTGAGTATTGGTCTGATGGTAATCTTGAAAAGCATCAGGCATCAAATGGATTTGATGATTTAACTCATGAAACATATGTTACTTCGTTTTCTCATATAGTATTACTACAAAACTATTTAGAAAGAAAGGGAATTAAATATTTGTTTTTTTGGGGTTGGGAACAAATAAATGAAAAAAACCAACTTAGTGATAAATTCAAAGAATTATACAAAACTACTAAAGTTGGTGAATGGTGGATACCAAGAAATCATATCGGATTCAAAGAGTGGGCACAAGAAGAAATAGGAACTGATGCAGATTTAGAAGAGGATTTTCATCCATCAACCGCAGCACACAAAATATTTTATGAAAAAATCATAAAACCAAAAATAAAAACACTATTATGAGAAAATACTTACCAACATTAGGAGAATTGATTGACAGATTATCAATCGTACAACTTAAGGAAGTAAAAATACCAGAACACAAAGAAGAGTACCAAAAAGAAATTCAAGATATAGTTCATGATATTACAGAAATACTAACAACAGTTAAACAACTTAAAGTAGATGGGGATTTCATTAGAGCAGTAATCGTACTATCTCAGATGAATACTCACATTTGGTACAATGAGGATAATGCAAGAAGTGGTGATGGTAAAGGTAATGAATTACTACTTACTCATGGATTAAATGGAATCAGAAATACTGCTAAAAATAAAATTCAAGAAGTTGATGGTGGTAGAAAAGATTACAAAGTTGATTGTATTGCATCAGAGTTCAAAGATTGGGAAATTAGTTGGTAACAAGCAAGAAAGTTTGATATGACAGAGATACAAAAATCTCAGATTAATTTTTTGAAAACAGCAAAAATTCTTGAGACAACTAAGAGTCCCCATTTATTTCATGAAATATCTTTATTGACTACAAAGTATATGGAAGGAGAGATGGATGAAGTTACCATATCAAATCATATACATGATATATTCGCGGGGGTTACTGAAGATTCTGTATTGCCTTTTTGGTTTGAAGTAAATCGAAGTACACGAGTGTTGGAGATACTCGATGAAGTAATATCAGGTCATCCTTATAAAATTTATGTTGCAATATCAACCACACTATCATATGATAATGTATTAGACCCATTAGTAAATCTACACTTTTGGAAAAAAATGAAACAACCAGAATCAATATCAGAACTACCATCACTTGAATCTCGTTTGCAAACTAATTATTGTTTACCATTACAAGATTTATCTTTATATGATTCTATTTCCAAAACACAAAAGATGTGTATGAGTGTTAGAAAGTGGAGTGCATCAAGAGAGTATATTTTTAATAAGTTAAATCCTATTGACGGATATTCTTTTTTTGGTGGTTCAACAAAATATGATAATCAAAGTGGATTGACTTTTTCTCAACTTATTGATGAGTATAAAAAATCATATATTACAGTTGTGTGTGAAACTGAACCAGAGCCAGATTACTCACGAAAAGACAGTTTCATAACAGAAAAAACATTTTGTCCAATACTGGCTGAATCAATGATTGTTGTTATGGGTGGGTATGAAACTGTAAAAAGGTTTGAATCACTTGGAATTAAAACATGGAACAACGAGTTCGGGTTCGATTATTGGGATTCAAAACATGAACCAAACTATGGTGGACATTTACAAAGAACTGATGTTGAAGATAAGTTCATAGAAGTGGTAAATAATATAAATAATTTATCAATTAATGAAATTCAGAATATATATAATAGAGACAAAGAATTAGTAGAAAATAATAAAAAATTATTAATTAGGTTTATATGAAAATTTTAGTAACAGGTGGTGCCGGATTTATCGGTACTAATTTAATAAAACAGTTAGTTAAAGAAGAAAACGAAGTTGTTTCTTTAGATAACTACGATAGTGGTTTGCAAGAAAACCATGTTGATGGATGTAAATATCTTGAAGGAGATATTAGTACCATCGAATACATTAAGGGTGATTTCGATATTTGTTATCACTTAGCAGCACTTTCAAGAATCCAACCATCATTTGATGACCCAACAGAAACATTCAGAGTAAATGTTGAGGGAACTCGTGCAGTTGCAGAATGGGCAAGACATAACAATGTAAAAGTTGTATATGCTGGTTCATCTTCAAGATGGCATGACCCATATCAATCACCATATGCTTGTTTCAAACACATGGGTGAGGAAATTTTTAAACTTTACAAAAAGGTTTATAATTTAGATGCTGAGATTTGTAGATTCTATAATGTATATGGACCAGATGAAATAATTGAAGGTGATTGGGCTGCAGTGATTGGTATATGGAGGAGACAGGTAAGAGATGGTGAAAAAATTACAATCGTAGGTGATGGTGAACAGAGAAGAGATTTTACTCATGTAGATGATATCGTATCTGCATTAATATTAGTTGCAGAGGGTATATCAAAACACGAAGATGCATGGGAATTAGGTACTGGTTTAAATTACTCAATCAATGAAGTATATGGATTTTTCAAAGAAAAGTTTCCAAATATAGAATCAATATACTTACCAGACCAACCAGGTAACTATCGAAAAACTCTGAGAGAGAATGATGATATGTTAGATAAATTTGGTTGGAAACCAACAGATGGATTAAAAGAATATATAAATTCTCTATGATAAACAAAAAATCAGAGTGGAATTCTTCAAGAGAAAAATGGGGATTCGGTAGAGTAAAAATAGATAACTTCTTAGATGAAGAAACTGTACACCAATTATATGAGGAGTGTAAGGATGCTCCAAAAGGTGGTTGGACAGTGTTTACTCGTGCTGGTTCAAGAATGGAAGAGTTTAACGATTTGATTTCACTACCAACTGCACATAAGGTAACTTATGATATCATGCATAGTGGTGAGTTCTTATATGAGTTAGAACAAATGACTGGGATTGTTGGATTATTACCAGACCCACATTTAGTTGGTGCGGGATATTCCATAATTAGGAATGGTAAAGAATTAGGATGTCACTATGATTTTAATTGGAATGATAGAATCAGATTACATAGAAAATTAACTTCGTTACTTTACATCACACCAGATTGGAAAAGTAGTTGGGGAGGACATTTACAGTATTGGGATGATAATGTTGATGTAAACCCAAAATCTAATCTGATAGAATCAGTTTCACCAAAATTTAATAGATTAGTAATTAATGAAAATGTTAAACACGCACCATATCATAGAGTAAGTGCAGTTGATGCACCTGAAGATATTCCAAGATGTGCAATTAGATTCTTTTACTATATCTCCACATCAGAATATGATAAGGATAATCCACCACATAGAAGTACTTACAAATCAAATGATTACTCACACCATAAATTACACGAAGAAGAAAATTGGGATGGACACTTTGTTGGACAAGGTGGTGAGGATTATGGATATAAACCAAAGTAAATGAAATACATATTAACATCTGGTTGTTCATTTACAAATAATGTAAGATATGATAGGAACAACAAGAAGGCATCGGTTAATTGGGGTTCAGAGAAATTAAAATCATGGCCATATTATCTACAACAAGAAGTTGGGGATGATTACGAGGTTTGGAATCTCGGTGGTGCAACTAATGATAATGTTAGTATCCTTAGAATTTTTACATACGAAATTAAAGAATTATTAGATTCTGGTGTTAATGGTGAGGATATTATAGTAATCGGACAGTGGTCTGATTTACATAGAAAGGCAATCTACACAACAAAGTTTGAAAATGATAATGATTTTTCATGGAAAGAACATAGTTTAAAATATACTTGTGATAAAAGTGGATTCTTTTTGACTGGTGGATTTGGCCCACCTGATTCGAAGGAGGGAACTATGGAAACTCTTGGTCTAACAAAAATGATTCATGAGTATGACCTCAATATATTACACGATACATATTTTAATGAAACTCTACATTGGTTAGAATTATTATCCTTTTTTCAAAATTATTGTGCAGATAACGATATCCCAACATACTGGTTTTGGATGCGTAATAATTTATCAAGAGAGGCATACGAGTGTCACTTTGGTGCACCTAATATGGATTCAGATTCAACGAGCACAAATAGTTGGTTAGAAAATGTAGATATGTTCAGACCATATATGGCTGAGATTTCTGTATTTGGTTCTAATTGTTGGTTCTATAAAAACTATAATGGATTATTGGAATGGTGTTATGATAACTATGGTGATTTAAATCCATATCAAGAAACAGAGAATATGACATTAAAGGATTACTTTCAGATGCAACCAAATAAATGGGGACACCCATCAAATGTGATGAATCATAAATTTGTTAAAGAAGAATTATTAAAACTTATTCGTTATGGAAAAAATTAAAATATGGATAAGAGTTCTTTTTTGGGTTGTACCTAAAGAAATAAAAAGATGGTTAAATAACTTATACCTTGATGAAAAAATCAAAAATTATTAAATGTTCCCAATGTGATGAGCAGTTTTATAATGGTTATGATTATAGACTGCATTGGGAAGAGAAACATTTTTACCCATACTTAGGAAAAACATTTGATTACGAACAAGCACTAAAAGATAAAAAAAGAGATTACAATAACGAAAATAAGAAAAGTTATGGAAAAAATTAAAGAAAGATTATATAGTTGGGCTATGAAATCTCCACTTCGTAAATGGGCGTTATCATTGACAGGATGGAAGTGGTGGTTCTACCAAATAGTAGTATGTGGTATTATATTCCTAATAATGGAATGGATGCTAAACCAAATAGGAATGACAATGTTGCCATGGAAGTAATGGATAGAGAAGAACTTGAGTGGTATCACAACATTCAAGACCCATGGGATTGGGTAACAGTTTTTGAAAATACAGTATCAGATTACTGCGGATACAAATATGGTGTTGCAGTTGATTCAAACTCAAACGCAATAAGATTGATGTTAGAATATTTGAAAATCAAAGACCAACATATTGTAATTCCAGCTAGAACTTATGTATCAGTTCCAAATCAAATCATACTAAGTGGTAATCATCCACTATTTGAAGATTACAAATGGAATGGATTTTATCAGTTTGGTGGTGATATTCCAATTATAGATGCTGCAACCGCGTTCTACGAAGATATGGGTAAAGACCACCAAGATAAATTTATGATTTTATCCTTCCATAAAAAGAAAATACTAAATATTGGAAAAGGTGGTATGATTCTAACAAATGATGAAAAGTTTGTAGAATGGGCAAGACCCATGATTTACGATGGGAGACATAAAGATAAATTGTATAAAGAAGATGAATTTGAGTGTATTGGTTGGCATATGTATATGACACCTGAAGATGCTATGAGAGGATTAAGAATATTTCACTCACCAAGAATCCAAAGTTGGAATAAACATTGTGGTTCATCTAAAGTGTATGGTGATTTGAGAAAACAAAAAATATACGAAAAATATGTTTCAACTGAGTAAATTTAAAGAGTGGATTAGTCAATATCATCCGAATGATTTGAGTGAGATAGATGAGTGGAGTAAATCCACTCAACCTTGTGAACCAAATAAAGCAACAGGTGAAGATATACACTTGGTACAAAGTATCAAAGATTCTATAACAGATAGATTTATAGAGACAGGAACTGAAGCAGGTTCTTTTACTCTTAACTTTACAGATACTGCAAAAGAAATATTAACTTGTGAGATTGATAAATATTCTTATCTTTGTGCACAATATAGACATCAAGATATTCCATCTATAAAAGGATATCACCAAGATAGTAAATCATTTTTAGAATCCATTGAACTTAAAGATTCAGATGTATTTTTTTTAGATGCTCATGGGGGTGGATATGATATGTTTAATGATAATCCACTTACACATGAATTACACATAATCAGAGATGCAGGAGTGAAACCAACAGTTTTTATTCATGATTTTGGAATTGAAACTGATAAGAAACCAGAGGAAGGTAATTATTGGCACCATGAATCATTAGATAAAGTTTATGAGTATAGATTTGATTTTAACCCTGTCCCAAATGGATGGAAACTCGATTGGGAGTTTATCAAAGATGATATTGAGGCAATATATGGTAAAAATTATAAAATAGAATATCCACCATTTCAAGATGATAATGTAGTGGTTGGATGGATAAAAATATCAAATGGGTAAACTAAAAATATATGGATGTTCTTTTTCAGACCATGACCCATATGGTTGGGACCAGAGGTTAGCAGAATCTAAAAATATGGATTATGAAAATTATTCTACACCAGGTATGGGGTTTAGATTTCTTAGAGAGAATATAATTAGAACTGCAGATAATTGGACAAAAGATGATGTAGTTATAATTCAGTACTCATTTCATAGAAGGATGTGGATACCATATTTTGGGAATGACAATTGTGGATATGATTTGGACGAATATATCGCGTTTAGAACAAAACAACCAGAGCATAAAGAACTACGAGCAGATGTAATTGAAAGACCTGAGATGAAATTTTCACACACGCGTGCAGAGATAAATTGGACTGCTTTTATAGAGATATTACCTTTACTTAGAAAAATAAAACCATCTAATCTTTATATTTGGTTATGTGATGGAGAGTGGTGGGATGGATTTGTATGTCCAGATAAAAAGTGTTATATCGAAAATGGAATTAGAAACCCGTGGTGGGATGAGTTTATAGAAGAACATGGTGATATTCTTTTGAGATTTGGTGATAAAAAAGAGTATTCATGTTATATGGAATGGTTAGGAAAAGAAAATCAAGCAATAAGAAAATTAAGACCGAGAGAAGATTTTGATTTACATCAATCTGAATGGGGTTATCAAAAACAAAGTAAATGGTTTGAAGAACAGATATGAGATTTAAAATAATAGACCAACATGAAGTTTTCTTTGATAAAGGAAAATTAGATTTAGCATCAGTTGAGTATAATGGCAATGTTGGTGTTAGTCAAAATGATGTCCCATCTTATGGAATATTTTGCCAAGAAGTTTTAGATTTTCTTGAATCATATAGTGAGTATGACATTTGGGTAATAAACAGATATGAGGGACATAACATGAAACTGCATGATTCTCAGTTTATTAAATATCTAATTCACATGGCAGAACTTGGTGTTATCGATGTAACATTTGCAAATGGTGGAACAAACTTTTCAAAAGAAAAAGGTATTAAGTTCCAAAAAATATCATATTGGTTGGGGAAAAATGGAGATAAAAATAAAATAATTGAAGCAAGAACTTTTGATAAACATTTTCTATACATGAATAGAGTGGAGAAATATCATAGACGATACTTGTTTGAAAAAATAGAAAAAGAAAACCTACTCGATTATTGCATACATAGTTATGCAGCAGATGATGCGAATCACCCCAAACATAAATCAATCGAGGGGTTTCCAATCGAAGAAGAATATTCTAATTTAGAGATGGATATATTACCAGAATATTTAAAAACATTTTGTAGTATAGTAACTGAGAGTCAGTATGGGTTTGGTGGTGAAAGAGGTGATGCACAAGTAACTTTAGGTGCAACCTTTCCAACAGAAAAAACAGAAAAGTGTTTTGTTGCAGGCCATCCATTTATTATAGTATCAACTCCATTTTATCTTAAACAACTCAGAGCATGGGGATTTCAGACATTCGGAGATTTTTGGGATGAATCATATGATGAGATAATAGATGATGAAAAGAGGATGGATAAAATTATTGAGGTAATAAAATATATTTCATCGTTATCACCATCTCAATTAGAACAAATGTATATCGATATGAAACCTATACTAATTAGGAATCAAAAAAGAAATCTTGAATTTATGTACAAAAATGGTAGTATGGGGTTTCAATATATAGATGAGATTCCAATACCACATAAAAGACCATATTTGCTATGAAAGAACTAACAATACATGGATGTTCATTTAGTGAAAATCTTAAGAACAACTTTTATCCTGGTGTAGAAGATAAATTAACCAAAGATTTTAACTACGCAAATTACGCAATAAATAGTAATTCCAATCAAGGAATTCAAGAAAGTGCAATAACTGCAGGAGAAGATTCAATCGCAATCATTCAATGGAGTGCGTTAACAAGAAGATTGGAGTGGGAGCAGGAATGGGAGTATCTTGATGTAGTTAGTCAACCTGATGCATTATTCCGATTATTAGATAGGTGGGTTAACCAAGTAAGAACAACAACCGCATTATTAAATCAAAGAGGTGTAAAACATTTTCAATATATCGGTTGGGCACAATGGAAAGATTTGGAACTTACTGATGAGTATCGAGAAAAACTAAGAGATTTACCTATCCATTGGTTTGAATCAAAAGAACAAGAAGATTTAATTCAATCCAACTGTTGGCAATTAAATAGTCCAAGTAAGTGGAGTTCCACGAAAGATGGTGCAACCATATACCCAAAATTAGAATGGGGTGGAATGAGTGAGTGGATACGAGAGAATATTAATATCAACGATAGATACATAGGATATAATCACCACACAAGTGAAAATTGGTTTGACCCTCATCCATCTGCAATTGCAGGTAAACAATTTTTTGAACAAGTAATATATCCATTCATATATGAGTAAGATTCTATATACAATAGGAGATAGTGTAGTTTGGGGTGCAGAACTTCGAGTGAAAGAAAAACAAAGATTTTCACATCACCTTGCAAAGAAACTAAATGCAATAGATTGTAACAACGCAACTGCAGGAGTTTCTAACGATTACATCTTCAGACATTGTATTAGAGATATTATGGGGTTCATCAACACAAATCAAATATGGAGTGAAGAAAGTGGATGGGTCGAAGGAGATGAATTGATAGTAGTGATAGGATGGACATCACCAACAAGATTTGAGTGGTGGACGGGTAATCAATATCAGCAAGAGAGATTGTGGACTGGATATGATAAGTGGGGTGATAATGATAAAGATAAAACTACCGAAGATAAATTCGTTCTAAATCAAACAGAGGATATTCCATCCTATATCAGAACATTTAATCAAATCTTGTCAGTTAAAAATATTTGTGATAATAACAATATAACTAATATACAATTCAATTCATTTTATCATTATCATGGATTATATGAGCCAGTAGATAAGATAGATAGATATGGAAGGGAAGAGAACCAAATAGGAATGACATCTCTATGGGCACAACTACCCAACGAATTTAGAAAAGAATCCATGTACAAACATATACAAGATAGGGGAGGAAAACTACTCCAAAGAAACCATCCCAATCTCAAATCACATAAGATATGGAGTAATCAATTATATAATTTAATAGAGGAACAAAACAATGATGAATTTTAGATATTTCAATGATGAATGGAATAAGGTAGACACGGAATCCCCAACCGATGATGATAGGGAATACGATGATACCGACCACGAGGATTTTGTAGATACTTATCCTACTAAAAAGAAAGATACTACCTACTATGATGATTATGAAGAATATGGCAACTAACCCCTTTACATCGTATCGGTGGGGATGGAGTCGATAGGAAAAATTTTTTGATAGTATATATAAATGTAACAAGTAGGTAAATATGATAAGATTCAATATAAGGCAAGAGAGATTAGAACAAAATCGGTGCAAGTGTGGTAAACCGAAATCTCAATGTGAGGATAATAAGATAGAAGAAACAAAGGGTATGAAAGCAAGAAACTTTTTAATGAACATGGGTAGTAAACACGAGGAGGTAGAAAGAAGATTATGAGTATAATAGATTGGATATTAATCATCGCACCTTGTATTCTTATTCCATCATGGATATGGTTATGTTGGGAACTATACAATGCTCCCTTATTAGATGATGAAGATTGGAAAGAAACATTCAAAGATTTAGATTTATAAGTACAACCCTTAACTCATAGGGTATACACGCACATCTAACCCCTACGACTCACTATAAGAGTTATAGGGGTTTTTTCATGCGACTACCCCAACTCCGATACCGACATGCTACCTTGCTGGGGGAGTAGACGATAGGAGAACGCTGAAGGGATTGAACCTATCTCCGTGTGAATTTATACCACCATATGGTAATTAACCTCTCTAAGCGGTTAAAAACCATGTGCTTAAGGTTGTACTCTTCTTCTCAATCTCTATGTGGTTTCACAATTCTCGCGTATCACAATAATTTTATGACACATTTTCCCACTTCCAAGCCCTCCATCCACATATATCACCATTATTAGGAGGCACAAGGGGGTGTGTTTGCGTATGACATTTTGTCACTTGGGGATTTTGTCATATTTGCAAAGCCGTGCAATTGGGTGTTATGACATATTGTCATGTGCATTGCGATTCTTGCAATAATTCTTGCATTTTCCTTGCAAATGTGTAAATCGTATGGCTCATGACACATTGTCACCCTTTTTATTTGGATATATGGGGAAAAAGCGTTATCTTTATAGGGTGGTATGGGTGGGTAGTATACTGCAATAAGAAAAATAATTGAAAAAAAAGTGTTAAAAAGTTTGGTATTCTCAGCTTTTTTTCGTATATTAGTCTTGTAATTGTGATTGAGATGTTCTCTAACAGTTATGTTCATTGAAATAGTAATCAGGTAAAGGACACACCCGTCCATAGTAGTAGTTGGTTCTACACATCATTCCTCTGTGGTGGAGGTAAAAGTGGTTGCAAACATGAGATGTTCTGATATAGGTTCGATTCCTATCTATTTTACCAAATTTAAGGTTGTCACAGGCGATGAAATGATACTACGCAACCATATTCAAGAGTGGAATTCATTCTCTCCTATTCTAAAGCGATACCATATCCACCTAGCGTTTCCACTCCGCTAGGTTTTTTTTTGTTAAAAAATTTGGATTTGTCAATTATTTTTCGTATATTAGTACTGTAATATTGAGATATATGATAACAAAACTTAAAAACTCATTCTTGGTATCTTTATTAATAATAGGTGTAGTACTAATAGTATCAGCTCTACCCCTAGCAATAAAGTACTTTTTCCGATTATTCCTACTCATGTTAGAGAACCCACTGGAAGCAACTGCGTTCTTTGGGTTAGTGGGAGGATTGCTTCTGCTGCTGCTCCTGTTTGAGGAGAAGGCGTAGAGGTAGCCACCCTTCGGAGGTTTCTTGCTACTGAGGAACTTTCGATTGCCATAATCGGATGCGGATGTGTTTTTATATCGAGGTGGCTTTTTTCCCTATAGGAAAAACCATAGTAACTACCCCCTATGGGGTGCATAATATGCAACTATCCCTTAGTGAGTCTAAGTGAAGGGTTGTACAGTTTAATTTAAATTTTTTTATATGATAAAAGTAGAAGTTAAAAAAGGAGAGCACATTAATAAGGTTCTCAAGAGGTTTAAACGCAGAGTAAGGAATTCACAGGTACTGAAGGAATATCGCTCTCGTCAATCCTTTGTTTCTAATAGTAGTAAGAAAAAGGATATGATGAGTAAAGCAAGGTATTCTCAGTATATGAAGGATATAGAGATTAGTTAGTTTATTCTCTTCCTTATACTGTATAGGTGTAGTAATAGTATTATTAGTGTTACCCACATTTAGTTGAGGGTTCTAATTTTTTATTTAATTTATATATATTCATAAGATATGATTGTAGAGGCTTTAATAATATTAGTAATGGTAGGTGTCTGTATTGGGGCATTGTGTGTTGCTTTAATAGGTAAACATAAAGTAGGTTGTTCTTTGGATAACTGTAAATGTACCTGCGAAGATGAATGAATTAGATTTACATGGGTTCAACCATGATGAGGCAATTAGAGCAACAGAGGATTTTTTAATTAATGAATCATTAACATCCTCAGTCATATCTTGTAGTATAATTACAGGGCACTCGAAAAAATTACAAGACAAGATTATCATAGAAGTATTAGATAGATTAGATTTTAAATGGTATATCCCTTCGTGGAATACTGGTCAGATAATAATTGGATGAATTGGGAAGTTATAGGTTATTTAGGTAGTGGGTTTGTCTTACTATCTTTCTTATGGGAAGGCTGGAAGTTAAGAGTACTCAACTCAATCGGAGCAATACTATGGTTATCATATGGTATTGCAATGGATAGTGGTAGTATTATCTTCCTAAATGGTTCTATACTTCTTATCCACATCACAAAACTTTCAATAAAAAGACAATGAAACGATTATGGAGATTATGGGCACAGACCTTAGGTGAGAAAACTGGTGAGAGTGATAGAGAAGCTGATGCAATTGCAAGGTTCAGAACTATCTTAATCTTACAAGGTGTAGTAACAAACATCTTGATTTCAATAAACATTTTAATGAATTGGTTAAAGTAACAGAATGGTTATAGTAGCATATAAACTAAAGCGTGGTAGAAAGGTACGCGTTGGTAAATTCGATACTACAGTAGACGATATTCTTAACACAAGAAAGAGAAAACCACACATTCCACACGATGCTGAGTTGTTGGATATCGGTGTTGGGGAGAGTTTCTATGAAAAATATCGTAAAAAATATCGAAAATACCTGTAAAAAAATTTGGAATTCTCGGCTTTTTTTCGTATATTTACTATGTAAATAATTGATATGATTGGTAAAGAAGTAAAATTTAAAGATAAATACGACAGAATTCTTGAGGGAATTGTTGTCGATGATAACTACACACTTACATATGGTGGCCCTATTGTTGATGGTAAGGTTACCGATTTAGAAGGTTTAGTTCAAGTAAAACATTATGAGAGTACTATGAACATAGGTTGGATGAATATCATCATAGAAAAATCTCAGATAATTGAATGTAATAATTGTTAATATGAATAGTAAAGATTTTTCAAAAGTGATAAATAACTTAATAGTAAGTGGATTCGATAAATTAGAATCGGTAGGATGTTTGTTAGATTCCGATGTTGGTTCTGTTTATCCTATGAACGAAGATGGTGCACCTGATTGGAGTAACGAACTAAACCTCTACCAAGATGAGGTATCAGATGAGTGGGTTAAATCACTAAGTAAAAAAGATATCGAAAAGTGTTATCCTTTCTTAGAGGGTAATAACTCAACTAACCCAAACTACGAAAAATATTTTTTAAACCCTAATATATAATCTATGGCAAATACTAAATTTAATATGTGGCTTGATGAAGTCAACGAAAAACGAAAACAATACCACGAAGAGAATTACAACAGATTACCTTACAAACCTTTAACATACAAGAAAGGTAATAAGTATGTGAAGGTTCTTGATGCAGGTTCTGTGTGGGGATTCGTTTCCATGTGGGAAGGAGTTCATAAAGGTTCTCTCGTTTGTAAAGGAGATTTACTAAAACCAGCAAGTTGGAGTGCTCCTGCAAAACATAGTAGAGGAAACATATTTAGTGGTTCTGATTCTTGGAATTACTATGGACCGAATTACTTATAAAACTTAAAATTATGACTAAAACATTGTACGATAAAATAAAACCAGAGATTAGAGAGGCTATCTTGAAAGACCAAAACAAGTATCCTCATCTTATTGGTGAATTAATCCAAACCTTAAAAACTAAAAACTTTACAATTCAATTAACTTTGGGTGAAGTAAATGATGTTAAATCATATGCACCGAAGTATGTAGAAACCATACTACAAGTTTACGAAATGTTCGAACCACCAAAAGAAGGGTAGTTGACCGAGAGGCAAGGTAGTGGATTGCAAATCCATAGACGGTGGTTCGAATCCACCACTACCCTCATGATAAATGAATTATTGGCAGAAAAACGAAAAATTCAAAAGATGAACCCCAGTCTTTTGAAATCATATGCATTATGGGATATAAACAGAGATATTAAAAATTATGATAAGAACCGCAGAGTGTGTATCACCTATGCATCCGGACAAGATGTGTGATAGGATATCTGATGCACTATTAGATTTACATTTAAAACAAGACCCCAATTCAAGGTGTGCCATCGAAACTATGGGAGGATTAGGGGAAGTGTACATTACAGGTGAAGTAACTTCTATTGCAAAAGTTACACCAGCAGAAATCACTAATATAGTACGCCGAGTAACACAAGATAATAACATCAAGGTTACGATAAACCTCAACCAACAATCACCACAAATTGCTCAAGGAGTAGATACTGGTGGTGCAGGAGACCAAGGAATCATGATTGGGTATGCAGTAAACGAAAACGAGATGTTCCTACCTGAAGAGTATTATCTTTCAAGGCAGTTGAATCAGTTTATTTACTCACAATATCCTAATGATGGTAAAACACAAGTTACTATGAATGGTAATTCACTTAGAGTTGTAGCATCGTTTTGTAAAGCACCAAAAGAAGATTTAGAAAAATTATGTGATGTATTCTTTAAACAATATCCACAATATAGAATCGAAGCGTTACATTGTAATCCCGCAGGTGATTGGGATATTGGTGGGTTCACTGCAGATGCAGGATTGACTGGTAGAAAGTTGGCAGTGGATAATTATGGGCCAAGAGTTCCGATTGGTGGAGGAGCGTTTAGTGGTAAGGATGCAACAAAGGTTGATAGAAGTGCAGCATACATGGCGAGAAGAATAGCGGTAGATTTATTGTTAGATAGAACTGCACATGAAGTTACAGTACAACTGGCTTACGCAATTGGATATGATAAACCTCTACAGGCTTCAGCAGTGATTGATGGTCAACATGAATTTATCAATGGATATGATTTAAGTCCAAAAGGTATAATAAAACATTTAAACCTCGAACAACCAGTATACGAGTATACAGCAAGTTTCGGACATATGGGGAGGGATACTTCTTGGGGATAGCTAAGATAGCTGTCCGCTTGTCAGTAGCAGGTTCTACCCCCTTTCCCCCTTTATAAGCTTATATATAGCTAGTCTGAGAAAACGAAAAGAAAATATGAAAAAATACTATCACGATTTTTTTAATGATAAGTTTGTCAGAGAACTTGTTTATCCAAATAAGAAGAAAGGATACTTCGTAGATTGTGGTGCAACAGATGGAATATTACAATCACAATCTTTCAGATTAGAACAAGATGGTTGGAGAGGATTATGTATAGAACCATGTCTTGCATCCCATAAAGCATTAAAAAATAATAGACCATTAGCAAAAATAGATACTTCCGCGATTGTACCTAAGAATTACGAAGGTCAGCGTTCGTTCTTGGAAACCCCACAATTTACATTAAGTTCAGTTTCCCTCGATTCTAAACCCAAAGAAGAATCATATAAAGTAAATGGTTTATCTATAGTATCAATACTAAAGAAAAATAAAGCACCAAAGGTTATTGATTTCATGGGAATAGATATAGAAGGTGATTTTGAACATGATGTTACATTAGAAGAAGAGGTGATTAAAGAATTATTAGATAGTGATTATAAAGTAAAATTCTTTGCAGTAGAACATTACTGGCCACCAAAATTGGAGAAGATATTTAATGATACTCTTTATTTTAAAATTAAGAATCCTTTCTTAGATGCTATGTGGATAAGTAGTGAGACTGGATTATCATATACCTTATCATCAAATGGTAATTATGTTTGTCAACAATTCGGTAATGAAGAAGAAAGAGATATAACCGATATGACAAAGGTTGTATGGGAATGTTATTATGTTCATATGGATGTTATTAAAGAGAATAAAAAATTAAAAAGGTTTCTAACATGAAGTATAACGAAATCATTTGCATAGGTTCTTCACATACACAAGGTGGTGGGTTAAATCCAAATAGAGATAAAGATATCATAGATTGGTATTTAAAGAACAAAGGTATCAAAGTTTCAGATATTACTCACTCATATCCAGCAATCTTAGAAAATAAGATAGGAATTAAAACCACTAATCTTGGTAAATGTGGTACTGGTATTGAATATATGATAAGAATGTGTGAAGAACAATTAGAAAAAGAAGATTGTTCAAACAAACTATTTGTATTCGAAAGAAGTATTTGGGGAAGAGCAGAATTATTTGACCCAAAAGATGGTAATTATATAGTTGCAAATTGGGGACATAGAAATGGCGAAGACCCATCTGATGGATTTGAAAGTTATTTAACACAAAATTATAATCGAGAGTTTACTAATTCTCATTTAATTTTTGATAATGAGTGGGATTATACTCAAAATAAATGTCAGTATAAGTATGATGCTTTCCTAACAAGATTCTTAGATGAAGATACCTTACTTAAAAACTTAGATAGACAACTACTAAATTTATTTTATAAATTAGATTCATTAAAAATTCCATTCGTATTATTTAACGCCGAACGATGGTACTTACATAAGATAGAAGAAAATCCTATTATAAAAAAGAACGAGATAACCTTAAAATGGAATGATAATGGAAAGATTCAAACTGTTCACTTGTGGGATTACTTAGATAAAAAAAAGATTTCCATTCAACACGAAACCAATAGTATTCATAAGGATGGACATCCTGGTGTACTTGGACACCAACATATAGCAGATTTAATTATCGAAAAAATTATATGAAAATAATTCGGGCACTTTGGGGAGATTTCCTAAAACATCATAAAAAGGATATAGAAAATTCAACACGATTAGATGAAACTGTTTATGTATGGGGTAAAGAAAACTTGGAATACCTAAACGCACTTCGATACGATACTATATACATGGGAGATACTTCAGGCTCATACGAATTAAAACTCCAAACCTTAGATTCAGCATATAAACAATTCGGAGAGATTCTCTTTTTAGATTGGGATTGTAAAACAGAATTACCTTTAGATGCAATAAAAGAACTTCGGTTACCTTCTCCTTCTATGCCTTTATATTCATATCCCTCAGATTATAACCCACAATGGGATATGGTCGAGGCATGCTCATGGGAGTTACATAACAGTAGGGTTCTACCCAATGCATGCTTTATCTACACTAAGGATACCAACATAGGGAAAGAACTCTTAGATATTGTCGAAGAATATGGGTTAGAGGGTTTACCTGAAGAGTTCGCGATGTATCTTTATGCTAACTGCTCACTCGATGAGTATATTAAGAGATACGATACTCCTTACTTGAATGGTAGAGAGGATTACCAAACCTTTGTTATGGAAGGGGTTGCGGTAAATACTGCAAAGAAACTTAATAAGTATATTGGGAAAAAGGAGATACTATTTCATCATGATTAGAACTATCAATATATACACCTCAAAAAATTTTCAAATTTCGACACTGAAAAAAGATTATAAAAAATTTGGATATATGGATTTTTTTTCGTATATTTACTATAATAAATAAAAATAGATATGGCAACAAACAAGGCAAACAATCCTCTTTTCCAATCCTTTAAATCCAATGGAACACAATATCATACATTTGATAGTAAGTTTCATAATTGGGATGGTCCCGCGATAAAACATAAAGATGGGACAAGTGAATACTATGTTTATGGAATAAAAGTTTCTAAACAAGAATGGGTAGATAAGAAGAATGGAATAGAATCAATCGATGAGTAATAGTTGGTATTATAGAGAGATGGGTAGTAGAGATAAGAAAGGTAATCTTAAATACTACCAAGTACGAGTTACTGATTACACGATTGATGATTGTGAATGCATGGCGAGACAATTTAGACCTTACTCACCATGTAAACATATGAAAAGGTTACAAGAAAAATTATCACATTTAGCAATATGAAGTACAACCCTAAAAAACCACTTACCGATGCCGAGTTAGATAAACTTGGTAAAGAAGATTTCGAAGGATTCCTTGAATACATCGATACTAAATCGGAATATAAAAGAAAGAACTTTAAAAAGAAAGTTCAAGATTTCAAAGAGAAAAAAAGAGATGCTCTTAGAAAGACAGGTATAACCAAAATAAAAACTAATAGAGACCAGTGGTTTGATTAATATGAGAAAATTAACATATAAGGTGGTTGAAGAGACAAAGAACTCTCAAACCCATGCTCACATTGAGTTCATAACAGATAGAACACCTGAATGGACTGAAAAACAATACTTAAGAAATAGAAGTAACACAACAATGGAGTTAATCAGTAATGAAGAAGCAGAAGAAACAGAATCGATATCAAGAGAAAGTTGAATGGGATGATATAACCATTGGTGAACTATCTCATGAAATTGGAAAGAAAATGACTGAAAAAGTTGTGAAGAGTAAGAAAACATATACTCGTAAAACGAAACACAAAAATAAGGGGGATTAGCTCAGCTGGCTAGAGCACTTCGCTTGCACCGAAGAGG
>TARA_B100001057_G_scaffold494309_1_pt1 | contig 24060 bp, 21 predicted proteins | sample TARA_B100001057 | Tara Oceans TARA_B100001057 (sample SAMEA2621839) | marine metagenome | biome: marine biome (ENVO:00000447); feature: surface water layer (ENVO:00002042); material: "saline water (ENVO:00002010), including plankton (ENVO:xxxxxxxx)" | depth 5 m
CTATCTTTCAAAGATATCGAGAAAGGTGACTCTAACTCGATAGATCAGCTTAAGAGCGCATTATCAAATCATGGCTTTTTTTCAATAACTGATCATGGCCTTTCAAAATCATTAGTTAATGATTGCTATAAATCATCTAAAGACTTTTTTAATTTAGATTTTGATATTAAAAATAACTATAGCTCTGTTGGGTCTAAAGGGGCTAGGGGATACACTCCAAAAGGAATAGAAACTGCAGTTGGTGAAAAGATTCCTGATCAAAAAGAGTTTTGGCATCATGGACCAGAAATAGATAAATCATACGATAAAAATATTCCTCAAAATATAAATATTAAAGAGATACCTAATTTCAAAAAAAATTTTGATGGTCTTTATTTAGAGCTACACTCAATTGGAAGCAAAATATTATCAGTAATAGCTATATCAATTGGATTAGAAAAAAATTATTTTATACCTTGGACTGAAAAAGGAAATTCACTTTTGAGATCAATACATTATCCTCCAGTTGACGGAAATACCAATATGCATAGAGCAAGAGCTCATGAAGATATAAATCTCATTACTTTACTTATTGGTGCTGAAGAGGGTGGACTTGAGGTTTTAAATAAAGATGGATCCTGGATTGAAGTTGCTCCAAGTTCTGACGCTATTGTCTGTAACATAGGTGATATGATGCAACTTGTGACAGATAAAAAACTCAAAAGCACAACACATAGAGTTATACAAGACAAAAAGACAACTTCAAAATCAAGATACAGTATTCCATTTTTTTTACATCCTGCTCCCTCAGTAATTTTAAAATCTGTCTATAGAAAAGACGATCAAGGCATCATTGCTGATAAGTTCCTAGATAAACGTTTAAAGGAAATTAAACTTTACTGAAAATGAATTCCTTAGAAATATTACAAATAATTATTGGTTTTGTCGGTTTAATTCTTATAGCAATACCGTTTTCTGAAAATTATAGGATTATTAATATTAAATATATTTTTTATGGGATCATCGCGCAAATTTTTCTTGGATTAATTCTTTTAAAAGTACCTTTTGTTATAAGTGTATTTGAAATACTTGGACAAGGAGTAACTGTTTTACAGCAAGCAACAATCGAAGGCTCAAATTTTGTTTTTGGTTATCCACCAACTAGTGAAGATACACCTTATAGATCTTTATTAGAAACTTTTGCATTTGGTGTTCTTCCTTACATAATTGTAATGGCATGTATTTCCGCAATTTTATGGTACTGGGGAATACTTCCTTTTATAGTGAATTTAATTTCAAAAGGTTGTCAGAAACTTTTTAATATAGGTGGGCCTGTAGGTCTTGGGGCTGCAGCAAATATATTTGTTGGTCAAGTTGAAGCACCACTTCTAATAAGGCCTTATGTAAGCAAACTTTCTAATAAAGAGTTATTAATTTTAATGACTGCTGGTATGGCCACAGTTGCTGGTTCAGTGATGGTTGCCTTAATAAGTATTTTAGAGCCTGCTTTCAAGGATGAGAATTTAATTCAGCACTTTATCACTGCATCAGTTTTATCTGTACCAGGCGCAATAATGTACTCAAACATCATGATTCCATCTAACTCAATAACAGATTTTAAAGAAAATAAGACACCAAAAGTCTACAGAAGTACAATGGATGCAATCACTAGAGGTGCTTCTGATGGAGCAAGTATCGCACTTAGTGTCGGTACAATACTTATAGCAGTAATTGCCCTAGTTTTTATTGTAAATTCCATTCTTGGCTTTGCATCAAGTCAATTTGGCCTAGTATTATCAATTGAGTCTATTTTAGGACTTTTATTTGCTCCTATTGCTTGGTTAATGGGTATCCCATGGGATGAAGCTATTGTTGCTGGAGAACTATTAGGTATTAAAACAACACTAAATGAATTTGTTGCCTATTCAGGACTTGCTGCGATTGAAAATGGAGAGTTGTCAGAGAGATCAAAACTAATTACTTTTTACAGCTTATGTGGTTTTGCAAATCTTTCCTCAGTTGGAATTCTTATATCAGGAATCACAGCAATGGCACCAGAGCGAAAGGATGATCTAATAAAAGTTTCATTAAAAGCACTCGTTGGTGCAACACTTGCTTCATGTATGACCGGCTTAATCGTAGGTATCTTTTTTTAATTATTAAGTACAATAAAAATATTTAGATACGATGCAAACATTAGCCACATTATATATGGCAGATATATTACTCCAGAAAAAATATCTTCTTTAAACATTTTAAAGAAAATAAAAATATTCAGAAAAATTAATAAATTTATATCTATTAAAGATATTAATGGCATATGAAATGAAAAAAATAGCCATGACCAAATAGTATTCAAAATAAGTTGTACATAAAAAAGATTTTTAATGGAATTAAATGTTCTATATGCAGATAAAGACATTAAAAAATATAGAATTGGCCAGACTATCCCAAATACGTACCCTGGTGGATTTAAATTGGATTTATTTAAGTTTTGATACCAAAGATCAGTAGAAGTATCTGATGAAGCTAGACTGCCTAATACAAGCGAGGCTATTACAAAAACAAATACACCTTTTTTATTATTAAGCAAATTATCTTTTTCTAAAAAATCTACTTATGGTATTAAAAAGATTACCAAAAAGATTAGAGCCTTTCGGCCTAGCTTCTATATAGATATAAAAAGCTACAAATGCTAGCGCAATTAAAAATACCCATACTGCATCATATTCACCCATCATAAAATTATAAATCCTTTAGTGTTATTAATATATTTAATTTATGCTTTTTGAACTATTATTGAGCAGACTGAATACCCAGCTCCAAAAGAGCAAATCAATCCTTTTTCACCAGGCTCAAGATCGTTATAAAGATTAAATGCAAACATAGAGCCTGCACTGGCCAAATTACCAAATTTTTCTATTGGTAACGGTGCCAGAGAGGAATCAAAGTCATCAGATCCAATAATTTTGGAAACAATCAAATTAACCATTCGTGAGTTAGCTTGATGTAACCAAAATTTCGATATCTCTTTTGGTAGAATATTTTTGCTATCAAGCTGAGATGATATAAATTCAGCAACCATTGGGCATACTTCTTTGAAAACGCTATTTCCATTTTGATAAAAAAGTAAATCATCAAAAGCTTTTTCATCTTCTGCTGCTCTAACAAAATAACTCCAATCGCTTCTAATATTGTTCGAAAATTTTGTAATTAATTTTCTATCAATTATCTTGTAACAATTATCTGATGTTTTATTTTTAGAGATTATGGTTGCAACACATCCATCACCAAAAATAAAATGTATATCTCTTTTTGCATAGTTTACAAATGGTGTTGATATCTCAGGATTTATGACAAGTACTGTATCGGCAAGTCCTGAAGATATATCACTAAATGCATTATTTATGGCAAATGTGGTAGATGAACAACCAACTAACATATCATAAGCATATCCATCTATTCCTAATTCATTTTGAATCTCAATAGCAACAGATGGATAATTTCTTGCAGCATGAGAAGTTCCTAATATAACTGCATCAATATCTGTTGCTTCTACATTTGCTGAAATCATTGCTTTTCTTGCAGCCTCAATGCCAGCAGTTGCATGCATTGATAGCTTTGATGCATCTTCATGCTGAACAGACGGCATCATCTTTTCAATATCCAGAATATTTTTCTTATCAATAACGTGTCTTGTTTTTATTCCTGAAGCTTTTTCAATAAATTCAGAAGAAGAATGCGCTAATGGTATCAAAGTACCATCATTAATCATTTCTTTATTCTTATCATTATATTTATCAACATAACTATTAAACGAAGAAACTATTTCATCATTTGTAATAATATCTTCTGGATACCAAATACCTGTGCCAGCTATAAATATGTCTTGCATAATGATTTACTAATTAAAATATTATTTTATTATAAGTTATGCATTTTAGTATTAAAAATAAAGATTATATTTATTCAAGTTTCTCATCGAAAGATAATATCAAAGGAATAATTCATATATGTCATGGAAAAGGTGAGCATATAGGTAGATATTCATGGCTTATTGGCATGTTAAATTCTGATGGCTACCATGTTATATCTATGGATCACAGAGGACACGGGAGGTGGGTTGAAAATAATCATGAAAAAGGAATCTTCGCAAAAACGAATGGCTGGGAACTCATTACGGAAGATCTTAGAAACCTTATTGTCGATACAAATCAAGAATATCCTAATTTAGATCAGTATCTATTAGCTCACAGTATGGGTTCTTGGGTAGGACTAAATCTGATAATGAGTAATACAAATATTAAAGGATTAATTATCTCTGGATCCTCAAAATTTCCTAGACCATTAATACTAGCGCAAAAATTTTTAATAAATATATCAATATTTTTTAAAGGAGAACATGCTATTAATCCAATATTAAACTATATGACAGATACAACTTGGAATAATAAATTCAAACCTAATAAAACTTCATTTGACTGGATATCTTCAGATCCAGATAACGTTAAAGATTATGTTAATGATGATCTTTGTGGCTTCAGTATAACTAACTCGATGTGGAAAGATATTGCGATAGGATGCTCTAAAGCTTTTGATATTAGCAATTACAACAAAACAGATAAAAATCTTCCTATATTACTTATATCAGGAGATATGGATCCTGTTAGTGATTTTGGAAAAGGAATGAAAACACTTTATAAAATGTTAAATAAAATATTTTATAATGTAAAAAATGTTGTCATTAAGGGCGACAGACATGAAGTCTTTAGTGGACTAAATAAAGATTTTGCATACAAAGAAATGATTATTTTCATAAATAAAATTCAATGAAATTCATTTTACTATTAATTTTTTTTTCAATAAACATTAGTTCTTCAAACATGGAAAGGATGAGTTTTAAACATCAAAATGATTATAGGGAATACTTAATTTATAAACCAAATAACTTTAATAAGCTTGAAAAGGTAAATTTATTAATAGGTTTTCATGGTTATAGTGGAACGGCTTCTGCTTTCGAATCTGAAGTTACAGGCGGACTAAATCAATTAGCTGATAAATATAATTTCTTAGCAATTTACCCACAAGGAAAATATTTTTATGATTTTAATACATATAATTCGAAAACCTTTATTTCATCTTTCAATGATTTAACTGGTTCAAATGGCAAAACAACTGATGGAGAAATTTGCGATGTTGATGCAGATCCATATCCTAAATATCCTGAATGTGAAGAAGCTGGAAGATGTGCGTGGCAATCATGTTCTGACGATATAGGCTTTATAAAGTCTTTGATTTATGACCTAAAAGACAGCTATAAAATAGAAAATATTTATTTAGTTGGAAACAGTAATGGTGGAATGTTTGTTACTGCATTTGCATGTGCACATCCAGAATTACTAACGGCAATATTTAGTGTTAATGGAATGCAGGCTAAGGACTTATCATGTACTCCAGACTTGCCAGTAAATGCAATCTTATATGGTTCTTATTTTGATACAGGTGTTACACCAGTCAATATAAGATCAGAAGATGGATATTTTTATGAACCTTTAGAAAATACTGTCACTTCATGGAAGCAAAAATTTCAATGTAATTCTAAAAAAGAATTAACATATAGTTTTAATGAGGATTATGTTGAAGAAACATATTCTGACTGTAAAAATGATAAAAAGGTAATTTCAATATTAAATTTAGATGCTGAGCATATGTGGCCAGAGTATGGATATATTAAAGAAACAAATCAAAGCATTTACTTTGCTAATGGATATTGTGCAACCAAAATACAATCTTATTTAGGTTATGAGTTGTGTGATAAACAAAATGCAATAGAGATTACAGATTTTTTTATATCTAAACTTTTAAGTTTTAAGAATTAATAATACTTATTAAGGTCTTTGAAATAATTTTTGTATCTTCAAAAAATGGAAAATGTCCAACTTCATTTAACATATAAATATCTTTATCTAGATCAGCATTAATAAAAAGTTTGTTATCAGGGTTATATCTTGCAAGTTTATCTTTCTCGCTGAAAATATATTTTACATTTTTTAAATTTGATATTTGTTCGTCACTTAATCTAAAAGCATTGCATGATTTTAAATCAATTGAACTAATTTCTTTTTCTGATTGGTTAAATAATCTTTTTAATGGATATAATTTAATTTCACGCTCAGGATCATCTTCAACATTTTTTGTTCCATAAGGTGATTTGATTTCCCCCTTAGATCTTCCATAAAATCCTGAACCCATTGTTCCAAAACCCTTAGTTTTAATTTCAACTTCTGGAAATTTATAAATTCCATACTTTGTTAGAAACTCTACGGCCTGATCTAGATTACCTTTTGCATGATCAAGCAACATCTCACCAACTAGGAAGGGGTATGCAATATTCATGCAAATCGTCATCTGATTCTTAAATTTTGTTGATAAATCTAAGGCAACCAACCCACCCCAACTATGACCAATAACAATAGGATCTTTGATTTTAATTTCTTTAAATACCTCAATACAAAATAGAGAATGGTCTTCGATGTTATGAAATATAGGACCTGAGGTGTATCCATGTCCTGGTAAATCAATTGCTAGAATATTATGAGATTCTAAAATAGGATCAATTTCAAACATAGATACAATTCTATGATCCATGCCAGCACCTGGGATAAAAACTATTGATGGCTTGTTTTCATCATAGCTACTTTTTTCAAAGATATTAGCTCTATGATCTTTTAAGTTTAGCTGCATTATAAAAAATAGATATTATTAGTAATGTATATATAAAAATCAATGGTACAGAAATTATTACCAAAAGCCACATAAACGAGTCTGTTCCTCCTAAGAACATTATTAAAGCAGGTTGTATCATCAAAATTATTGCAAAAAATACTCTCAGGCTTCTACTAGGTTTATTTTGAAAATTTTTCATTGAGGCGGTTGCCAAAATATATGATGATGAATCATAGGTCGTGCATAAGAAAATTACTGCGATTATTGCAAACAATATTATCAAAAAATAACCATAATTAACTGATGATATTGTCTCAATTACAAGCGCATGTGTTGTCATAGATTTATCTAAATAAATTTGTGGAGCATTTAAAACTCCTTCTTCAAATAAATATATTGAGGTATTACTAAGGATGCCAATATGAAAAATACAACCCAAAGAACCAACAATTAAAGCACCAAAGATAACTTCTCTTATAGTTTTATTATTAGAAACATTAATAATAAACGTTCCAACTGCAGGAGCTAAAGCTATATACCATGCCCAATAAAAAACAGTCCAATCAAGGCTATATTTAGTTTTAATTAGACTCAAGTTTAAGTAGTTTTGAACAACATAAGTAACTGAGTTGGCTGTATTCGATAATATGTATTGAGTAGGACCAATGAAGAGAACTAATAGGAGAAATATTATTACTAATATGATATTTGCATTACTCAATCGCTTTATTCCATTTTGAACTCCAAGATAAACACTAGTACAAACGATTACGGTGCATATAAATAACATCAAGAAATCTAAGTATATTGTTGGCTCAATACTAAATATTTTTGACACCGCAGCTGACATTAAGGGAAATGATAAAGCTAGACCAACACCAGCTCCTGTTAATATAGCACCAATAAAAAATAGATCTAAAATGATCCTGAAAATACCTGATTGTTTTTTAAGAAGAATTCCTGAAAAAGTTAATGGTGCATTATTATTTCTCAGTAAAGACAATGCAAAAGCAACTGTAGGTAAAATGTATAGTGCCCATCCAGTAAACATCCAATGGAATAGGGGATAACTTCTAGAATTTAATAACTTAGTATCTTCAGTAATTGGATTCGTATAATAAACTAACCATTCATATGTAGACCAATATAAAAGAGCAGCTCCCATTCCGGTAGCGAATAACATTGAGCCCCATGAAAAATACGAATATGTAGATCTACCTGGAATAATTATTTTGTTTGATCCTATCGGAGAAACTCCAATAATCACAAGAGTAACAAGAGTAAGAATCCCAAAAATTAAAAAAGCACTTTCAAAGTTAAAAGCAAAAAAAGAGTAAACAGTTGATAGAAAAGATGCACTTCCCTTTGGATCAAATATTACATAAGATGAAAGTATCAGTAAAAAACTAAATGTTATAAAAAGAACTGTTTTGCTCCACAGCGGATTAATTTTTAAATTGATCATAACTTAATAAGGTTCATGTAATGATAACAAATAAATTTGAATATCCAGAGTTAAATAGAATCAATAATAAGTTGGGTAGATTTTACTTAGATAATAAGGATAATGAGATTCCAAGTGTCACCACAGTTCTTGATAATATGTCTGATAAAAAAGCCTCTATTGATAGTTGGCGCCTTAGAGTTGGCAATGAAGAAGCTGATAGGGTAATGAAGAAAGCAACAGATATCGGATCAATGGTCCACTTAGCTTTAGAAAATTATTTGCATAATGAAGAAGAGGATATTTTTACAGATGATACAAATGGCTCAATCGCAAAAAAAATGTATCAGAAATTCATAGATGATGTAGTTGATGAAATAACAGAGGTTTACGGTCTTGAGGTCAATTTATTTTTAGAAAATCTCTATGCTGGAACAGCTGACTGTGTCGGTACAATAAATGGAGTTGAATCAATAATTGATTTTAAAACTTCCAGAAGAATCAAGAAAAAAGAATGGATTGATGATTACTTTCTTCAAGGGTGTGCGTATGCAAATGCCCACAATGTAATGTTTAATACAAAAATCTCTCAAGTTGTAATATTAATGGTTGATAGAGATCTGATATATAAAAAATTTCTTATAAAAGAAGCTGAATTTAAGCACTTTACAAGTATGTGGAAAAAAAAATTATTAGGATTTCATAACTCTTTTCAATGGTGAAGTTAATTCACTATATCAATTGGTGCAGCAAGACTCATATCAACATTTCTAAAGCTTTGATCAGAGAGAATAGGTTTTATTGTATCTAGATCGGTATACATAAGAACTCCTGTTAAATCTATTAAAGTAGATGTTTGTTTAACAAATAATTCTGAATTCCATTTATTAATATCAGAATATTTGTTCCAGTAGTATCCTAAAAAACCACCTTGACCATATGCTGGAACATTAAGGCAGGTCCAAACCTCACAACTTGATCCATCCCAAACTAATGGACTCTGCGATGAAGGATCTTCATTGCAAGAATACTCATCACAGTCATTATTATTTCTAAGCTCGTTAGCTAGTGCAATAATTCCAACTCCCCACCAAACCTGTTGAATATTACCATTAGGACCTGGCCTTTCAGGAACTGAAAGCATGCCTCTTGACCATCCATATCTATCTAGAGCTTTCTTAGCAGCATCAACTAAGTAATCATTATTTCTTGTCCACAAATAAGATTGTTCTGTGTATCCAGTTGGAAGAATCTCACCATTTACTTCCTTATAATCCATTTCACCTAAATGCTCAGCTTGAATTAATCCAACTACCTTATCTTTTAAATCAGGATTTTTTTTCAACCACGAAACATTTTTATGAGCCTGCTCCATTCCAGGCATATAGTGTCTGCAATCAAGATAGATTAGTAAAGTTCTATCTCTTTGTTCTTGAGGTATATTTGAGAAATATTTAATAATACCTAAGATTCCAAGTGCTCCATTATCTTGAGTAATTGAAGGCCCATCAGTATGGTTAGTTAATATAATCTGTTCATCTTTTTCGGTGCCATAATTCTTTCCAGGCAAATAGCCTATTAACTGATAGGCTTCAGATTTTTCAATATTGCTATTTAAAACAATTGTTGCATTTTTACTCTCTTTAGCTGCTTGAATTACTTCTGCTCCATCTTCTCTCGATAAAATTAATGTAGGAGATTGATAGTGATCAGGTACAGGAAACGTATATAGTCCTTTTGTTCTGTCATATGCCATATCGTAAACAATTACAGCACCAGCAGCTTCTCCATCCTCAGGAATTTGATCTAATCTTTGAGCAAGTTGATACCAAATATCAAAACTGAATGAAGTCTCAGGATCTACAAATTCAAATGGTTCTGGGAGCGTATCACCATCTAATACATATTCATATTCATTGTATGTGAAATTAGTTAAATAATTATTACTGTAAGGCTTCGTTGGATGTTTTCTTGTAGGAATAATTACAATTTTGTCTTTGATATCATTTGGTGGATTACTATGATCATAATAAATCATCTCAGCAGTAACTCCTTCAAGGCCTGTCATCCCAGAGTATGCACCGTAATAAGCTACTCTTATATCTTTTCCATTAACTGAGAGCGTCCAATTTGATGGATCTTCAGATATAGACCATTTATCAAATTCCCAAGTATTTTTATAAAAATCAACCACACCATATTTTTTAAATTCATTCTCAAGAAAGGTCATATAATTTTTCCATTCTTTTGAACCAGTTAGTGTTGGAAGATTATTGTGTTTTACCATTGACCACCTAGTTGCCTCATCATTATCAACAATCCAACTATTGTTAAGAGGTAGAAATGAAAAATCAGTTTTTGAGCAAGATAAAATTGTTAACAAGATAAAAGGTAACAATGTTAGTTTTTGGGTTTTTTTCGTTTTTGACATAAAAATTTACTATATTTCCAATTTGTTGTATATTTTAAACACATATTTATCAATATTTGGGGGAAAGTATGAATATTTTTCATTTTGAGAAAGTCCATAAGGCTGTTTCAAGAGCTACTGTAGTTGCATCTTCAGTTTTAATGGCGTCAGAAGCATTTGCACAAGACAACACTATCGAAGAAGTTATTGTGACTGCACAAAAGAAAACAGAAAATTTACAAGATGTACCAATCAGTGTTACTACACTATCTTCATCTGAATTAGATGCTTTAAACATTAAAGATTTTGCAGATTATGTATTACAACTTCCATCTGCATCAGCAACACAAAGACGACCTGGTCAAGGTCAAATCTTTATGAGAGGTATCTCAGATGGAGGTAATTCTAATCAATCACTTCAAGGACCCGCAGTTGCAATTTATTTAGATGAATCTCCTGTAACTATGATTGGAGATAACCTTGATGTTCATGTTTACGACATTGAGAGAGTTGAAGCTCTATCAGGACCTCAAGGAACATTATATGGTGCTGCTTCACAAGCTGGTAATTTAAAAATTATTACAAAAAAACCTTCAAGTGATTTTGATTCTGGATTTACTATGTCTGCAGAATCAACAAAAGGTGGAGATGGAAGTTCATCTTTTGAAGGTTTTGTAAATATTCCACTATCAAATAATATTGCCATGAGATTTGTTGGTTATAACGATAGAGATGGTGGTTTTATTGATTCTGTTGGAGATTCAATAACTTATCCTTTAAGTGGAATTTCAAAGAGAAGCGATCTATATGTAGAAGATAATTTTAATGATTCTGTAAAAGAGGGTTATCGAGCTGCATTGAGAGTTGACTTAAATGAAAATTGGAAACTTGATGTAAACCAAATGGGCCAAGTTACAGAAACTGATGGAGTTTGGGATCATAATCCAGATGAATTAGGTGAATACAATGTAAGCAGATTCTTTGATGATTCAACATATGATGATTGGGATAGACTTTCTATAACTTTATCTGGTGATTTAGGATTTGCAGATCTTACATTTACAACATCAAGCCTAGACAGGAATTTTGAGGTTTTAAGTGATTATTCTCATTATTCAATTGATGGGTTTGTTGAAGGTTATTACACATGTTATGAATATTACTTTGGTCCGTGTGTTGATCCAAGCATTCAATTTATTAGCGATACTACTCAAAGTTACGATACAACTGAAATTAGACTCGCATCAAATTCAGATAGTAAGCTAAATTGGATCATCGGAGCTTTTTATACAGAAAATGAGACAGACTTCAATTCTCAATGGGCAGTACCAGCAATTAATCCATTGGCAGCAGTACCACAACCTGCTGGTGGCGGTGAAAGAGCTGACATGTATTTCCAAACTGATCAAGTAAGAAAAGAAGAGGAGGACGCAGTTTTTGGTGAACTTTATTATCAAATTAATGATAGGTTAGAGTTAACATTAGGTCACAGAAAGTTTGATAATGAAACAACACTTAAAGGCTTTGTTGGAACTATATTTTGGCCTAGCTTTATATATCAACCATCATTAGAGGATAGAGCTGCCAACCCAAGGCAAGATAATGTTAATTCACTATATGATGGAAGTGATAGCATTTCTAAATTGAATCTTTCTTATGCATTAAGTAATGATTCCTTGCTTTATGTAACACTCTCTGAGGGTTATAGACCTGGTGGAGCAAATAGAACACAACAACTTGGAGCAACTTACGATGCTGACTTTTTGACAAGTACTGAGATAGGTTATAAGTCTATACTAATGGATGGGAGAATGAGGCTTAATGCTGCTCTCTATCAGATGGATTGGGATGATATCCAACTAGGTTGGTTTGATTCATCAATTTCTCTTTTAGGACTTGTTGATAATATAGGAAAGGCAGAAAGTAATGGTGCTGAAATAGATATGAAATATCTCCTGAGTGATACAGTCTCAGTAGCTGTAGGATATTCAGATAATAGCGCAACATTGAAAGAAGATTATGTTTTAAGAGGAGCTGTTGAGGCAAGAAATGGTCAAGATCTTCCATTTACACCTGACTCGAAATATAACATCACTGTAAATGTTGCAACATCAGACACAAGCAATTTTCAAATCAACCATGTGTTTGTTGATGAGATGTGGAATGATCTTTTCTATGATGACAGGGAAATGCAAGACTCCTATGCAATAACCAGTCTTTCATTCACAACTGACTTTGGTGATAATGGTTCGTTACAATTTTATATTGATAACTTGTTTGATGAAGTTGCAGAGCTTTATATAAACAGTGAAGATATTCAAAGACTAACAACGGTTAACAGACCTATGTCATTTGGATTGAAATATACATGGAGTCCTAATAATTAACTTTATACACTAATCCAAAAGGCTGTATCATTGATACAGCCTTTTTTTTATAGATAATGAAAAGTTACAAAATTAAAGATATTCCTCAAGAGTTAATTGAAGCAAGTGAACTAATTGCTGAAGAAAAGCTAAAAAAAGCTGAACCCATTTTAAGAACCTATCTCAAAAAAAATCCATTAGATATTAATGCTATGAAATTATTGGCTGACATAGGCGTAAAGTTTCGAGCATATAAGGATGCGGGATACTTATTAACACGAGCATTAGACCTCGCACCTGATTATGATCAAGCAAGATTGAGCTATGCTAATTTGCTTTATAAAAGACAACTGCCTTTTGAAGCCCTTAAAAATATTGAAATCTTACTTGAAAATGATAAAGACAATGCTCAATACCTCACTTTGAAAGCTGTAAATTTAGCTCTAGCAAATCAACACCATGAAGCACTAAAAATATTTGAAATAATTATTAAAGATAAATCTATTAGCAATAATCAACTTCATCTTAGCTACGGGCACACACTAAGAGCAGTTGGAAGAATTGATGAAGCAATTGAATCTTATAAGCATGCTATTACTTCTAAAATAGGTTATGGAGAGGCATATTGGAGTCTAGCTAACCTTAAAACATATAATTTTTCAGATACTGATATAAAGGACATACACGTATTGCTTAAAAACAAAGAAACAAAAATAGACGATTATTACCATTTACTATTTGCATTAGGTAAGGCTCAAGAAGACAGAAAAAACTTTAAACATTCGATTGCGGCATATACAAAAGGTAATAGTGTTAAAAGTAAACAAGTTCCATGGGACTCAAAAAATTTTAGTAAAGAGTGCAATGATTTAATAAATTTTTTTACAAAGAAATTTTTTGAAGAATTCAAAAATGTTGGAAATAAAAATAGTGATCCTATTTTTGTAGTTGGTTTGCCAAGATCTGGATCAACACTAGTGGAACAAATTCTGGCTTCTCATTCTTTAATAGAAGGAACAACTGAACTACAAAATATAATTGCCTTATCAAGAAAAATAGCAAATAAGGAAAACTCTCAAAGTAAGTCAGAATATCCCTTTGCATTAAAAAATATTAAAAGGAATGAATTTAATAAAATGGGTGAGGCTTATATCCAAAATACTCTTGATCAAAGAGTGACAGATAAACCTTATTTTATTGATAAGATGCCCAATAATTTCATTCACATTGGCCTAATACATATGATTCTGCCAAATGCAAAAATTATAGATACAAGAAGAAATCCAATGGATTGTTGTTTTAGTTGTTACAAGCAACTATTTGGCTCAGGTCAGGGTTTCACATATTCCCAGAATAGAATAGCGAATTACTATATCGATTATCTTAGAATTATGAAGCATTGGAATAAAGTTTTACCTGGAAAAGTACATAGAGTTGTTTATGAAAATATAGTGGCAGATACAGAATCTGAAATAAGAGCACTTATAGATTTTTGTAACTTAGAATTTGAAGATGCATGTTTAAACTTCCATTCAAACAAAAGAACAGTAAGAACCCCAAGCTCTGAACAGGTCAGACAACCCATTTATAAGAAGGCTATTGGACCTTGGAAAAATTTTGAAGAATGGTTAAAGCCGATGCAAAAAACTCTAGAAATTGAAAAAATAGAAATATGAAACAGATAATAGCAATTGGTGGTGGAGGTTTTGGAAGAGAAATAAAAAATCTTAAAATTGAAAAATATATTATTCAACAATCAAAAAAAAGTAATCCAAATATATGTTTTATACCAACAGCGACAGGAGATGATGAGGGATATATTCAAAATTTTTATAAAGCATTTGATTCCTTAGGGTGTGAAACATCTCACATAAACTTTTTTAAAAGAACAATTAAACTAAGAGAACATTTAGAAAAACAAGATATTATTTTTGTAGGGGGAGGAAACACAAAAAGTATGTTAGCAGTATGGAAGGACTGGGGTTTAGATAAGATCTTACTTGATGTATACAATAGGGGAGTTGTTTTAAGCGGCGTTAGTGCTGGAGCAATATGTTGGTTTGAATCTGGAATAACAGATTCCTGGAAAGAGCATCAAGCTATTCTTCCATGCCTAAATTTTGTTAATGGAGTTTGTTGCCCACATTATGATGAGGAACCTGAAAGGATACCATTCGTTAAAAAAATACTTACAGAAAAATTAATTGATAGCTGCTATGCCGTGGAGGGTTTTAATGCATTGCATCTAGTTGATGGTGAACCAAAATTTTCTATTTCTTTTGGTAATGGAAATAATTCACATCTGGTAACCTTAAATAAAACTAAGATTGAACATAGTATAATTCCAGGAACTGAAAAAATAATATTATGAAAATTGCCAATATTTTATCAATTATTTTAGGTCTAGTTCTTTTGATTTTATCCGCACAATGGATATTTTTTCCTGAATCAGCCTCTGAATCCTTAAACATGATTTATTTAGATGGTGAAGGCAGAAATACACAGATAAGAGATTTTTCTGCATTATTTTGGACAACTTCAATGTTGTGTTTCTTGTCAATAATAACAAAAAACTATCAATGGATTTTATCAACAGGTATTTTATTTTTAAGCGCTGCAGTATTTAGTACTATTGCAAGCATTTATCACAATGCTCCAATTACTTATTCATCTTTATCTGCAGAATTAATTTTTAGTTCAATGGCATTTATATCAGCTTATATATTCTGGATAAATTATAAGTAGGATATAAATTCATTTAGATTATGTTCAGGAACGTTTTTCTTTTTACCAACCTCAGTTCCTACATACAGATATCCTAAAATTTCTTGATTATCGTTTAAATCTAGCTCTTTTTGTACATCCTTATTAAATGCTAATTTTCCAGTTCTCCAGATAGATGAATAATTCATTGCATTTAGAGCTAATGTAATATTTTGTGCAGATGCGGCAGTTGATAATTTTTGTTCTATTGCAGGAACTTTTGGATGTTCTTTATAGGTATTAACTAATATAAGAATCATAGGAGCGCGGAAGGGCGCTTGTTCATATTTTTCAATTATATCTTCTGAAAAATTATTATCTTGAGCATATTTTTTAAATATATTTGATAGTTTTTTTAATCCATTATCTTTGACTTCAATGAAACTACTAGGCCTCAACCAGGCATGATCAGGTGCTCTTAAAGCAGCTTTATATACAGTTTCCATTTCTTCTTTTGTTGGATATGGAACAGCTAGCTCTCTAGCAGAAACTTTATTGAGTATATTGTCTATCGCATCCATTTATTACCTTTAAATTTTTTGACGTTAGGTTATTATAAATAATTAACTTTTAAAAGTAATTATGATTTATCAAATAGGTATTATCGCAGTATTAATTTTATTAGCTTTAGTTGTTTCACAAAGATTAAATAAAAAAAATGATTTAATTTATGAAGAAGATATGGATGATGAAGAGTTAAAAAAAATTGATGATGAAATTCACTAGTTTTCTAGTTCACTCTCAAGAGATAAATAAAACTGTCTTATAGCGAATACTACAATTATTGAAAACGGAACACCGGTTATAACAACTGATGTTTGCAAAGCAACTAATCCACCTTTGTAAAGCAATACAGCAGCTACAATACCTAAAAGAATAGCCCATGTTATTCTAGATATTAATGGTGAATCACTATGGATACTAGTATCTTTCTTTGAAGAAAGCATTGAAGCAACCAATGCACCAGAATCAGATGATGTTACAAAAAAAGTAACAATCAACACTAGTGAAATGATAGAGATAATTTGAGATATTGGATAAACATCAAACAAAGCAAATAAGGCAACAGTATAATTATTATTTACGATTTCATTAATTTGACTTGTTTCGTTAATGACTTGATAAATTGCTGCATTTCCAAAAATCCCCATCCATAAAAATACAATAAAGGAAGGAACAAACAAAACGCCAATAATAAATTCTTTTATTGATCTTCCATATGAAATTCTTGCTATAAAAAGCGAAACAAATGGTGCCCAAGCAAACCACCATGTATAAAAAAATAAGGTCCAGCCATTCTGCCAAGAAGTTGTATCATATGCCTCAGTCCAAGTTGCAGATTCAATAATTGTATTAAGATAAGACCCTAAATTCTGTATTAATGCATTTAGAATAAAAATAGTTGGACCAAATAAAAAAATAAATAACATTAATGAGGAGGCAAGAATCATATTTATTTGAGATAGTCTTTTAATGCCTTTGTCCAACCCTAAACATACACTTATTAGCCCAATTAAAGTAATAACAAAAATTATTATTAATTTGTTAGAAAAACTTTCTGTTAGTGAGAAAATATATGATAGCCCAGAGCTTATTTGTTCAGTGCCAAGGCCTAAGGATGTGGTCACGCCTAATACAGTCGTTAGAATTGCTACTATATCGATAAAAATTGATAAAGGTTTATTACTGGAAACTTTTGTACCGAGCAAAGAACTGACTCTGAAAGGAAGTTTCTTGTTATATGATGCAAATGCAAAACAAAGTCCAAGCAAAGAGTATATAGCCCATCCGTGAAGTCCCCAGTGAAGATTAGCCAGACCAATTGCTTTACCAGCATTAAAAGAAACATCTCCATCAATCATTCCTGGATAGGAATTAAGATGCATTATGGGTTCAGCAACACCATAAAAAAGTAACCCTATTCCCAAGCCTGCACTAAAAAGCATTGCTATCCAATTCACATAAGAATATGTTGGTTTTGCATTAGGCCCACCCAGTCTAATGTCCTTATATTTGGTAAAAATAAGGAATATTGAAAAAATAAGAAATCCATTTGCAATAATTATTATCATCCACCCAAGATATTTAGATAAAAATGTTTGAAGTTCTAAAAAAAATGACTCTGAAATTGAAGAGTTTAATGAAACTACAGTAGTAACAATAGATATAAGCAATATTGATAAAATAAATCTTGGTAAGCTAATATTATTCATGGTGTTGATTAAACTAAGGCTAGTGAAACATAATTATATTTAATTTTCTAGTTATAAGTATTTTGTATTATCTATTATATCCATTATTTATACCTATATTGCATCCTTATTTTAAGATGTTATTATAAACCTAAGACCGATTTACAGAGATTGCTGGTCTATAAATATGGCTAAATTTCTCTAGGGGGAAAATTCTTCTGGGGTACCAGGCTTGTTTATTTGCAATTTATATAAACTAACTATGAGGATTCATATGTTTAATTTAGTTAATACAAAAGAACAATTAAATAAAATAAAAAATAAAGTATCTTTAGGCTTACTTGGTGCAGTTGCAGCAATGATTCCGCAAACTGCAGAAGGTCAAGATCGACAAATAGAAGAAGTTACTGTTTCTGCCACTAAAAAAGATGAAACAGCTTCTAAAATTCCAGTAACAGTTACTGCTTTAACTGAAGAAACATTAAAGGAGATGAACGTTGTTAATTTTGATGAATACGTTGAATATCTACCTAATGTTACAAGTGGTGGACGTGGACCTGGTCAGTCAACAATTTATATAAGAGGTTTAGCTGTAGATTCAGTTAACGTTATGCTTGCAACCGCAGCTGGTTCAGCACCTAACGTAGCTCTATATCTTGACGAACAGCCAGCACAAGTTCCAGGAAGAAACTTGGACGTATATGTTGCTGATATGGAAAGAATAGAGGTATTGCCTGGACCGCAAGGAACATTATTTGGAGCAAGCTCACAAGCTGGTACCGTGAGAATGATTACAAATAAACCTAAGTATGAAGTGACAGAAGGTGGATTCAATATGTCTCTTTATGACACTCAACATGGTGAGCCAAGTGAAGCATTTGATGGATTTATAAATATTCCAATGAGCGATGCATGGTCCATAAGAGGTGTCATATATAAAGCTACTCAAGGTGGATATATAGACAATGTTTATGGAACAATGTCTTCTCAAGGAAAAGGCTCCTTTGCAAGCTTGACGCCAAATGCTATCTATAAGACTGTTGATAATGCTGAATTTGTTGAAGATAACTTTAATGAATCAACATATGAGGGCTTTAGGATTTCTTCCAGGGCTACATTTAATGATAATTGGGAGCTTCTTGTTTCACATATAGATCAATCTCTTGAAGCAGATGGGGTCTGGGATTATGATCCTGCTGTTGGTGATCTTGATGTGAGAAGATTCCAACCAGATACTCTAGAGGACTCATTTGAACAAACAGCAGTCACACTTGATGGAAGATTGGGTGCATTAGATGTCGTATATACAGGTTCTTATTTAGAAAGAACTGCTGATCAAACAGTGGATTACACTGGCTACATTAATACAGGTGCATATATGCCTTATTACACTTGCATATATTGGGGATCTCAATTGACTGCAATTGGTGGCATGCCATATTGTGGAAGCCCTAAAGTAAGAGTTGACGTTCTGGATGAAAATGAAAGAACAACACATGAATTTAGAGTAAGTTCAAATGAGATGAGTGATCTTCCATTCTCATATACTGCAGGTATATTTATTGAAGAAAGTAAAATGGCTACACAAAATGACTTTGGCTATCTTGGGTTCTTGGACGTTTATCCATCAGTAACTCATAATGCAATCATTCCTGGTGTTTTCGCAAATAATACTGCAAATAGGGCACCAGAATATAGATTCTTTAATGATGTGTTAAGGACTGATGAGCAAACAGCATACTTTGCTGAAGTTACTTTACCAATTACTGATCAATTAGATTTCTTATTTGGTATAAGGGAATATGAGCTCGATCTTGATTACACTGGTCAATCAAAATTTGGTGGCTTAGGATCAGGTGGATCTGGTGGTCGTGATTATGACAGTACAGCTGGTCATACAACTAGTCCATTAACAGAAGATGACAGCATCACTAAATTTACAGCTAGTTACCAAATGAGTGAAGACACACTTATGTATTACACAAGATCTGAGGGCTATCGACCTGGTGGATGGAATAGGAATGCTGGTTCTACTCCAAATTGTAGATCATATGAAACTACAAATCCTAATTATTGTGGAGGTACACCTGGCGATGGAACATATAGAGCAGACATTGTTTTAGCTTACAAGTCTGATAATGTTCTTAACAACGAAATTGGTATTAAAACATTACTAATGGATGGAAAAATGAGGTTGAATGCTACTTGGTACTCAATCGAGTGGACTGATATTCAAGTATCTCAGTTTGATCCAGTTCATGTTAACTTTATAACATTTATTGAAAATGCTGCTGATGCGGATATTACTGGGTTAGAAGCAGATATGCTTTACTATCCAAGTGACAGCTTGACTATTTCTGCAGCCTTATCATTAAATGATACTGAAATTGTTAGGGACGTTGCTCAGACAATACCAATTGTTGATATTGGCAACCCACTTCCACTTGCTCCAAAGAGACAAGGGAATGTTAGGATTAGAAAAGATCTATCTTCAAATCAAAGTTATGTTCAAGCAGCAGTAAAGTATGCTTCTAATACATATAACTCATTTGAGGCTGCGAAGGTTCTTGATCAAGGCCCATATACAATTGTTGACTTAGCGTATGGTCTTACAATTAATGATGTTGATGTTGAGTTCTTTATTAGAAATGCTAACGATGAAAGAGCAAACCTATACTATAACGATCAGGATGATATTCCTAGAATAACAACTAATCGACCTAGAAATATGGGTGTTAGAATGTCATATAGATTCTAATAAAAAAAAATCTTTAAAAGGCCAGTTTATACTGGCCTTTTTTATATAATAAATAAATGATTTCTGATAATAATAAGATAAAAGAAATTCAAAATTTAATCTCTAATCAAAATTTTGAAGATGCAATTAAGTTTATAGAGAATAATAAAGGCTCATTATCTGAGATTGATTTTTGGTATTACTTATCTTTATGCTTTAGATATCAAAAGCAATACAAAAAGGCATTAGTTTCTCTTAATAATATTATCAAAATTGATTCCAATTATGGCAGAGCCTATCAAGAATTTGGTCACAACTATATAAATTTAAAAGACAAGCCCATGGCATTAAAAAGTTATTTAAGGGCTGTAAAGTTTAATCCTACTCTTCACGCATCTTGGTTAGGAATACTCACCATCGAAGAAGTAGATTCAAAAATATTAGAACTTGCTAATTCAAACATTATGTATCTAAAGAATTTACCTCCTGAACTTAAGTCAGTAAGTAGTTTTATTCACGAAGGTAAATTAAAAAAGGCAGATCATTTATGTAGGGATTACCTTAAAAATAAACCTCATGATATAGAAGCTATGAGACTGCTAGCCAAAATAGGCAAAGAACTTCATATATATGATGATAGCGAGTTTCTTCTTGAAAGCTGTCTTGTTTTTGAAAATGACAATACAGATATAGTATTGGAGTACATAGATGTGTTAATTAAAAGACAAAAATATGCAAAAGCTCTTGGAGAAGCTGAGAAGTTATATAAAAAAGATGAAAAGAATTTACAATTTATGATTGCCTACGCCGTAACACTTCAACAGACAAACAAACAAGAGGAAGCCCTTAATATTTATAATAAAGTTTTAGAAGTTGATAAAAATAATCCAGATGTATTGTTATCAAAAGGCCATTTGTTAAAAACATTTGGTAATGTTAAAGAATCTATTGAATCATACAAATCATCTTATAATATTGATAAATACTTCGGTGATGCATACTGGAGTCTAGCAAATTTAAAGACATATACCTTTTCTGATCAAGAAATTAAATCATTAGAAAAAATGGTTAAAGACATATACTTAAATGAGAATGAAAAAACTTATATGCATTTCGCTCTTGGTAAAGCTTTTGAGGACTCCAAGGATTATCAAAAATCTTTTCATCACTATAAAGCTGGAAATAATATAAAAAAACAGAATATAAAATTTGATTTAAAAGCTTTTAATGAAGAATGCATTAATCAAAAAGAGGTCTGTACTGGTGATTTATTTGAAGCTAAAAAAGACTGGGGAAGTGATTCAATAGAACCTATCTTTATATTAGGTTTACCTAGAGTAGGATCAACTCTACTAGAACAAATATTAGCATCTCATAGTATGGTTGAAGCTACTCATGAATTACCAAACATTCTTGCAATTTCTCATAAACTTAACCTCAGAAAAGCTCTTGAAAAGTCATCAAGATACCCTGATATATTATTGTCATTATCTGCTCCTCAATTAAAAATGATTGGTGAACAATATATAAGTGATGCTGCAATCTTTAGATCAGGAAAGAAATATTTTATTGATAAAATGCCAAATAATTTTAGGCATATCGGACTAATTAAATTGATTTTACCTAATGCAAAAATAATTGATATAAGAAGAAGCTCAATGTCAGCTTGTTTTGCTTGTTATAAGCAGCTATTTGCAGAGGGTCAAGAATTTACATATGACTTTAAAGACCTTGCAGGATATTACAATAATTATGTTGAACTAATGGACCACTGGAATAAAGTAATACCAAATCAGATATTATCTATTAACTATGAGGATTTAATTAATGATTTTGAAAACTCTGTGAATAAAATTTTAGATTACTGCTCATTACCTTTTGAACAAGACTGTATTGATTTTTACAAAAATAAAAGATCGGTAAGAACTCCAAGCTCTGAGCAAGTAAGACAGCCAATTTTCAAATCTGGACTTGATTATTGGAAAAACTACGAATCTAATCTAGATGAATTGGCTAATAATCTTAAATATTAAAAAAGTTTGTAATATAATTTTAGATATATTGGGAGAAATATATGATTGATTTAATTTTTTATGTTGTTATGTTTTATGTATTACATCTTTTTTTAAAAATGGGTTTTTCATCACATAAAATACCTTTTGTAAATTTCACACATGTTGGTGGTGATGTTTCAAATATGACTGAGTTATCAAACCGTGTAGCACTTGCGGCAGATAACTTAAGGCAAACCTTACCAGTTTTTTTAACGTTTTCAGTTTTGTCAGTAGTCTTAAATATTGAGAATCTTCTATTAGCTCAAATCTGGTTTGGATTAAGAATAGTATACCTAATAGGAGCAATATTGAATCTTTACACTATACCTCTTTTAAGACCACTAATTTGGGTTCCTTCAGTTGTAGTCCTTATTATGATGGGTATAAATTTGGTTTAAAAAATGGCATTAAATTCAGGGGCAAGACTCAATGCCATTATGCGTAAGTAACAAATATCGTTACCAATTTTGATTACTACATATTAATTAGCAGTTGTGACAAATCTATTTAGGATTTGTAAACATTTGTGATTATTTTGTGTCAATAACGTAAAAAAATTATTTTAACTCTCTGTCAGTTCTTTTTTTACCTCTATGAATACAACTTAGATTTGAGGTGTTGTTATCTATTAAGGTAATTATTTGATGATTAAACATGCAATAATTTTGAATTAAATCAGTTATATAAACTTTACTAACAGGTTCTTCTAAAAAACTAGTAACCGAAAGGACATCATACTTTTCACATTGATTAATTTTATTGACGGCATCTTTGTATGCGTCTTCATTATTTTGGAATCGCAAAGTAATTATTATTGAGCATTTTTGATCAAAATCTGAAAATACTGATCCACTGAATATTATAATTAAACCAAGTATTAACTTATTCATCACTAAAGTATATATTATAAGTTCTGAACAACAACATAATACAAATGAGAAAATTCTTAACTATTTCTATATTTTTTATATCATTATCATGTTATTCATTTGATAGAATAACTGGCTTAGATTTTGCTTCCAGATCAGAAGTTTTGTCGACAAATGGTATGGCAGCAACCAGCCATCCTTTGGCTACTCAAGCAGCAATTACTATTTTACAAAATGGAGGCAATGCAATTGATGCAGCTATTGCTGCAAATGCTGTTTTAGGACTAGTAGAGCCTACAGGTTGTGGTATTGGTGGAGATTTATTTGCAATTATTTGGAGTGCAGATGATAGTAAACTCTATGGCATTAATTCATCAGGACCAGCTCCAAAAAATATATCAATTCAAAAATTAAAAAACGAAGGAATTAATATAATTCCTCCATATGGGCCTCTCCCTGTAACTGTCCCAGGCGCTGTTGCAGGTTGGGTGTCTTTACATAAGAAATTTGGAAAACTAGA
>TARA_B100001057_G_scaffold67860_2_pt1 | contig 24022 bp, 16 predicted proteins | sample TARA_B100001057 | Tara Oceans TARA_B100001057 (sample SAMEA2621839) | marine metagenome | biome: marine biome (ENVO:00000447); feature: surface water layer (ENVO:00002042); material: "saline water (ENVO:00002010), including plankton (ENVO:xxxxxxxx)" | depth 5 m
TGCCCGAAACGTCTCAGGCCGTGCTTTCCCAAGACCGACCTTACCTCCAGTTGAACGAAGGTTACCTGGCAATCGCTTCACCTAATTCTATCGCGGAGGCTTGTTTTAGCATTCCTGCAGTTCGAGGAATTCAAGCCGTCCGGATTGCAGTGGTGGCAAACCATGAAACAGCTCCATTATGGCGTAAGGTTGACGAAGTCAGCCGAGTCGTTGAGCATTCTCGCTCTGATTCTGCCCGAAAGATCATTAATTTAATTAGAGAATCTAATTTAAATATCGAGTCTGCGATTGCTTGGGAAGATAGCTCCGCAGCGCAAGCATTTGCTAAAATTGGAGTCAAAAATCGCCTTGGCTTCCCTATTAAAAAGCTGGTCAGACATCTCACTCAATCTGTAGCGATCACCCAAAAGCCCGGACCCGTAGTTCATCGCGTCCAGAGCTACCTCCACTTTGTTAAAAAATTGGGATTTGACCCTTTCCATGCTGTTTATTTCGCCCCTCCAACAAGACCTCAAGCACCAGACCTTCCAATTCTTGCGATCTCACCTGGATCCGATTTTGGAGATGCTGCCGAGTGGCCAATTGATCGTTTCACAGAATTAGCCAGAGAGTTCTCTGGCAGATTTGATCTCGCGATCGTTGCACACCCTGACCGACCAGAACCCGCTCTCGATCTCGCAAAATCTCTCGGCAAGGTCATCTGCTCATACGAAGGCGCTGAGCTAATCAATTTCCTGGCGACCTGCCACGGGCTTATCGCAAGCGATAGTTCCATTCCGCACCTCGCCTCTTTCGTAGGGACACCTTCACTTGTCTTCTTTGGCCCGAACGAACCCGAATGGCGACGACCTCTCGGTAAAATTCACCAAGTTATTTATGAACACGTTGCCTGTAGCGGCTGCTTCTTGAACAAATGCCCCTTAGATCATCGATGCATGACTGAGATCACATCAGCTAAAGCCCTGGCCAAAGCTCGCGCTCTTTTCGGCGAATAAATAAGCACCTGCGATCTCCAGAATAGCTGCAGGTGCTCTGACGATTTATTCAATCACCCATTACATATTGAAGCAACAAGCCCTGAATGTGGCTGTAAAAGTTATTTCGGAAGTAAGCTGCACGCGCCGAGGAATCTTCAAGCATTTTTGGATCTACATCTTCACGGGCCCCAAATCTGTATTTGTCTTCCAGAGCCAGCCGAGCCTGATTCAGGGCACCATACCAGACATCAACACTACCCTTCAGAATATGAATTTCATCTTCCTCTTCTTTAGCCCTCATCACCTCCTTCACTACAGTGATTCGCTGCTTTGAAAACTCTTCGGCTAGTTCAGGAGCCACAATTTCGTCCCACATCGAGTCCTCATCCATCAATCCAGCAAGCCTTCCCGCCAAATCAGAATCACTATCCCCCGCGATCCCAATCAGAAGCATCCAATCGTGCTCCGTTTCAGGCACAAGCTTTAATCCACCAGCAACTGTTGGTCCTACTGTCATTCTGCTCTATCAAGAGTGGCGTGTAGTTGAGCGCTGTGGAGTTGGTTCACATACATTTCCGCTTTCTCACGATTCCCACTCCAAACAACGGCTCTACCTTTTTGATGCACGGCCATCATCAGTTCCTCTGCTTTCTCCCTTGAGAAACCAAAGATATTGGTAAGGACGCGACTCACATACTCCATCAGATTCACCGGATCATCTAAAACGACCACCTGCCAAGGCTTATCAGACTTTTTCTTAATCCTCGCTCGAGTCTCGGGAGCCGGGGCATCTACCGCATCCATGACCTAGGCTTCCACAACTTCTTCTGGCGCATCTACCCAGCGCCCGTGTTCACGAATTAAATCCTTCAATCTTTCAACCGCTTCACCCTCCGGGATATTAAATTTTACGGCCTGCTTACCGACATAAAGATTGATCTTACCTGGAGCTCCACCGACATAACCAAAGTCGGCGTCCGCCATCTCCCCAGGTCCATTTACAATACATCCCATGACTGCAATTCGGACCCCTTTTAAATGTCCAGTAGCTTCACGGATTTTTTGGGTCGTTTCTTGAAGGTTAAATAAGGTGCGTCCACAGCTCGGACACGCGACATAGTCAGTCTTGAAAATTCGTGCGCCCGCAGCCTGAAGAATATTGTAGGAAAGTCTAAGTGATTGCCCCGGAGCTTCTTCGCCCTGCACCAAAATCGCGTCTCCAATTCCATCGCAAATCAACGAACCCAAATTCATTGAAGCTTTCAACAAAGTAGGAAGAAAATCAGCCCCTGCATCATTCGATGGAGCGAGTGTGTCCTTAAGCAAAATTGAATGCCGGGCATCCGCCTTCGCTGCCAACAGGCGGAAAGCGTAAATGGCAGGAAGATTCAACCCATCCTTTACTGTGAGCAATCTCGACTCATCCGACTGATTGATTTTTGAGATTATCTCATCTTCCCGGGGGTCAAGCTCTACCACACCGGAGTCCTCGCTGACAATTTCCGGCTTAAAATCGCCCATCTGATCAATCTTGTGAGCCACCGAATCCCACTTCTTACGGGAAGTGAAAACACGCATCAATTCAGTGCCGCCCAAAGATAGCCCCGCCATTCGTTGGACGCTGCTCTTCCGGCGCTCGTATTCAAAAGAATTCCAAGATTCCTTCACTTCCGTCTCATATCCACCCTCCGGAATCGCTCTTACTAAAGCCTGAGCAACCGGGACCTCATGCACTGCATCTTCTGTCAAACTCACGCGAATGGTATCCCCGATGCCGTCCGCCAGCAAACTCCCGATGCCAATTGCACTCTTAATACGGCCATCCTCACCGTCACCCGCTTCGGTCACCCCCAAATGAAGCGGATAATTCCAATCGGAACCTTCCGCTTCAAGCCGTGCCACCAACAAGCGGTATGCTTCAATCATGACCTTTGGATTGGAAGCCTTCATCGAAAAGACAAAATTATGAAAATCCTCCTCCCGAGCGATCCGCGCAAACTCCAGCGCGCTTTCAACCATTCCAAGCGGAGTATCACCATAACGATTCATAATGCGGTCGGAGAGTGAACCATGATTGGTTCCGATTCTCACTGCGCGGCCGAGGTTCTTGCAAAGGGTAACCAACGGTGTGAATTCCTCCCGAATTCGACCCAACTCTTCTTCGTATTGATCATCGGTATATTCCCGAATTTCAAATTTTTTCTTATCTGCATAATTCCCGGGATTGACCCGCACCTTCTCCACCCACTTTGCCGCCTCAAAAGCCGCATCAGGCTTAAAGTGAATATCCGCGACTAAGGGAACTCCGCAATTAGCAGCCCGAACTCCATCACGAATATTCTCGAGATTTTCAGCATACTTCCGTGTTTGGGCTGTAATCCTAACCACCTCACAACCCGCATCTGATAGCTGAAGCACCTCCTTAACACAGGCCTCGGTATCACGGGTGTCCGAAGTAATCATCGATTGGACCAAGACAGGATTACCGCCGCCCACTTTCACGTTCCCAAAGGTTACCTCCCGTGACTCGCGACGGGAGTAATAAAAGAGGTTTTTGCAGTAACGTAATTCGGATGCCATATAGATGGATTAGGTTCTAAGATAAAAAAGGCCTACCCGCAACGCCCACATTCCCTGATTATCGTCATCTAGGGTTTCTCTTCCAGTTTTGCGGCCATGGCCCGGCCTTAACTGTGAATACACCTTCGATGAAGCAACTTTAAATATTGCTCCTGATATCCCCAACTTTCTTCTTCCTTGGTATTGCTGGTCTCGTGATGACGCTGAGATCCACAAAAATTCCTGAGGTGCATCTTAATAGAGAATCGTGAGACGCCCCCTCTGCGCCCAGATAGCGGAAGTCTGCTGGAGGAAATCTGCCGCTCGGATTGGATTTCTAGTTAGGGTAAAGCCAAAACCATATAGTGGCCTCCTATATTGGCCCTACGAACCATTATATTTTGCCATCAGAGTGACAATCTAAGATTTAAAAAAACGATCGCGCAATGACTCTCTCGATTTCCCTTCTTTATTTTTTGTTCGAGAAAGACTACTTCTCTGGGTATGAAATCGACTTTTTTCATAATCTCCGCCCTCCTCGCTCAATCCGCGTTCGCCGGCTTTCGTCAGGAAAAAACCGACTCCTCCCTGAAGCTTTTTGACAGTGACATTCTGATAACAGAATACCGGACCGACCATCATCTTCCTTACCTTTACCCACTCGTAGGCCCCACTGGGGTTGGGCTCACTCGAAACTTCCCCATGAAAAAGAACGTTGAGGGTGAGCAACCAGATCACCCCCATCATCGCTCTTTTTGGTTCACTCACGGCGACGTCAATGGGCACGATTTCTGGCACTCAAAAGATCACAAGTCAAACATTGTCCACAAGTCCTTCGGGAAATCCAAAGGTGGAACATTTTCAGTCAACCTCGAGTGGCAGCAGGACAAGGAGGTAATTCTCAAGGAAACTCGAACCTATAAATTAAGTAAGCCCAACGAAAAATCACTCGCAATCGAAGTTCACTCAACCCTGACTGCAGCAACCGAAGTGAAATTTGGCGACACCAAGGAAGGTTCCTTCGCCTTACGCGTCTCCCCCACCCTACGGCACGAAGGTAAGGTCGCAAAGGGCCACATCGCCAACTCTGAGGGTCAGATCGACAAAGATGCCTGGGGTAAGCGTGCTCGCTGGGTCAGCTACTATGGCCCCGACAGCTCCGATAAAAACGTCACAATTACTATGATGGACCACCCTTCAAACCACAATCACCCCACTTTCTGGCACGCCCGTACTTATGGTCTTCTCACTGCAAACCCCTTTGGCGAAAAAAGCTTCACCAAAAAGGGAAACGGTAATTTCACCCTTAAGAAGGGCGATTCGCTCACTCAGAAATACGGCCTCTTCATGCAGTCCGGAACTTTCAAAAAGGATTCCGTCGAAAAGGCCTACCAAGCCTTTGCTAAATAGCGGCAAGGCTCCGGTTCAAGAATACTCCCAACTTCACAATCGACAGGAAGTTCGGCATTCTTTTTCGTTTTTGGCTAATTGACAAAATAAACGCGATGAAAATTGTCGCATTCTCGTCATAACAGGAGAGTTCCTGCACAATGCCATTTCCTGAGGATAAAACTAAAGAATCTCCAAAGCCCCATTGGCATTGGAGAAGACGTCTCTTTTACCCTTTTGTTCTAATCGTAGGGCTCCTAATCTGGGTAAATGGACCTGGTTTTCGTTGGGGACTAGAAAAGATTATCTTGCAAAAATTGGCTGCCGAAGACTTTTCGGGGAGCTTCGTATTAGAGGGGACAGCACTCTCGGGAATCTCGATTCGTGAGATCTCCATTAATGGAAAATCAACTATTCAAAGCATTGAATCCGATTTAATCAAAATTGAATGGTCACTTGGATCGTTGATTGACATGGAACTCGAGTCCATCGCCCTTAAGGGGATTTATATTATAATCGACCCAGAGGCTTCCAAAGCAGGCATCTTTTCAGGTGACCAAGGCCAGGAACGAGCCTCCAAATCTAAGACCTCTCTCACAGAGGTCCTAGGTCTAATCAAGGGCTTCATCCAGCCTGCCGAAATTTCAATCATCGGCCTTAAGGTTGAGGTCGAAAATATGACTCAAGTTTCGCTGGGGTCCCTAACTCATAGCGCTGGCGAGAGTTACTATTTCATTTCGGATCTTCAATCACGCGACCATCTCGACCGCAATATTTACAATCCGGAGTCCATCGTGACTTGGAATCAAGATGGCTTCTTCATCAACCAAATCACCTTGAACTCGCAGCTCGCGATTCAAGATATTTTCTTCAAACCAGAGAAATCAGCCTCGATGGTTATCTCCGTAGCCGGCAGCAAAGTCCTCGCGGAGTCAGACCTTAAGTCCTCTCACCGAATTTCACTTGAATCGCCTTCCCTCTCGATTCCTAGTCTCATCGAACTCGCAAAACCCGACCTTGAATCAGCAGGCGAAATCACAAAGCTCGAGATCAATACGTCAAGTGGCTCTTTCGCCCTCGAAGCTTGTGACCTGAGATACGAGGACCAAGAAATTTCACGAGCCTCAATCGCCGCCATTACAGAAGATTTACTTTCGCCCTTTGAAAAGCCAATCAACATTCAAGTCTCGGTTGATGATAAAATACAAGCTGAGGGAATTGTGATGTTAGATCGCCAAATTCTTGATTCCTCAGCCGAGCTAGATCTCGCTGTCAATTGGCCCAAATTCCCCACTATTAATGGTGAACTTCATTACGATTCCCGAGAGGCTCACTTATCTGCCTTGGCTCTTGACCACCTCCGAGCCACCGCTCGATTTCAGATTGATTCACAAACCTACCAGGCCAAAATCTATTCCGAGATCAACGAATCAACGATTCTCGATGAGAATCTCGAAGGGCCCTTAAACTTCACGGCAAGGGCCAAGGGTGATTTTAAAATGGCTAAGCACTCAGGCTCACTAGACCTATTTGAGATGGGCTTCCATCTGCCTAACTTTTCGCAATTCGCCGCAAATGGGAAGATCATCTGGAACTGGCCGAACCAGATTGCGGTCGAACGCCTCGAAATGATTAGTTCCGAGGCAGTCGCTGAGACCAAACTAAACTGGTCGAATGGCACTCTTGAAGTTGACTACATTAAAGTTTTTGAAAAAGACAATGAACTGCTCTCCGTTGAAGCAAACTTTCCAGTACCTCTCTCGACTCGCTCGCTAAATGAGATCCTGGAATCGGAGAAAGAGATCTCCTTGAAAATCAATTCTAAGCCTCTAACCCTAGAGCGACTTTCATCATTTTTGCCTATACCAGCCGAACTTTCCGGGATTTTTCATGCTGAAGAATTTAACCTTACTGGGACTTTTTTCAATCCCTTGCTAAATGGAAAGATCTCCCTGAAAGATTTTCAGTCAACTGTTACCCCACAGCTCTCTCCTGCCGAAATTGTAATTGAAGTTCAAACTGACGCTAAGAATCTCATCGTAGACTTCGAGGCAAAAGATCCCGTAGGACAAATACTTAAATTAGATGGAACCTTCCCATTCCTTCCCCGGAAATGGCTCGATCAAAAAATGATCCCGCTTGATTCACCTCTTACCCTAACAGTCAAAAACGATCGGCTGGACCTCCGGCGCATCCAACCGCTCACCCCCTCCATTCCCAATATCAGGGGCACACTTAATCTAGATTTAAGATTATCGGGCTCACTCATAGAACCTCGATTGAACGGCAATATTAACGCAGATAATCTCAATACTAGCCATCTGACTAACCTTCCGGACTTTGGTTTAAACTTGGAACTTAAGACCACCAATCAAGAAATCACCCTTAATGGATCAGGAAAAAACGGCACTGCCAACTTAATGACGATTGCCGGAAGGCTACCTCTACAACCAAAAACATGGTTGGGACTTCCAGAATCAGAGCCTGAAAAAGAATTCCTTTTTGAAATAAAAGATGCCGAAGTAGACCTAAGTCAAGTCCAGCCATTCGTGCCTATGGTCAAGAATGTTCAAGGAAATTTAGAGCTGAATGTCAAAGCCACTGGTACAAGTTCCAGTCCACAGTTTTCAGGAGATGCCGACCTAAGTATTACAAAAATGCGCCTTGATGATTCGCCCTTCTCGGAATTCCGTGATTCTCGAATCATCCTCAATCTAGCAAATGACATCATAACAGTTAATGAAAGTTCCATCAGAGCATCCGGCGGTAAAGCAACCATCAGAGGATCCATTAACCTAGCCTCAAAAGATGCTGATTTCGATCCTATCTTCGACGTTGAAGTAGAGGGAAAAGATATTCTTCTCTATCGCACCAAGGATCTAAATTTCCGCGGCCACCCTAACCTCACAATCACCGGCCCTTATTCAAAAGCAAAAATCGCAGGGACTCTCAAAATTGCTGACAGCCTTATATACAAGGACGTCGAAATCCTTCCCTTTGGAGTCCCCCGAACAAGCGAAACACCAAGACCAAACCTTCCCTCATTTTCACAAAGTCCCAAAATGGAGAATCCAATCATTTCGCCTCCCTCTGGCGTCATGGAATGGAATCTCGAGGTTGATATCACTACCGAAGACCCCGTCCTTATTCGAGGCAATCTCATAGATGGCCAGATCACCGGCCAAAACTTGAAACTCAGAGGCACAATAGGATCGCCCAAACCCTCAGGTACTGTGACCACTGAAGAGATTGTTGCTGACCTCCCCTTCAGCAAGCTAGAAGTCCAGTCGGGATCAATCACCCTCAATCCCGATTCACCGACCAATTCATACCTTGACCTCAAAGGAAGCTCCAAAATCAGTTCCTACCTCGTTCAAGTTTTTGTGTCGGGTACGATTCAAAACCCCAAACTAGTCCTCACTTCGGACCCACCGCTTCCTGAAAATGAAATTATGCTTCTCTTAGCTACCGGTTCCGTATCTTCACAACTAGCAAATCAAGAAGTCGCGTCACAAAAAGCACTTCAATACCTCTTCGAAACCCTCCGTCGTAGAAATGGTGAAAAAGATAAGTCGATCCTCCAAAGATTCCTCAAAAACTCCGGTCAAATCAAAGTTTCACTCGGCGAAACCAATCAATACTCAGGGCAAAATTTTTCCTCAGCAACCCTCAATCTTGACGATCGTTGGGATTTCACCACTCAAATCGATGAACAAGGGCAGACGAGAGCTTTTCTCGTTTTCTCGGTTCGCTTTAAGTAAAATCCATGGTTCTCCGGATCACAGTATTGATTCTGCTTTTCACCCCAGTATTAGCTCCTGGAGCAAATGTGGAATTCGTTGGCTTGCGATCATTCACTTCAGAGAGCCTCTTGAAAGCAGTCGCGGGTCGAATGGACTATATTCGTAAGCGAGATGCCACCGATTCACGTGCCGACGATGCGGCCTACCTAGTCGAATCTTATCTAAAAACCCATGGACTGCCAGATGCCGTAATTTCAGGGCAAAGAATCTCGGACAATAAAATCCGTCTCACCATTGAGGAAGGACTCTCACAGTTTCTAGGATCGATCAAAGTCACTGGATTCGATGACGTAGAGGCAATTCAGGACCAATTCCAAGCGACATTCCCCGAGACGGTTAAACAACGAGCCTTTGAATCCAAATTTATTGAAGAAGGCCTAGAGAGAGTCCGTGATCTTTTGCATACAAATGGATACTGGAAAGGCAATCTCACAGCAATTCAAGAGGCGCGCCAAGCTGATGGAAAAATTCCATTCACTTTGAAGATCGATAAAGGACCACTATTTATCCTCGAAAATCCTAATCTAGAAAGCCAAGTCAAGCCCTCGGCCGCTCTGGAAAAAATAGCTGGTGAGGCCAGAGGAGAAACAGCCACCGCAGAAAACATCATTTCGCTTCGCCGTAACATTAGCGAAGACTATCGCAGACGAGGTTATACCGATATTTCGCTGGTAATGTTAAAGAAAATCAATGGTAACAAACTCCTGCTTAACTTCGTCATAACACCGGGGAAAAAATACATTGTTCGCTCATTCCAGACCGCCGGCCTCAACAAAACCAACCCAAGTAATATTCAGAACCGCTTTAGGAAACTAATCGGTGAAAATTTTGACGAAAAATCGACAGGCCGCGATATAAAGAGGCTACTCTCGACGGGAGCTTTTTCCAGTGTACGCCTTGAAAAAAAAGAAATTAACGACGCCGAGCTAGATCTAACTCTTCATCTTAAGGAGGCCAAAGCGAGGGGATACTCCGTCGCTTTGGGATATGGATCAATCGAGGGCTACACCCTCGGTCTTCGTTACTTCGATCGTAACTTATATGGAAGCCTATCAAATTTATCTGCAGTAGCCGAAATCACCTCTCTCGGTGGCCTGGGTGCAATCAGTCTCAGCAATCCATTTTTTTTAGATCAAGATCTAAGGCTCGCCAACCGAGCATTTCTCATTAATCGAGACTTCGATAACTACGACAAATTAGAAGGAGGAATTGGCAGTGAACTGACATGGAAATGGGGTGATAATTACTCCACTAAGGTTGGCCTGACTGTGTCTCAAACTTCTATCAATACACCGATTCCCAAAGAATTGGCGGGCCCACGAAATTACATAGTATCAAGACTTGGTCTCCAGCAATTATTCGATAGGCGCAATAACCCCGCGCTGCCTTCAGATGGTTGGTTTGCTCGCCTCAGCACATCTCTTGGATTGTCAGATGGAGATAATGCCATTGGTTTTTTTGAAGTAGAAAGCCAATTCAGCTACTATCAAACACTGAGTGAAAATTCCTCTTACGCTTTAGGCTTGCGGGGAGGTTTTATTTCTCCATCTGGCGAAACCCAAAGCCTGCCCATCGATCTACGTAAATTCCTAGGTGGGGCAAACACCATCCGCTCCTTTCCCGAACTTAAGATGGGATCATCTTTCAACGGTAACACTTTAGGAGGGACAGAGTGGTGGCTCGCGAATGCTGAATACAGGCACAACCTTGCCGGTCCATTCGAAGCCCTAATCTTCGTCGACGCTGCAGGACTCGACTCCGAAGTAGAATTAGCTGTCGGCTTGGGAGTTCGTATTAACCTCCCGGTAGGACCGATTCGGCTAGAATACGGTCGTTCCCTATCACAAAACAGTGGAGAACCCGGAGGCACTTTTCACTTTGCTATCGGAACTACTTTTTAATCAAGATCAAAGACCGGCAGGCGCTTCCACCTTGTTTTTTTGAATGAACCATCAGTCTCCCATCAAGGCCATTTCAGGTTGCGATCAACAACTTATCGATCAGTGGAAATCTGTTGCCTAGTGCGATCGCCACCCTAAGTCTGTCGTCTGTAATACTGACGAAGGCGAGCCTGGATGTTTCAAAGATAGAGCCCTCATGGACTACGAGATCCCCATCGGCCTACCTTTGAAAACACTTGTCTTTGATCGGGCAGACGGACCATTTGATCAACGCTCTATTTAAGCAGTCACCATAGCAGTGCTCTCGGGAGGATTCCTCGACCATCAAATCCTTGATGATCTGACACTAGATGATCCCTATATCCGTTCGCACTGCGCCTTCCTCGGAGCCGGTGGGACCGTGTCTTCGATGACTCTCGTAATATGATGAAAGCTGCCCATGATGCGATGGCTTTCTTGGCACACGAATCCGGCGGCAAGTGTTTCCCTTGTCGCATCGGCACTCAACAGCTCACCGAGCGCTTGAATGACGATTCCAAAAACTGGACCTCGCAGCATGGACCGAAGAAGTGAGCGACATCAACGAGGCAATGAAAGCAACATCGGCCTGTGGACTTGGAATGGCTGCACCCCACGTCACCGAATCACTAATGAAGTATTTTCCCGAGCAGGTTAAAGCTTCTACGAATTCCAATTCCTGGACCTAACAAATCCCCTTAAATAAAGGTGTTCCGCTTGAATAGTTTAGATCACCGAAACAAGATTTGAATCTTTTCAATCTTTTGCTGTCATAACTCTAGTTTTTTTGACTTACTGACGGGCGATCGGGAAATTAATCCAACCCGTTCTTCAATGCGCCCCGGGCGGTCCTCCTTTTTCGCAGGCAGTTCGTCCGGGGTGCTTTTTTATGCGTTTATGCTGCAAGTGCCAACACTGGAAGTCACCCCGCACATGCTTCTTCGAAGCCCTTCACAACATATCTAATATCCTTAGCCGAAATTCCCAAGTGAGTGACAAGGCGTTGTTTTCCGCCGGTGTATCCCCCAATCTTTATTCCTTTTGCTTCAAGGCTCCGTGACACCGCCGCACCATCAAATTCAGATAAATCGACAAAGACCATGTTCGTCTGTATCGGATCCACCTTAAGCTTGGATATACCAGCTAGGCTCTCTCCCAACTGGCGGGCATTTTCATGATCTTCGATCAGGCGGTCGATATGGTTTTCTAGCACATAAATTCCAGCAGCTGCCAACATTCCTGACTGACGCATTCCCCCTCCCAGCATCTTACGCCACCTTTTCGCTTCTTTGATAAAACTAGCAGAAGCAACGAGAACAGAACCCACTGGAGCTCCCAGCCCTTTAGACAAACAAATTGATACCGACTCGAAAGGCTTCGCCAATTGAACAGCTGGCACTCCAGACGCAGCAGAAGCGTTAAAGAGCCGAGCACCATCGAGATGAAGCGATAGTTGATAATCACTGGCAAATGACTGGACTAATTTGAGATAGTCCAGCGGAAGGGCCTTGCCCCACGTTGTGTTCTCAAGACACAAAAGCTTCGTCCGCGCAAAATGGAAATCATCGGGCTTTACCAGTGCCGCAAGCTTATCCAGGGCCAGTGTCCCATCTTCTTCCTGATCGAGAGACTGGGGCTGGATACTTCCGAAGACGGCTGCTCCCCCACCCTCGAAGAGATAGGTGTGAGCAGTTTGACCAACAAGGTATTCGTCACCCCTACCACAGTGCGAAAGCAAGGCACAGAGATTACTCTGGGTTCCACTCGGAACATACATACCCGCTTCTTTCCCCAATATCTCGGCAGACATATCCTCAAGCCGAGCCACCGTTGGATCACAGTCCATCACATCATCTCCCACCTTCGCACGACACATAGCCTCCCTGATTTCAGGAGTCGGTTGGGTTACGGTATCACTCCGCAAATCGATGCTCATACCTCTGCTCGTAAATAAGCCAGAGCGAACCCACAAGAACTTACTCCAAAGTAGCCCATAAAAAACAGCCCATTACGATAATGTAACGGGCTGCTTTCAATGATTCACGGAGAGTTGAACTACTCTTGTCCTTTATCCTCCTTTGGCTTTGCCGGTTTCACTTCGATAGGCGGAGTGACAGCCTCAATCTTTTTGGGAGCAGCAGGGGTGACTATCGTAAAGAGTTCGATATCAAACACCAACATTCCTGCGGGCTTACCTGGCTGATTATTGTATGCAAGTTCAACGGGAATCCAAAAACGCCTCTTTTCGCCTTCAACCATCAATTGGACTCCTTCGGTCCAACCTTTGATCACTTGGTTCAAAGGGAATTGAGCCTGCTCATCGCGCTCGATCGAGTTATCGAAGAGTTTTCCGTCTGTAGTCCAGCCTGCATAGTGAACCTTCACCGTGTCGGTTGCCGTCGGCTTGCGCTTACCCGTCCCAGCTTTGAGAACCTTGTAGGCAAGACCCGAAGCGGTTTTAGAGGCATCAGCTGGAGGCGCAGCCACATCTGCTGGTGCCTTGGGGGCGACTGGCTTTGGTTTGAACTCAACCAGCTCGAGGTCGAAAGTCAAAGCGCCTTCGGGAGCTCCACGGCCTTTGGATTCGAAAGTAAGGTTTTCAGGAATCCAGACACGGCGGCTCTCGCCCTTTTTCATTGTCTTCAAAATTTCAGCCCATCCTTTAATCGGTGATTGATCGAGAGAAAGTGCCATAGGACCACCCATCGTTTCACTGGAACCAATTGAAGCACCATTTGTGTCCCATCCTTTGAAATTCACCTTCAGGAGATCACCATCAGTGGGGGAAGCATCTCCTTCTCCAGCCTTTATTACCGTATAGGCTATTCCAGATTGCGTCTTAGTCGCACTTTCGGGAGCAGCTGCAACATCTTTTGGAGCATTTGGATCTTTCGGTGGCGGTGGCGGCTTGGGAACTGCGCGGAAGTCTATCAATTCAAAGTCAAAAATCAAATCGCCCGCAGGAGCTCCGGCAGGTGCCTCTCCCTCTTTACCAAAAGCAAGGTTTGCAGGAATCCAGAAACGACGCTTCTCACCCTTTTTCATGAGCAACAGACCTTCGGTCCATCCTTTAATATTTAGTTCATTCAGTTTAAACTGCGCAGGCTGAGGATTACGGGTTGAGGTCGTCAAGAACTCTCCGTCGGCCTTCCAACCCGTAAACTGCGTGGTTACGACATCTTCAGGTCCCGGAGTCTGATCACCTTCCCCGACCTTCAGAATCTTGGATTTTAGCCCGGACTCGGTAGCAAGAGCATCAGCCGGAGCAACAAGCTCTTTTGGCGCTGCTGGAGGTTTCACAATTTCAAGCAGTTCCACGTCAAAAGTAAGATTACCAGCAACTCGTCCTTGGTCGCCATAAGCTAGATCAGAAGGAATCCAGAAGCGGCGCTTCTCACCAACGACCATCAATTGGAGGCCTTCAGTCCAACCCTTGATTACTCCATTAAGAGCAAACTCAGCAGGCTGTCCCCGCTGCAGCGAACTATCGAACATTGTCCCGTCGGAAGCCTGCCATCCGGTGTAGTGAACTTTCACCGTATCGGTTGCAGAAGGCTTCTCTGTTCCGGTCCCTTTCTTCAGAACCAATGAGGCCAATCCTGACTCTGTTTTTGTAGCTTCAGCAGGAGCGGCCGCCACGTTGGCAGGCGCCTTGAATTGGTCCCCTGCCGGAGCTGCTGGCTCTTGAGCAATCGCAGTCAGACCGAGAGCGCCACTTAGTAAACCGGAAATCAGCCGGCGTTTTCTATTAATCATGTCGGGGGACGGTCATCTGAAGATGAGGATGTGTCAACGCCACATCTCACAAGAATGAGCTGAAAACCCAGCACCGAAACTAGTCAACCAGTAGCGAGAATCATTTTCAGATTGTCTTAAACGCTCCTCCAGAGCGAAAAGAATGCAGGGACTAGAGCAATTTCCAGCATTTTTTAGGACCGCGCGTGTTTCAGGCAATTCCCATCCCATTCGCTTTTCAAGAGCTTCGATTACATCCCTTCCACCAGTATGAGCAAGCACTTGATTCGGATCGGCCTGACGCTTCTGCCAAAGCTTTTCAACTGCATCTGCGGCCAATTCAGGAACAATACGATGGAGTTTGTTTTCTAGTTTACCGCCGGAATTAATAAATCGAATTTTTTCCCTGTGCTCTGGAACATGAATCGTATCGAACTTACCCACCTTCCACCTTCCATCACCTTCTTCATCAGACCAAATCGCCGCTGAAGCACCATCACCAAACAAACACATGCTAATGAGCACGCCAGGTTCTTCATTCATGAAGAGAGCAGCCGAACAGATTTCGACCGCCACTGTCGCAACCTTTTTACCGGGGTTTGCTGCCAGAAATCCCTCGGCAGCTCGCATCATCGGAAGGGCCGCTCCGCAGCCCAAGCCAACAATATCTTGAAGATACACATCATCTCTCATCCCCATATTTTCAGCCACATGGCTCGTTACCCCCGGGCATAGATATCCTGTGCACGTACAAATGATAAGAGCGTCAATTTTGGACGGATCAACACCTGTTTTTTTAAGAGCCGCAATCGAAAGAGCTGGAGCTTCCCTTTCAAAATACTCATTAAGCTCCTGAGCTCCTTCCTTAAACATCGCAGCTGGGCTATCAGTGCAAAAATGCCGCCGTGTAATCCCAGAGTCTCCCAACAGCACTCTCTCCATAATCCCTTGTCCACGCCTACTTAATGACTGATAGGAAGAAGTCGTCCGCGTGAATTCAAAACACTCTTTCTGGGTGTAAGTATTGGAAGGAAAGGCGCTCGCTAGAGCTTCAAGAAACATGACTTGAGCTTCCCTTAGTTTGCGGATTTTCCAAAGGTTTATTTCGACCTGTGACAAAATCAGTGCCCAGATTTCGAATATCTTCAAGGATCACATAGAGCGAAGGAACCAAGATGAGAGTAATCGCAGTCGCGAAGAGAATACCAAAGCCAAGCGAAACAGCCATTGGAATGAGAAACTTTGCCTGCATATCATCTTCCACCAACATCGGCATGAGGCCCACAAAAGTCGTAAGCGAAGTCAAAAGGATCGGCCGGAATCGCCTCACCCCGGCATTACGAGCGGCCTCCAAAATACTTGTTCCACTTTTCCTGTTACGATTCACGTAATCAACTAGTACTAAGGAATCATTCACCACCACTCCAGCCAGCGCAACAATCCCACACATTGACATAATGCTCATATTCAACCCCATAAAAATATGTCCCGCTACCGCACCGACCATTCCAAATGGGATCACGCTCATCACGATCAAAGGCTGTAGATAGCTCTTAAGTGGAATTGCCATCAGAACATACATGAGCAACAGAGCACCCACAAAGCCGATCCCCATCTCACGAATACTGTCGCGTTGATCACTCTGCTCACCTTTGAAAGAATATCGCACACCCGGAAATTTTTCCACAATCTTTTCGAGAACTTCCTCAGTGTATTTTTCTACAATCTCATTTGCGTTATAACCTCTAGCGAGATCAACATCGGCCTTAAGGCTGATCGTTCGGAAACGATCCACACGAGTCACCGTAGCTGGCCCCCGACCGTATTCTGGATTCACAACATCAAGGAGTGCCACCTCTTCTCCCTCGGGGGTTCTTAATTTCATTTTCTCAAAATTGGCAAGAGAATCTCGCTCCGATTCGGGATAGCGCACCATCACTTTCACCTCGTTACGACCGCGCTGCAGACGCTGCACTTCATTGCCATAGAAAGCGTCGCGAACCTGATTCATCACGATGTTAAGATCGAAACCTAAGGCCTTACCTTGCGGCGTAAGATCACTTACGATCAACTCCTCCCGACCCCGTCGATCGGAATTTGAAACATCAACCACTCCTTGATAGTCCTTACGCAAGCGTTTAGTCGCCCAATTTGCGGCTGCTACCAATTGATCGTTATCCGGCCCAGTAAAATTGATATCGATAGCATTCCCACCCGCCGCCGTTTCTGCCCTGAAGGCGAGAGAAACCACCTCCGGAATTTCACCAGCAAGTTCCTGCCACATCGATTTTAATTGTTCACTGGAGAAGTCTCGATTCTTTGCGGCTGCGAGTTCAAGGGTGACTTCCCCTAAATGGCTTCCAGTGGGTGTCTTAGGGTAAAACGCACCTTGAAACGGCTGCATCCCTGCCGTCGCCAGCTGATTAACAACAATAGAATCCCCATCGTTGTCCCGCGTTGTTTTGCCCAGTTCAAGAGCTGCTGCTTCCAATCGGCGCACCACTTTCTGGGTATTTAAAAATGGGGCCCCCAAGGGCATTTCAAGTTTTGCAGATAGAATTTCGCCTTCCACTTTCGGAAAAAACTGGAAGGGTAACCAACCAGTTTTCACCAGCGATACCGAAAGTATTACGAGGGCAATAAACACAGTCCAAACCACATACCGAAGATTCAAACACGACTTCAGAAACGGCGAATAAATGACCTTCACAAATTGCTCAAGCCCCCCTGAAATTCTCCGCTGCAAGCGAGTCAATGGATTAGAACTTGGATTCGGGGATTGTGGCTTAAGAAGTGCTAGGTGAGCAGGCAGGACAAACTTTGATTGCAATAGAGAAAAACCCAAAACCGGAATTACAACCAAGGGGATATTAGGCCAAATCTTTCCACTCACTCCACTCAAGCCAAGCATGGGTGTGAAGGCCACCATGGTCGTAAGAATTCCAAAAATCACCACGACTCCCACCTCGTGCGTCCCCTTCCAACTCGCTTCCTTCGGATGCTCACCTTGCTGAATACGGCTATAAACATTCTCGCCAACCACAATCGCGTCATCCACCACAATCCCCAAAACAAGAATAAAAGCGAAGGCCGAAATCATATTAATCGAAATGCCAAGACCGGTCATCAACCAGAGACCACCGGCGAAGGAAACCGGAATTCCCAATGCCACCAAAAAAGCCAAGCTTGGCCTCAAAAAAAGCGCCAAGACGAAAAGAACTAGCATTAGTCCTATCCCAATATTACCCCTGAGAAGATCTAATCGGCCCTTAAGAATAACACTTTGATCATTCCAAACGTCGATTTTTACCCCCTCAGGTTTCTCCAGTGAATCCACGTATTCCCGTGCAAGTTTGGCAATCGCTAAAGTATCTTGATTGGCTACCCGAAAGACATTTAGCACGACTGCAGGGCGACCATTAAAGGTAGACACTAGTTCGATATCTTCAAACCCATCGATCACTGAAGCAATCTCACCCAAGCTCAAATCTGAACCATCAGGCATCTTTTTGACAGTCACTTCCCGAAACTCCTCGCCTCGGTATTTTCGACCTAGGGCCCTCACTACAATCTCTCCTGAGTTCGTTTTCACCGATCCACTGGGAAGATCAAGAGAAGCGCCTCGAATGGCCATCGCGACTTGTTGCAAGGTGAGATTGTATCGCTTTAGAGTATCTTCGGGAACTTCGATTGAAATTTCATAAGGCCGAACCGATGCCAACTCCACTTTCTTGATGGTCTCCTGCCCCTTGAGCAGCCTCTGCACAAATCCTCCAGGATCGGCGAGAAACGCCTTTTTCTTCGATTCCGGCTCGGGCGGCACATAGTTTAGCAAGCCATCCCGAATTCCTTCAGCATAATGACGAAGACTGCCTTCATCAGTATCAGCAGTGATCGCAAGACTAAGAATTTGCCGATTTGCGACCAATTCCTCAAACCTAGGCTCCTCGGCATTCTCAGCAAAGTTATCGATGGCATCAACATTGGTTTGCACGTCACCCATGACGTCGCGAGTATTATAACTGGTCTCAACCTCAATTGTAAGAGTCCCCATATTTCTCACTGCAGTTGAGGTCACCTGCTTAATACCCTCAACCTCCGCAATCGCTTCCTCAATTGGAATCACCACTCCACTTATAACTTCCTCGGGAGTTGCATTCGGATAAGGAACACTAACGATAACTGCGTCAAAAGACGTCTCTGGAAAGACCTCCTTTCGAAGCTGAAACCATGCAGCAAAACCAGCAATTAAGACAGCCAGCATAAGAAAATTGGCCGCGACGTGATTGCAACTGAACCATTTGATCGACTTCTGCATGACTTTATTTGGACTCGTTTTTGCCCTCTTCCTGCTGATCTACTTTCGCCGGCTCCAAGGTCATCCCCGGAATCGGCATATCGACCTTCGTGAGAATTACCATCTCACCGTCAGCAACTCCTTGAGTTGCAAAAACGTAGTCGACATTTTTTCGGGCCACCATCAATTCACGCAGCTCCAACTTATTCTCCCCATTAAGCACAAGAATCTGGTTCCGCCCCCGAACAGCGGACCGGGGAACGGCAATCACCCCCGGCAGAACACCACCCTTCACGGTAGCATTCAAGAACATCCCTGGCGAAGGCAAATGAAAACGGTTAGGATGATCATTATTCGCGATAATCTTTGCCAACACGAATGAGGAGAGGGTTTTTTGATCAACCTGTCCCAGCTCCCACATCATCTCACCCTTCCATTCGTAGACCTTTCCACCGATATCAGCAAAAAGAGTAACATCTGTCTTGTCAGGTAACTGCGCGTAATCATCCAATGAAAACGGTAACCGAATCATAAGGTTATTAGGATCATAAATCGTTCCAAGTTGTGCTCCAGGAACTATTGTCGCTCCGAGATTCATGTTCACCGATCGCACTCGACAATCGAAGGGTGCTACGATCTTAGTCCGAGCAAGATCGGCTTTTGCCTTATCTCGAGAAGCGATTGCTGCGGTCACACGCGCCTTTGCGCTAATTAAAAATGGGACCCGCAACACAAGATCGCTCGCCGGTTTATCTCCACCAATTTTTTCCCAATCTCGCGCCGCTTGTTCAGCCCGAGCTTGTTCTTGGATCAAAGCCAACTCTGCGTCTGCAAGAGTTGACTCCGCCTGCGCAACCGAAGCCTGATAATCGATCGAATCAATCTCGGCAATGATATGACCCTTTTTGTAGGTTGCCCCAACCTCAAAGTTGTCATCCACAACTGCAAGCCTTCCGCCAACTTGGGGGGAAAGAATGGTCTCCCGGCGCGCCCCTACGACTCCTTCGCTCTCGAGAGAGAATTCAAGTTCATTCTTGCTCACGACTTCAACCTCGACGACAGGCGCTGACTCAATTCTTTTCTTCTTCTCGGCTTGGGGCGCATTTGCCTTGAGAAGATGAACTCCAAGGGTCGTCAAACCTAGGACAGTAACGATAGCAATAATAGTCGTAATGACGGTTTTCATAATAACTTAATTTCGAGATTGGTAATCTCCACCCAGAGCGAGATGAAGAGTAATTCGATTATCAAGACGGAGCCTCTTTAGGGTAGTTTTTTGAGAAGCAAGATTGATTCGGCTTCTCTGAGCGGTAATCAAGGTCAGGACTTCACCCAAACCACTTGCGTATTCGCTGGCTGCCGCTTCTGCCGCTTCCTCGGCGGATTTCAGTGCCTCGATGATAGCCTGCTCCCGAGCAATCAGAAATTTCGCAGCTACCATCGCTTGCTCAACTTCGCCGAATGCCTTAAGAACCGTGCTCTGAAGCTCGGCAAGCTTCGAGCGATCATCCCCTTGATATTTTGCATACTCTGCCCGCAACTTTCCACCCGCCCAAATCGGCTGGGTCAGACCACCCGCCAGTGACCAAACCCCAAAATCAGAGTTAAAAATCGTTCGCATTGTATCGGTTGTCGTTCCAGCACTACTCGTAAGTATAAAACTAGGATAGGAGGCCCGCTTAGCCTTCTTCACAAGACTTCCAGACGAGGCGAAACGGCGCTCCGCTTCGAGAATATCCGGTCGACGCAAAAGCAACTCAGAGGGTAACCCTGATGGTGGTGTAGCCGGAACCTCAGGTAGAGAGACTGAACCCTTCAACAGGCCTTTGGGATATCTCCCCAAAAGTAACTCCAATTGTCTAACCGCCTGCTCTCGTTCACCTTTACGTTGGGCAATCAAAGCTTTGTTCGTCGCAACCTCACTCTCAGCCAAACGAACCTCGGCAGCAGATCCACCATCGGCAGCAAGAGCATTATTGTAACGATCGACCACGATATCTTTCGTCGCGTTAAGGAGTTCCTGCGTTTCGATTGCTAGCATGATTTGCTCGCTAGCCTCGGCCAAAGCCAGCCAAGATCTCATCACCTGGGCTGCGAGAGAGGCTCGAGCAGCACGATAGGAATTCCCTTCAGCTTGAGCGTCAGCTAAAAGGGCGGCTTGCTCCGCTCGCCGGAGTCCCCAAATATCGGGTTCCCAAGAAACCGTCATATTAGCTCCAAAGTTGCTGAAGTTAGCCGAAGGAATACCACCCTCGCCGCCAAGTGGTATGCCGATAAAGAGCTGCTTTTGACGGCTCGTATTGAGGCCAGCTGAGACTTGAGGCTTCAACGCTGCTCCAGCCGACTTCGCTGAAGCGATAGCTCGATTGACCCTCTCGGCAGCAACCCGCATGTCAGGATTACGCTGAAAGGCTTCGCTTACCAAGGCCTCGGCCCGAGATCCTCCAAGACGCCGGACCCAATTTGTATCGATCCCAGCCAAAGCCTCTGGGGTTGCCGACCAACGCAATGGAACATCTTTGTCCACTGTGCCCATACGAGATTCGGGAACACTTGCTGAGCAGCCAGTAAGCACGACCACTATAAAAGGAATAATCTTTTTCATTGTCTAAAACCTGCGTCGCAGAAATCGATAATGCGCTTCAGCGTAACCGAAAGTTTTTCATCACCTACTTTCCCGTCACTTATCTTTTTGAGGATATCGCGATGAGTTAGCGTGTTAGCAAGAACACCAAAGCAAAAATGAATACGCCAAAACACATCATCGGCAGATAACCCCGGACAGGCCTTCATAAAGGCCGGAACATAGCGAGAGGCTACTTCGCGAAATTGTCCCATCACTTCCTCCGGTAATTCATAAGAACGATCTCCCACCACTCTTCCCATTAACTTAGTAAAAAGCTTTTCACTAAGAGGACTATTTTGGATCTGTGAAAAGAGAGGCTCAAAAAAAGCAGTGATAAGCTCAGTGATCGCTACCACTCCAAACTCCTCAAGCTCTTCAATTCTTCTCAGGCGCTCGTCATTTACCGGCTTAGCCATACGAACCACCACAGCATCGATCAATCCCTCACGCGATCCGAAGTGATACTTGACCGAAGCCACGTTAGCTCTTGCAAGTGTGGTAATCTCCCGGACCGAAACCACTTCGAAACCTTTTTCAGCAAACAAAGCGGCAGCTGCGTCCATTAGAGCAACGCGCGTCCCATTTTTGCTTCCACTTTCCGTCATTAGTTTCAAACGGTTGTTTAAATTGAATTTCAGATTTTTCAAACGATTGTTTGAATTATTTTTTATCTTTGGCGTGTTGGAAGAACCAGAATCTCCAAATTTGCTCTAACCAAGACTTCCTTTCGACCTAATGGAAAGAGACACTCAGCCGTGCTTGAACTCCACCATGAAGACTGTCTCGCAGGCATGAAACAGCTATCGTCCGAATGCGTGGATCTTGTTGTCACCTCTCCTCCCTACAATTTAGGAATCAACTACGGAACCTACCAAGACAAATTGGAATGTAATGACTTCATTGATTGGTGTCAGGAATGGGCTTCGGAGATTCATCGCGTCATGAAAGACGAGGCCTCGTTTTTTCTAAATTTAGGGGCAGCGCCAAAAGATCCACTTCTCCCGCACCAACTCGTCCTCGCCCTCACCCGGAAAGAGCCAAACTTCATCCTCCAAAATACCTTTCATTGGATCAAGTCGATTAGTGTCGATACCCGAAAAGGAGAAACTATTTCCGCCGGTCACTTCAAGCCCATCAACTCAAAGCGCTTTGTAAACGACTGTCACGAATATATTTTTCACCTCACCAAAACCGGCGAGGTCCCTCTTGAAAGGCGGGCCGCTGGAGTAGAATATGCTGACAAGTCGAACATCGCTCGATGGGGTCATACTGGCGGCGAAGATAAACGCTGTCGGGGCAACAACTGGTTCATTCCATACGACACGATTCAGTCACGGAGTAAAGAACGCCCCCACCCGGCGACCTTCCCTGTCGCTCTTGTCGAACAATGCATTCGTATTCATGGCATCAGAAGAACAAAACACCTACTTGACCCATTCACCGGTATTGGGGCATCTGCTTTAGCCGCCCAAAGAATGAAGATCGAAAAGTTCACTGGTTTTGATATCGATGGTGAATATCTGAAAACCGCTCGCGAAAGACTCAATATTGACGCCACCGATAGTTCACAACACTTTCTCTAAAACTGATGCAAGAGCCCGTCCCCGAACCAGTCCAAGAATTCACTAAAGTCGAATCTATCTTCATCCGCCATCGTAACTGCCTGATGATCCGCGCCGAATTCACCCCTATCTTCACAGACTACTACCTCCACCTCATGGACATCGAGGAACGCCATCCAGAAAATCTCGACACCACTCTTAAAGACCTACTCGCAATCCTCACCCTACACCTCACCGCCAGACCATGGGCCGAGACCATTGCATGGACCGCTAATATCCGAGCTCCCCGCGTTAACTTCTTCGCGACCGGATCCTCGGTTCACGAATATATCACTGGCCGTCTTTTCACCGAAGACGTTCGAGAACCTGATCGTAATTTTCTCTACTCCCAGGCAACCACTCAGGGAAAAGAGCCACGCACCTCCACCATAGAAGTTGAAACATCTGATCCGCTTGAGTGGCTACGGCACTTTTACGATCAGTCCGAACAAAGACCTGGCCGCGCGTACAAGCTCCCAAATGACACTTATGTATTGATTGCGGCTCAACCTGACTTTGATCAGGAGTGGTTTGAGGGCCTGAACATTGAGCAAGTTGCTAAAATTAGTGACGAAGAGGAAACCAAGGCCCTAGAAACAAGGCGATTTAAATTTGCGTGCGGATGCTCTCTTGAAAAAATCATTCCGACACTCAGTGCCTGGAAAGACAAACCCGACGAACTTTTCAGTGATGAGACCAAGCTCGTCCTCCAATGTCCGCGATGTGCAAAAAAATACTTAATTAATCGTGATGATCTCGATAACGAAACAGAGCAAACGTATTGAGATTAAGGTTATAGTTGAAAAAAACTTGACCAAACCCTCTCAGTCGCGAAGAAACGCCCTCTCGCAGGGAACTCCTGCTTGACCTATAATAGGTGAGGTGTGTCCAACACATCTCTATTTCCCAGTTCTCCACCATGGCAAAAAAGAAGACAATCGCTAAGAAGGCATCCAAAAAGGCTCCTGCTAAGAAATCTCCAGCTAAAAAGGTCGCTAAAAAAGCTCCGGCCAAAAAGGCTGCTAAGAAAGCCCCGGCCAAAAAGGTTGCTAAGAAAGCTCCGGCCAAAAAAGTTGCTAAGAAAGCTCCGGCCAAAAAGGTTGCTAAGAAAGCTCC
>TARA_B100001057_G_scaffold90943_1_pt1 | contig 24022 bp, 18 predicted proteins | sample TARA_B100001057 | Tara Oceans TARA_B100001057 (sample SAMEA2621839) | marine metagenome | biome: marine biome (ENVO:00000447); feature: surface water layer (ENVO:00002042); material: "saline water (ENVO:00002010), including plankton (ENVO:xxxxxxxx)" | depth 5 m
TAATATTTCCATTTTTCACTTAGATAAGGCCTATGGTTTGCAGCTTCTTCCAATTGCCATGAATATCTCCCAGTTAATATTGCTGCTCTGGCAGGGGAGCATTTTGGGTTATTATTGTATGCATTTGTAAATAGAACTCCTTGCTCTGATAATGCATCAATTGCAGGGGTATTTGCTGATTTTCCTTCATAGGCACCAAAACTATTTTTCGAGGCATCATCTGCAATAATGAAAAGTATATTTGGTCTTTGATTTAGTTTATTTTGAGTACAAGCAAAATGGATTATAATTAGAATAAAACAAACTATAGTTGGTTTGAAAATAAATGACATTTTTTTTAAATTTTTAATATTCTATGAGTTTGTAAGTATTAATCGATTAAAGAATTAAAGCCTAATCTAAAGAATAAACTTCTTTTCCGGCTACAAATGTTTTTTTAATATCAATTTTATTATCTGACATAGTGAACATAACAATGTCTCCTCTTCTTCCTTTTTTTATTAAACCTCTATCGTTTAGAGAAAACATTTTTGCAGGGTTTGAACTGGTCATTTTAATTGCATCCTCCAAACTACAATTTGTAAAATCCATGACCACTTCAACACATTTTGAAATTGGGGATGCAGCTCCTGCCAATGCATTTATACCTGGAAATTTAACTACATTGGGTGTAAGTAACAGTTTCCTCTCACCACGAATATATTCTCCGGGGGGTAATCCAGCTAAATCCAATGCATCAGATACTAAAATTGTATTGTCAGCTCCTTTAGTTTTGTAAAATGTTCTGATTTCCTCCCTATTCAAATGAAAACCATCAGCAATTAAACTAGGAGTGATAAGATCTTCTGATAATTGAGGCCATATTGGATTATTATGTCGATTTATCATATTTGCACAGCCATTACCAAGATGAGTTGCCATTCTAGCTCCCGCATTAACAGCATCTTTAATTTGAGAGGCAGAACCATTATGATGCCCTAAGGAAACCATAACTCCACTATCCACTATTTTTTTAATAAAAGGTATTGCTCCATCAAGCTCTGGAGCTACAGTTATTAGGATTATGTTATTTTTTGCAGCATTTTGAAGCTCTAAAAATTCCTCCCAGCTCGGCTTCCTTGTGTATTTCTTAAGATGAGCACCTCTATACCCATCAATAGGTGATATATATGGTCCTTCTAAATGAAAGCCAGGGATAGAATTTCCAATTTCTTTGACCTCCATAGCCTTTGCAAGTATTGCAAAGTTTTTTTTTATTAATGAAAAGTCACTTGTTATTATTGTTGGGAAATAGGATGTAACTCCGACCCTCCATAGTGCTTTAGTAGCTTTTTTTACCGCCTCAACCGTTAGATTGGGCCCTGAAAAGTCAACTCCCATATAGCCATTGATTTGAATATCAATTAGTCCAGGTGCTAAAAACCAACTTGAGTTTTTGACTAGTTCTTTGGTACGAATAATTTCTGAAATATTACCATCATCGAATTCTAATGTTACTGGTTTTCCATCTAAATAGTGAACTCCGCTGATTGAGTCTATAGAATTCATTTGATTAGTTGTAGTTTGAATTAAAATCGTAATTAAAAATGTGCTAATAAGTGCAATTTTCATAATTATTTGATTTAGTATTAAAAATAGTAAATACTAAGATAAATTAACCAAGTATTTATAGAGTAAAATCATTATCTTATAATTAAATAACCTTGACAATTTATGAGGTTAGCCTCTCCCCATTTTGTAGGTTTTGATATATTAGCAATTATTAACCATAAATTATTTAAAATGAAATACTTTTTTCTTGTTATATCAATTCTTTCATTTTTAAATTGTAATTCCCAAAAGTCATCATATGAAAAGAAAAAATTTGATGAAATATTTAAGTTAGTATCCAATAAAGGAAAATGGGGGGGAAGGGATAAAAAAGGAACCGTTAATTACATAGATAATAATAAGATCCTATCTGCACTTCAAATTCCAAAAAAAGGAATTTCAGTTTCTTTATCATTTGATATATCTATTGATTCAACTCAAATTAATCACTCTCACTTTGATAAATTTACTGATTATGACCATCAGGCATCTTCTGTTGAGTTTAGGGGTTATGATTGGGCAACAGACAATTATTGTATCTCTTATCACGGTTTTACAGTTTCTCATATGGATGGTTTAGCCCATTTAGGTCAAAATGGTAAATTATATAATGATTATGATGCTACAAAAATTACTTCACAAGGATTCGAAGAACTTGGAATAGAGGCTTTTAATGAGGGTATTATTACAAAAGGTGTTTTAATAGACATTCCTCTGATGTATAATAAGGAATATTTGGAGGCGGGCACTAAAATTACAACAGAGGATATTTTAAACTTTGAAAAAAAATACAACGTAAAGATTGAGAGAGGAGATGTTGTTTTGATCAGGACAGGAAGGTGGTCGGAAAAATCTATTATTGGTGACTGGGATTCTTCTAAACTTAGTTCTGGGTTAGATTACAGAGTACTAGTACTTTTAGATAAGCGTGAAGCTTCATTACTTGGGTCTGATGGTACAAATGACGCGCAACCGTCAGGCATACCAGAAGAGGGCAGTCCGGTTCATAAGTTGACACTTGTTTCAATGGGGATGCCATTATTAGACAACCTGAATTTGGAAAATTTATCTGAGGAAGCACAAAAGCAAAAAAAATGGGAGTTTATGATATCCGTGCAACCATTAAGATTTAGAGGAGGTACAGGATCCCCAGTTAATGCTGTAGCACTATTTTAGATTAATTTAAAATGAAAAAATACATTTTATCATTTTTATTGCTTCCTACTATTGGGCTTTCCCAATTTGAAGGAATTAAAACTTTTCAAAAAAATCTTATTAAAAAAGATATTGCAGGAAGTAATGTAGCTATGGTTTATAAAAAGGGAGAAATAATTTACAAGAACACTGTAAATTCAAATAAAGAAGGTGATAGAAAAATATCTACAAATACAATATTTCCAATTTGGTCAATGTCAAAGCCAATTACTATCGTTGCAATGATGACACTCTTTGAAGATGGAAAGATCGATTTTAATGACAACGTATCGAAATATCTTCCAAGTTTTAAAAAAATAAAATGTAAGGATAATAAAGGAAAAGTATATGAATGTAAAAACTCATTAAAAATAATTCATTTAATGACCCACAGGTCTGGCTATAAATATTACAAATGGAATGACTCTAACCCATCAAAGGGATATTCTTCAACTCAATTTATAAATACCTCAAGATTTACTGATTTAACTGAGTTTACTGAAGAGGTTTCAAAACAGCCACTTGAATTTGAACCAGGAACAGAGTACCTATACGGAATTAATCAGGCAATCTTGGGTGGAATTATAGAGTCTGTAACAGGAATCCCATTTTACGAGTACTTAAAACTTAAGATTTTTGACCCTTTGGAAATGTTCAACACAAAATTTTATTTAACAAGAGAGGAAAGGAAAAGATTTCAGCCTCTATACATTAACAGTGGAGCACTGAAGGGTTTTACTTATTTGTTAGATGAACTAAGCTATGATATCAATAATAAAGCTCACTTTGGTGGTGAGGGACTGGTTTCAACTTTTGATGATTATTCCAATTTTTGTGCTATGCTTTTGAATGGAGGCAAATTTAATGGATCAAGAATAATTTCTAAGTCGAGCATTGAAATGATGACCAAAAAATACTCTGATGGAGATGATGATAGCTTTTATTATGGTTTTTCAGTTTTTGTTCTTGGGGACCCAAGCAAAGATGGGAGAAATTCTTCAAAAGGAATTTTTGGTTGGTCAGGATATCACAATACACACTTTTGGATTGATCCAAGGGGAGAATTATTTGCATTATTTATGACTCGAGCAAGAGAGTATAGCGATGAAATTAGGTACGAATTTATGGAAGCAGTTTACTCATCAATTTACTAGTAGTATTCCTTTTTTTTGATTTTATTATATTAGTTGCATGAGTCATTCAATTAAGACACTTATTGGCATAACTTATTTGAGTACCTATATGCTCTTCTCTCAAGGCTTCAAAATTGATACCGATCACGGTACTGAGTTTATCCCCAATAAAATGATATGTAATGGTCGCCATTGGACTGAAGCTGAGGGTAAAACCAATATGCAGAAATTTTCTCAGTTATGGAATGATTCTGAATCTTGGAGTAAAAGAGCAAAAATCATAAAAGAAAATATTTTAAATGGGATTCAATGGGATAAAATTGCCCTCTACGATAATAAGCTTAATGTAATTAAACATTCAAAGAAAATAATGAATGGTTACAGCGTAGAAAATATCGCTATTGAGAGTTTTCCTGGGTTCTTCATTACAGGGAACCTATATCGACCTCTAGTAGATAAAAAAAAATATGCAGCTATTTTAAGCCCTCATGGACATTTAAAGGACAAACGTTTTACAGACTATGTACAACTGCGTAGCGGGTATTTAGCACAAAAAGGAGCAATTGTATTTGCTTATGATATGGTTGGGTATGGTGAGAGTACACAGGTAAGACATAAAATGCCAATAAGTATGCTACTTCAAACTTGGAACAGCAAGAGGGTACTAGATTATCTTCTAAGTCTCCCAGAGGTTGACAAAGAGAGGGTAGGTATGACCGGAGGATCAGGTGGAGGAACTCAAACTTTTGTTCTTACTGCTATCGATCAAAGGATTAAAGTATCTGTCCCCGTTGTGCAAGTTTCAGCACATTTTTTCGGTGGATGTGTATGTGAGAGTGGTATGCCAGTTCATAAAACTCAAAATTTTCAAACGAATAATGTTGAATTTGCAGCACTTGCTGCCCCTAGACCACAGCTTTTAATATCAAATGGTGATGATTGGACCAGAAATACCCCAAATGTTGAATTTCCTTATATTCATAAGGTTTATGCCACTTTTGGGGCAAGTAATCAACTTGAAAATGTACATCTAGCTAATGAAAAACACGATTATGGTTATTCAAAAAGAATTGCTGCATATGCTTTTTTTACAAAACACCTAAAGCTAAATTCTGAAACTGCATCAGATGGATTCGTCCTAGATGAAAGCTTTATTGAAGTCCTTTCCCCAGATAAACTTATGGTTTTTAATGAAAATAATCCAAGACCTACTACCGCTCTTAAAAATGAACTTGAAATCATGCAATTTCTTAAATTTCCAATTCATAAATCACCCTATAATTTTTATAAAAAATGACTTCTGAAGTCCATCGGAGCTTTTTCCAATCTTGTTATTTCATTTATTTTACATTGATAAAATAGGTTGACAATCTGTTAGTTTTGAGAATAAATGATTCCCTAGAATTTATTTATTTAGCATATAATAGAAAAAGCTTATTTTTGGTCACGTTATAATATTAGGACGCGTAGCTCAGCTGGATAGAGCATCTGCCTTCTAAGCAGACGGTCACAGGTTCGAATCCTGTCGCGTTCACTTTAAGTTCATGTTTTAGTCAAAAACAAATAATTGAGAAAAAAAATATTAAAGTTTAATCTCTATACCTTTTTTAATCTACCCTCGGCCTGGTGGTCTGGTGTTCGAGTAACGAGTTTTGACGATAATGTGGCTGAAGTTTCAGTAAGGCATCGTTGGGTTAATCAAAATCCGTTTGGATCAATTTTTTGGGCAATACAAGGAATGGCAGCTGAACTCTCTACTGCAATATTTGTAATGAGAGAGATAAAGAAAACAGGTTATCCTGTATCAATGTTGGTAATAAACAATAAAGCAACCTTTAAGAAAAAAGCAAAGGGATTGATTAAATTTCAATGTAATCAGGGCCTGGAAGTGGCTAAAATAGTTCAAAATGCTATTGATAATAATGAGGCAAAGAAAATTACACTTAAATCAGTTGGAAAAGATACCGTAGGTGATGAGGTGTCAGCCTTTGAGTTTGAATGGACAATTAAAAGAAAATAAAATGGATAAAGACTTTTATAAATCACTAGACTTACCAATAATTGCGGCCCCTCTATTTCTTATATCTGGACCTGAAATGGTCATCGAATGTTGTAAAAATGGAATAGTAGGAACTTTTCCTGCATTAAACCAACGAACTACTGAGGGATTTGAGGACTGGGTAACTCAAATTAAAGATGCTTTAGCATTATTTGAAAAAGAAACAGGAAAAAAACCTGCTCCATTTGGTGTAAATTTAATTGTTCACCCAACTAATATTAGAGTAAAGGCTGATTTAGATGTTTGCGAAAAACATAAAGTGCCACTAATTATAACATCCCTTGGTGCTGTACCTCAGATAGTTGATATTGTTCATAATTATGGTGGACTTGTATATCATGACATTATTAAAAAAAGACATGCTGAAAAAGCATCAGAGGCTGGAGTTGACGGACTTATATTAGTTGCTGCTGGTGCAGGGGGTCATGCTGGGACCCTTCATCCAATTCCTTTAATTAATGAGGTTAAGAAAATCTTTAGTAAAACAATTGTCCTTTCCGGTTGCCTAAGCAATGGTAATGATATTGCCAGTGCTCTGCAAATGGGTGCAGAAATAGCTTATATGGGAACTAGGTTTATTAATGTAAAAGAAAGTAGGGCAGAGGATAACTATAAAGACATGATAATGCAAAGCAGCGCTGAGGATATAGTATATACTGCAGCAGTCTCAGGTGTAAATGCAAACTTTTTACGACCTAGTCTTGAAGCTATGGGAATTACTGAAGAACAATGGAAAGACACAAAAAAAATAGATTTTGGAAATACCTCTGATCTAGCTGAATCAGAGGCAAAAGCATGGAAAACAATTTGGTCAGCAGGGCAAGGTGTCACATCAATAAAAGATTCACCCAGCATTTCAGAGTTAGTTCCACTGTTAAAAGAAGAGTTTGTTTTTGCTCTTGACAAACAAAAAAAACTACTTGACACATACAGTTAAACTTCCAATTTAAATATTCTTTGTTATGGACTTAACTATTTTATTGTCGAATAAAAATTCCTTTAAAATTACTTTTAAAGAAGTGTAAAGTGGAATTGCTACAATCATCCCAGTAGTTCCCAACAAAGTTCCCCCAACAAGAATTACTATAAAAATTTCCAATGGGTGAGATTTAACCGAATTTGAAAAAATATAAGGCTGACTAAAAATATTGTCAATCAGTTGTCCAATTATAAAACCTATTAGTACATATATTGTTTTTGGTAAAATAACAGTACTAAAGTCAGCTCCAATATTACTTGTCATGGTTAAGAACATCATTAGAAAAATACCTATTAGAGGGCCTATGTATGGTATTAAGTTTAAAAGAGCACATAAAAAGGCTATTACAAATGCATTTTCAATACTGAATACTGTTAAAACTATAGTGTAGAAAATTAGTAGAATACTTATTTGTAGGAGCAAGCCTAGAAAATATCGCGATAATAAGTTTTTAATTTTCTCTATTGACTTTTCAAGTTTTTCTTGATTTTTATCATTAACTAGTAAAAGTATTGTGTTTTCAAGTATTCTGCTGTCTTTGAGTAAAAAAAATGAAATGAACATCACTGAAAATAATCCTGCTGTGAAACTACCTAATAAACTTAAAAGATAGTTTAGGAAATTAGGTATTGCTTCCAAGTTATCAATATTTAGTATACTATTTAGATTTCTTGAATCATTAAAGCTATCTAGATTGAAATAATTCGATATTTCAATCATTAATTGATTAAGATTATTCTCTAAAGCCTTTAAATTAAGTAATGATAAATTTTCTCCCTGCTTTAAAATTAGAGGAATTATTAAAGATATTAGACCAAAAATTAAACTAACTAAAAAAAGTAAAGTAAATAAGGCTGCGAAGAGTTTTCTAAATTTGAGCTTTTCCTCAAGGAAAATAACGATTGGTCTCCCAATAAGAGATATAATTGCTGCAACAATGAAATAGATTAGTACAATATTGAGTTTTAAAAATATGAAAACACCAAAAGCAATTAACGAAAGCTTTAAAACTGCATTAACAATGCTGTTGGATATGTTCTTATTTTCCACAATTCAAAGATAAGTAAAATTAAAGCCTTATATTAATTAGTCCTTCTGAGAATTTCTACTGAATTACAAGCAAATAGCCCAGCAGTCTCAGTTCTTAGCCTTTGATTACCAAGTGAGATTTCAATAAATGAATTTGTCCTTGCTATTTCAATTTCTTTTTTTGAAAAATCTCCCTCAGGCCCAATTAGAATTAATAGTGGTGATTGGATTTTTTCTATTTTGTGGAGCTCCTTTTTGGTTCCCTCTCTACAATGAGCAATCATTTTAATTTCTGAAAAATTTTTTTCCATAAAACTTTTGTAATCGCAAATTGGGTTTATTTGGGGAAGGTAAAATTGGTTTGATTGTTTAATAGCCCCAATTAGAATTTTTTTCATTCGTAAATCCTTAATGACTTTTCGTTCAGAGTGGTCGCAAATTAGAGGGGTAATCTGACTAATCCCAATTTCAGTAGACTTTTCTATAAACCATTCCATCCTATCAATATTTTTAGGCGGTGCTATTGCTATATGAAGTTCAGGTTTTTTATTTATATGAAGAATTGAATTAACCTTATTTGCAGTTACTTTCCTATTACTTGAAAAAAATATTTTTCCATTCCACTGAAGCCCTTTTCCATTAGTTACAGAAACCTGGTCTCCATTTTTTTTTCTCAAAACTTGAACAATATGCCTGCTCTCTTCTGAGGAAAAAACTATATTTTGTTGATTACTCTCAATATTTTCTTGATAAAAGAGCTCCATAACTAAATGACTAGTCGTGGATCGACAGATTGATACATTTCTCCTAATTCATTTTTTTTGAGTTTATAATAAGCTACAATTCCAATCATTGCAGCATTATCGGTAGTATACTTTAAGGGAGGTATAAATATTTCCCATTCAGATGAAATTGACATATCATTTAAAACTTTTCTAATTTCTGAATTTGCTGCAACTCCTCCTCCGATTACAACGCGATTAATTTTCAATGAATATGTAGCCTTTTCTATTTTATTCATAATTATTTCAACTAATGTTTTTTGTATTGAAGCGCATAGATCATTGAGATTATCTTTAATAAAATTTGGGTTTTTATTTATGTTTTTTGAAATTAAATTTAAAAATGCTGTTTTAACACCGCTATATGAAACGTCAAAGTGTTGTACTTTTGGTATTGGAAATTCAAATGCCTTTGGATTACCACTTCTTGCTAATTTATCTATTTCTGGCCCTGCTGGGTAATTGAGACCCATTTTTTTTCCACATTTATCAAAAGCCTCCCCTATAGCATCATCAAGGGTTGTTCCTAATTCAGTCATTTTAAAATAATCCTCTACCAATATTAGCTGGGTATGTCCTCCAGAAATAGTTACACCAAGAAAAGGAAATCTTGGAGGCTTTTTTTCTTCATTTTTAATAAAATGACATAGTATATGAGCCTGCATGTGGTTTACCTCTATAAGCGGGATATCTAAACTTAAGGATAATGACTTAGCAAAAGAACTTCCTACAAGAAGTGACCCTACTAATCCAGGACCACGGGTATATGCAATTGCAGTGAGCTGTTTTTTATCGATATTTGCAATTGATAAGGCTTGTTGAACTACAGGAACTATATTTACCTGATGAGCTCTTGAAGCTAACTCAGGAACTACACCGCCGTAGTCTCGGTGGATTTCCTGATTGGCGATGCAGTTGGAAAGTACTTCGTTGTTCTTTAAAACTGCAGCTGCTGTATCATCGCATGAAGACTCAATCGCGAGTATGTAAGATGATATTTTTTTCATATTAGACTGCAAGATTTTAAAACAAAATTAAAATTTTACCATTAAAAAGAATTATAAAATACTTATCATATCATTACTTGCTTTAGTAGGTTTTTTAATAGTTGCTTTAATTATTCTCAGTATTCCTTTTGTCCAATCTAAAGTTGCTTATGGTATTACTTCTAAAATTAATGAGAATTATCATACTAATATTAGAGTTGGTGGGGTTTCTATAGGGGCTAATGGTTCAATTTCATTAAAATCTTTTTTTATTGCTGACCACCACTCTGACACACTATTTTTTGCTGAAAACTTCAAAACTGATCTTTACAGTTTTAGTCAATGGGTAGATGGTAATTTATTTTTTAGGACGGCGGAGCTAAAAGCTCCATATGTTAAGATTAGAAGATATAAAAATGAAAACAAGAATTCATTTTCTCATTTTTCTAGTAAACTACTTTCTCATCTCCTGCCTGAGGAAAGGAATCCAGTTTTTATTAGATTAAACAATATAAAAATTTATGATGGCCAAATTTCATTAAACGATAGCCTAATTCAGAAAAATACTTTAAAGATTGATGGTGTTAATCTTTTGGCTGAAGATTTCTACATTGTTAATGATTTATTTCAGGTTAATTTAAAGGATTTTTCACTCAGATCAGATGATTTTGGAAACTTAACCTCTTTAAAAACAAAAATTAATATAGACCCATGTGAAATTGGATTTGAGTCATTTCAGGGAAAATTAGAAGAAAGTATTATAAATGGAAGTTTTAAGTTGGAAAAACAAAATCCTGAATTAGGTTTTCTTAATAATCAGTCACTTATTAATCTAACCATTAATAATTCAAGTATCTCTGGTAAATTGATTAAAAAATTTATATCGGTTCCACAAAATTTCCAACCACTAAAAATAAGTTTCAATGCAAATGGTTTATTATCCGACCTTCAATTAAATCAATTAATAGTTAAAAATCAGCATTTAGATTTCGCTGCGAATATGAATATTGAAAATTGCCTATCAAGTAGTTTTTTTAAGGTTAGTTCAAATATTAATAATTTAACATTTACTCCAAGTAATCTCAATTCTTTCTTACCCAATAGTTTAATTGTGAAAATACCAAAGAAACTTCTAGCTTTTGAAGAGGTTAAAGTTTTTGGAGATGTTTTTTATGAGGGTAAATCTTTGACAACCAATTTAAATTACTCGATTGATAATAGTAATGTAATACAAAAAGGTGTTTTAACCTTTCAAGATAATAAACCAAATCAGTTTAATGGAACCTTTTATATTAATAATTTGTCTCTAAAACCATTTGATGAAAGACTTGATGGATTAAATGCTAAGTTATATGTTTCTGTTAATAATATTCTTAAAGAATCTTTTGATTTAAATTACAATCTATCTGTAAGTAAGTTAATTTTCAATCAAACACCAATATCAAATTTATCTTTTATTGGTGATTATAGATTTAATACCTTTTTTTCAGATATTTCAATAAATGATGATCAAATTTCTGCGATATCTGCAATAAGCTTTTCTTTATCAGATTTACAAAAAAAGTATCAGTTTGATTTAAATTTAGATCATTTAAACCTTGATTTATTCAATGAGAATTTAGGTTTTGGAAAGGCAATTATTTCTGGTGATTTGACTATTTTTTTGGTAGGAAACTCTTTTGATGAAATTCAAGGTAACTTATTATTCAAAAATTTAAAACTCGTAAATGCAAATCAAAGTTATAGCTACAATGACTTTATAATTGAAACAAAGTTTCTTAATGGATTACGCTCATTGAAAACAATTAATTCTAATCTTGTCAATTTTGACTTATATGGTGAGTTCCTATTATCAGAATTACCATATTTATTCCAAAATGCCATTGCAGAGGTTTATTCTTTTATACCATCGAGAAAAGTTAAACTTAGACAAAATGTGACATTTGATTTAAGTGTATTTTCAGGTAATTTAAACGCTGTTTTCCCTGATTTATCTTTATATGACGGGGTATCCTTTAAAGGAGTTTTGTCAGCTGATAAGCAAGTCTCAAGATTAAAATTAAATATACCTAAAATAAGCTATAAGGGAACATCTTTTCAAAATATTGATTTTCAGTTAGACAATCAAAACCCCTTTTTTAATACTTATTTAACAATTGGAATTATTAATACAGATGCTTTTGAAATTAAAGAATTTATTACAATGAGTAAAGATTCGAAAGAGGGGCTCCTATTTAGAACGGAGTTTGAGGGAGGAAATAGTGTGTCTAATATGTTTGAACTTAATTACATTTATTTACCTAATAACAATAAATCGACTTTTAAATTAAAAAAATCAATTGCATTAATTAATGGAAATCAATGGTTGATCAATCCTAACAATGAAACAGATCACTTTTTTGAATTTGATAATCTAACAAAAAAAATCGATATCAGTAAGTTTGAGGCTTCTTCTGGAAATGAAAAAATTAATTTCTCAATGAGTTATTTTAACAATAATGATTTTGATTTTCAATTTATTGCAGACAAAGTTTTAATTGAGCAATTGGATTTATCTAATAAAAATTTTCAAGTGAAGGGGCTGCTTGATCTAGATTTAGCTTATGAAAGATCTACATTAAAAAATAATTTAAATTTCGACGGTAATGTTAATGGATTTAGCCTTAATGATTTAAAAATGGGCGATTTAAGTTTCTTTACGGATGGAAATACTCAGTCAAATTCATATGATATTAATTTATTGCTCTCAGATGAAGGAAATGAAATACTTTTTGGAAACGGAAAAATTATTGGAATTAATGACAAACCCAACTTAGATATTGATTTATACTTAAAACAATTCAATTTATCTTTCCTCAATCCAATTGGAAAGGGAGAAATTGATAATATTAGAGGTATGGTTTCGGGTGAGATTAATCTGAATGGCACAATTAAAGATTTAAAACATGATGGAAAGCTTATTCTTGAAAATGGGGGTTTAGCAATTACCGAAGTAAATACAGACTATACCTTTAAATCCGGTACGATTGTAAACTTAAATAATCAAACTTTTAATTTTCAACCTACTACGTTTAAGGATATTAAGTTTGGTACGGAAGGACAAGTCAGTGGTAAAATTAAACATAATAGTTTTAGGAACTGGGCATTTGATTTTGATATTTCTACAGATAGAATTTTGATGATAAATATTAATGAAAATGATAATTCTGTTTTTTTTGGAGATGGATTTATAGGTGGTAAAATTGATCTATACGGTCCATCAAAAAATCTTATCATTGATGTGGTTGGATCTACAAAAGAGGGGACTAAAATAAAAATCCCATGGTCCAAAGATTATGGTTTAGTTGACACTTCTTTTATAAAATATGTTGATAAAAAATCCCTTAAAAATTCAAAGTATAAGGCTTCTGAAGGTGCTGAGCCTATTAAAGGATTAGAGATGAACTTTGAGCTGGATGTAAATCCTAATGCTGAAATTGGAATTGTGATTGATAAAGAAACAGGCAGCTATCTAAGTGGACGTGGTGCTGGAAATATTTTGATGGAAATTGATACTAATGGAAAATTTAATATGTGGGGTGATTTTATAACATTTGATGGGATTTATAATTTTAAAAACTTAAGTGTAATAGATAAAAAGTTTAATCTTAAACAAGGGGGTACAATTGTGTGGGAGGGAGATCCTCTTTCAGCTCAAATGGATTTAGAGGCAGTTTATAGTGTTCCAGGTGGAGCTAATCCTGCTTTGCTTCTTGATAACCCTAACTTTAATAGAAAAATTCCAACAGAAGTTCTTATTCGTCTTCAGGGTGATCTATTGAAACCTGATGACCCTATATTTGAAATTGATTTTCCCAACACGAATGCAGTGGTTACCTCTGATATTAATTATCGTTTGGCTGATCCACAAACAAGCCAATTACAGGCAATTTCTTTGCTATCCCAGGGTATATTTATAAACGAAGTAAGTGTAAGTGTAGAGGGTATAACCAATAACCTTTATGAAAAAGCCTCTGATATATTTAGTAATATTATGGGGAACGGTCAAGGTAAGCTTGAGGTAGGCCTAAACTACCTTCAGGGAGACAGAAGTCAAGTATTGGATGTTGATTCAGAGGATAGGCTTGGCTTCACACTTTCAACACAAATAACTGATAAAATATTAATTAATGGTAAAATAGGTGTTCCTGTAGGAGGTATTGAAGAGACTTTGATTGTTGGAGACTTACAAATAGATTTTATTTTAAATGAAGAGGGAAGCTTAAAGGCAAAGGTATTTAATAAAGAAAATGAGTTTAGATATATTGGCGATGAATTGGGATATACCCAGGGATTAGGTTTATCCTATCGGGTTGATTTTGAAACGTTTAAAGATTTGATATTTAAAATAGTAAATAGTAGTAATTCTGATAGTATTACTTCTGTGAAGCCTTAGACAGATAATGCAAATGAATCGGGGGTAAAATTTATCAATAAAAATTAATTTAAAAAAGATCTTTACATACTGGTTAACTTTGGATTAATAGTTAAATTTGAAACAATATTTATGCATTAATGCCCAGTAAAATTAATAAGATTGGTGTTCTTACATCTGGTGGTGACTCTCCTGGAATGAACGCTGCGGTTAGAGCGGTAGTTAGAACTTGTGCTTATCACAAGTTGGAGTGCATGGGGATCTATCAGGGTTACCAAGGATTAATTGATAATAATTTAACCCCTATGAATGCCAGAAGCGTAAAGGATATAATAAATAAAGGTGGTACCTTTCTTAAGTCTGCTAGATGTCTTGAGTTTAGAACACCTGAGGGAAGAAAATCTGCTTTTGAAAACGTAAAGAAAAATGATATTGATGCTCTTGTAATTATCGGAGGGGATGGCTCTTTTACTGGTGCAATGATTTTTCAGAAAGAATTTTCAATTCCAGTAATTGGAATCCCAGGAACTATTGACAATGATATTGGAGGCACCCGCTTTACCCTGGGTTATGATACTGCGCTTAATACCATCACAGATGCAATTGATAAAATACGAGATACAGCTAGTTCTCATAACCGTCTTTTTTTTGTAGAGGTTATGGGCAGAGATGCTGGGCATGTTGCTCTAAACGCTGGTGTTGGAGCTGGTGCTGAAGAGATACTTATTCCTGAGGAAGATATGGGCTTAGAACGCCTTCTAGAATCTCTTAAGCGAAGTGAGAAATCTGGAAAAACATCTAGTATTGTCGTTGTAGCTGAGGGGGATAAAACTGGAGAAAATGTTTTTGAAATAGCATCATATGTAGAGCAAAATTTGCCATATTATGAGGTTCGTGTCTCTGTAATGGGACATATGCAAAGAGGGGGTGCACCGACTTGCTTTGATCGCGTTCTTGCCTCGAGAATGGGAGTTTTTGCTGTTGAAAGTCTCATGAGAGGAAAATCCAATGTCATGGTTGGTATTAATGACGACCAAATAACTCTTTGTCCACTTGAAAAAGCTATTAAAGGAAAATCTAAAATCGATGAAGACCTTATCAGGGTCTCTGACATATTATCCATATAAAGTAATTTAATTAAAACTAATTTATAAAATGTCAATAAAAATAGGAATAAATGGTTTCGGAAGAATTGGAAGACTTGTTTTTCGTTCAGCTATGAAACAATCAGATGTATCAATTTTAGCAATAAATGATTTACTGGATGTGAATCATCTTGCTTATCTTTTAAAATATGACTCTGTTCATGGAAAATATGATGGAGAAGTAAAAGTAAAAGGAAATAATTTAATTGTTGATGGCGAGGAAATAATAATTACTGCTGAGCGCAACCCAACTGATATTGGTTGGGGACCAATTGGTGTTGATATTGTTGCTGAATGTACAGGTATTTTTACAACTTTAGATAAAGCACAAGCACATATTGATGGTGGGGCAAAAAAAGTAGTTATCTCAGCACCATCTGCTGATGCACCCATGTTTGTTATGGGTGTTAATCACTTAGAAGCTACCGCTAATCAAAATATTGTGTCGAATGCTTCTTGTACAACAAACTGTCTTGCCCCAATTTCAAAAGTATTAAATGATAATTTTGGAATTGTCGAGGGTTTGATGACTACTGTTCATGCAACAACAGCAACTCAGTTTACTGTTGATGGACCATCTAAAAAAGATTTTAGAGGAGGTAGAAGTGCCCTGGTTAATATAATGCCTGCGTCAACAGGAGCAGCAAAAGCTGTTACTAAAGTCATCCCTTCTTTAGTTGGTAAGTTAACTGGAATGGCTTTTAGAGTTCCTACTGCTAATGTTTCCGTAGTTGATTTAACCGTAAAGTTAAATAAGGAAACCTCCTATGATAAAGTTAAAGACGCCATGAAATTAGCTTCTGAAAATGAAATGAAGGGTGTTTTAGGTTATTGTGACGAACCGTTGGTATCTCAAGACTTTGTTGGTGACAAAAGAACATCAATTTTTGATGTAAATGCTGGAATGGAATTAAACCCAAGTTTTTACAAAATTATTTCTTGGTATGACAATGAATGTGGTTATTCTAATAAGTTGATTGATTTAGCCAAGCATATTTACCAACTCTAAAGCCAAACAATGATTTTTGTTGTTGATAGTGGTTCCACTAAAACTGATTGGATTTCATTAAATTATAAAGGAGATGTCCTTTTTTCTACGCAGACTCTGGGACTAAATCCTCAAGTTTTACCTAGTGCTATCCTGACAGAAAGAATAATTAATAATTATGATCTTTATCAAAATAGAGAAAAAGTTTCTCACATATATTTCTATGGAGCAGGCTGTGGTGTTGAGACCCCTGTTAAAAGAATAGAAAAAGTCTTTAAAGAAATTTTCGTAAAAGCCAAGTTTTCAATAAAAGAAGATACCTATGCAGCTGTTTATTCGACAAGTTCTATTGGTCAACCTGCCATTGTATGTATATTGGGTACGGGTTCAAATTGCACTTATTTTGATGGAAGTCAAATAGAACAAAGAATAGATTCACTTGGATATGTTCTTATGGATGAAGCTAGTGGAAATTTTTATGGAAAGCAGTTGATTAGAGCGTATTATTTTAAAACCATGCCCACTCAATTAGCAAAGGAGCTTAAAAAACAATTTGATCTCTCTGCTGATACAATAAAAGAAAATGTCTACCGAAAGGAGAATCCTAATACTTACCTAGCTAAATTTGCTCAATTTGTTATTGAGCACAAGGAAGTAACCGAAATGAAAGCTATTATTCATAATGGTCTTCAGAGATTTATATCTCATCAAATTCTTCAATTTGAGGATGCCAAAAGCATACCAATACATTTTGTAGGGTCTATTGCTTTTTATTTAAAGACAGAGATAGAAGAAGCTCTAATTAATAATGGATTAAAAATAGGAAATGTCATTAAAAGACCTATTGATGGTCTTGTAGCACATCATAAACGATTATTAGACACTTCTTACAATTAACATTAAACATTTATTTTACAGCAATCATTGAAATTTCGATCCTAACATTTTTAGGTAACGTCTTTACAGCTAATGTTTCCCTGGCAGGAGCTGATTTATTCTCAAAATAACTACTGTATATTTGATTAACTTGTCCAAAATTTTCCATCTCAGAAAGAAAAATAGTTGATTTTACTACATTTTCGAATTTCATCTCTGCAGCATCCAAAATATAACCAAGATTTTCCATAACCTGTTGTGTTTCCTTTTTAATATCACCTTGAACTAATTCCATATTTTCTGATTTTAATGGAATTTGACCCGATATATAAAGAGTGTCATTTGCCATTACAGCCTGATTATATGGGCCTATCGGTGTTGGAGCATTTAAAGTTGATATTATTCTTTTTTTCATAATTTTAAATTTATCTTAAACGCCTGTCTGGCTCTCTATTTTTCTCATATTTTATATCACTTAACAAACCTGATTTAATCCCTATAAAAAAGTTCCATGATGCGCGATTACTAAAGGGTATCCAGCTGAAGTCTAATCGCCAGCTGTCAAGATCACGATTAAACCTTAATTGGGTATAAGTGAATCCGTGATTTTTAAAATCAAATCCTGATGATCCACCTATTTTCCATTTTGGAGTAAGTTCTATATCTCCAGAGAACATTAATGAATTATTAGAGAAGTCATTTTGTCTTCTTGAATTGTTATATGTTAAAGAGTATGTTAATCTAAATTTCCATGGAATTTTAGATCGATATGAGGGATATTTTGTTTTATCACCCTCTTCCTGGTCTTCCTCTGATTCGTATGAATAGTCTTGATTTCCTCTTCCAATTGTGTCACCAAAAAGATCATCTGCTCTCCCTCCTCCAGTAGCGTTTTCATAAAAACTAAATGGGTCATCTTCATCATCTTCTTTTTTCTTTTTTTTATCTCTATCCTTTTCAAAATCTTTACTTGAAAAGGAATATCCTGTATTTAAATTAGCACTTGTAATTCTAAAAAGTCCACCATCGGTGTCAAAGTGAAACTTATTGACTCTTAAGTTATCCTCATTTAAACCATATGGGTCTAATGTAGCACCAATGTTAACAGCCATTTTTTTATCAAATAAATCAATTCCAGTTGAAACTCTGACCGGACTCCATTTGAATTGATCAGCTATGAAATTATAGCTGGTACTAAGATTAAGTTGTTTGATCAATTGAACTTTTTTAAGCTCTGTTTTCGTTGTATCTGGATCAACTACTTTTGCTTCGAAAAGATTATTTATACTAATTCCCATACTTTTCGAGATTCCTCTTGAGGGTTGTCCAAATAAACCACCCTCAAATTGGGTATATTCCCTTGTATTTCCATCTGCATCAATAATATATTCATCATAATATTTGTCAAAACTAGGCGCGGAACTATAACTAATTGATGGTCGAATAGTATGGCGAATAGATCGTATTTTTTTATCTTCCTTGAAGTTAACTGTTCCATAAATATTAGTTGCAAGACTTAAACCATAACTATATGTTCTAAAGGCTTTTAACCCACTAATTGTATCCTTTACGGCAACTCCTAATGTGGAATCATAGTCATTATATTTAATGGTCTTTGGCTGCCAAACCTCTAAGTAATTAGCACTTGCAGCCATATTAAAATATTTAAGTATTTTAAAATTTGTACTCAGAGGAATTGTGTGTTGAATTCCAGATTTCGCGTTTTCAAACATTCTGCTTGTAAACAGATCATCCTCTGTTGTTACTATTCTGTTTTCTGCTCTGGTACTATATTGAAAATTTATATTTTGAATTAAACCTTTTTTTGGCTTGTCTTTGGGTTCAAAAGGAAAAATTCTATCCATATTACCCTGAAAAGTCGGTAGAGTTAGATTAACACTTTTAGTATTTGAATTCTGAGATAAATTTGCATTTATACTCATATTAATGCTAGGATTACCAGGAATCCTCTTAGAATATGCCACTGATGAACTCAAGGTGTTATTTAAAAAATTTGGACTGTTTAATTGATTTACTGACTCCCGAAAATAATCACTACTTCCAAAGTTTACTGATGCTGAAAAATTAGAGTTTGGACTTGCATTTGGATCTTTCGAGTGATTCCATCTTACATTAAATACAGTTGATTTTGAATAACCTGGAAGACCCTTTTCACCACTAATTAAATTTTCAAACCTTAAACTTAATGCACCACTAAAATTGTACATCAGTTTGTACTTAGAGTCAATTCTAATTCCATAACTCCCATTACTGTAGTAGTCTCCTGTCAATGCCAAATCATAATAATCAGATAAAGCAAGGTAGTAACCTCCGTTTTGTAAAAAGTATCCTCTATTGTTATTTTCACCTATTGTTGGAAATAAAAAACCAGATTGTTGTTTTTGTGATGATGGAAAATACGCAAAGGGTAATGCAACTGGTGTTGGGACATCAGCGATGTACATATTTGTAAAACCTGTAACAATTTTTCCTTGAGGAACCATCTTTCCTTTTCTTATTCTAAAGTAATAATCTGAATCATCAAGTTCACCTCCTGTAGTTACTTTTGCGTCTTTGATATAATAAACCGAGTCGTTTTCTTTTTTAGTAAATGCCGCATATACATTCATTCCGTTTTGGGCAGATTTAGAATTCCAGATTAAAGCTTTCTTAGTATCAAAATTGAATCGCATGGAATCAGGGTAGATTTCGTTATTAATTTGCTTGAAAAATGGATTCTGAATTAAATTACCTAATGAATCTGGAATTCGTCCTGCAGTAACCTCATTTTTAGAATAATCTAAAATTATGATTCCCGCTCTTAACTCCATGTCTTGATAATATAACTCAGCTTCATTATAAAGTATTAATTTACTCTCTTTTCTATTAATCCTTACGTAGTCAGCTGCATTGTATTTGACTTTATCCAAAAGTGTAGGTTCTTTTTTTGGGATAGAGTCATTTATTAAATTTTCTTTATTCGAAAATGTTTTATTATTATCAATATTTATAAACCGCTGGTCAAGATCAATAGAATCAGATATAGATTGGGAGTACAATTGGTTTAGCCAAAAAAATATTAACAAACTGACTGTATAAAATGACTTTGATTGCAAACCGAATAGTCCTAAATTTGTGTAAGATAATCCATCTAAAGGCTAAAATTAGTGATATTTTTATAGTTGATTGCAGATTTAACCCTTTTATAAATGCTTTTAAAATCAAGACTTAAGCTCCTTTTGGCATTATTTTCCTCTTTTACTTTATTTGCGGAGAGGCCAATAATTCATTCTAACTATAAGATAAACTATCCAAAACCGTTTGTTGTAGTTTTAGATGCAGGACATGGAGGTCATGATAGTGGAAACAGAGGAAATGGATACTTTGAGAAAAACATAGCCTTGAATATTGCTTTAGGAATTGGAAAAATACTTCGAAAAAATCAAGGTATAAAAGTTATATATACACGAAAGACCGATGTATTTGTAAAACTAGTAGATAGGGCAAATATAGCAAATGAAGCTGATGCTGATTTATTTGTTTCAATTCATTGTGATGCATTTAAATCCTCTGCAGTATTTGGTGCTGGTACATTTGTTCTTGGACTTCATGCTAATCAAAGGAATTATGAAGTAGCTAAAAGAGAAAATTCTGTAATTTTTTATGAAGAGGATTACGAAAAAAATTATGAAGGTTTTGATCCCAATAATCCGGAGTCAGTTATAAGTTTAACCTTAATGCAAGAAGCCTACTCAAATCAAAGTATTGAAGCGGCTGACGCTATTCAAAAAAGCTTTATTTCCTCTCTTGGAAGAAAAAATAGAACAGTAAAACAAGCTGGTTTTGTTGTATTAAAGTATACTTACATGCCCAGTGTTTTAGTAGAGGCCGGATTTTTAACAAATAAAAAAGAAGGGGCATATCTTAACTCGAAAAAAGGGCAAAATGATATGGCTAAGTCAATTGCAAAAGCAATCGTTAATTATAAAAATGACATAGAAAAATCTACAATTGATGTAGAAACGTTTAACCAAGAAAAAAATTTAACCTATAATAAAAATAATCAGGAAATTTTTTTCAGAGTTCAAATTGCTGCAAGTAAAAATTCATTAGACCCAAATCCAAATAATTTTAATGGATTAGAGCCAATCCATAAGTTAAAATATGGTAGTTACTTTAAATATTATTTCTCAAAATCAAAAAGTTATAAGCAAATTCAAAAAGAAAAAAGAAAAGCCAAAAAAAAAGGGTTTAACTCTGCATTTATTGTTGCATTTAAAGGGGATAAACAAATAAAATTATCTGAGGTATTAGATAAATGAAAAGAATCATTATGTATAAAAAAAGAGTAGATTTGTAACTATAAATAATACGCTATAAATTTGAAAACATCCCGCGAAATAAAAACAGCTTTTTTGGTTATAGGTGGGATAGCTTTATTTATTTATGGATTTAGTTTTTTAAAGGGTACTTCGCTTTTAGAAAGAGATAAGACGATTTACACAATTTATAACGAAGTTGAGGGGCTTGTTCCAGGTGCAAAAGTAACCATTAATGGACTTTCTGTTGGCAAAATTTCTGAAATTGATTTCCTGCCAAATTCCACTAAAATACTCATTACAATGAAGATTAGAGATGAGTTAGTTTTTTCTACTCGTAGTACTGCTCTTCTATATGAAACAGGATTAATTGGAGGAATGGCCGTAGCTATAAAACCAGTTTTTGATAATGAAAATAAAATTATTTCGGGAGATACTCTAGCTTCTGAAGTAAAGCCAGGTTTAACGGAGTTAATAAATCGTCAGATAGAACCTCTACAAGCAAAAATTTCAAGTATGTTATCTAGTGCTGATTCCCTATTTATAGGTGTCAGTAATGTTCTTGATAATAATACTCAATTAAATCTGAAAAGTACACTACAAAACCTCTCTAACACGACTCAAAACCTTAATGAAGCTTCCTCTGCTTTGATTAAAATTTTAGACGATAATCAGAGTTATATTAATACAACCTTTAATAATTTTTCTGATACTTCTGCAAACTTAAAATCCATAACAGACTCAATTTCAGAAGCTAATATTACGGCTACAATGAGAGAGCTTAATGAAACTGTTAGGGGTTTTAATTTAATTGTATCATCAATAGAGAAAGGAAAAGGTACTTTGGGTAAAATCGTTAACGATGAGTCTTTATATGAAAGTTTGATTGATGCTTCTGATGAATTAGAGAGTTTGCTTAGCGATTTAAAAAATCATCCCAAAAGGTATATTAATCTTTCTATTTTTGGAAAAAAGCAGAAACCATATATACCTGAAGAAAATAATCAATAGAGGTGGCATATTTATCCAATATTCTTTTTGCAATTCTCCTTACAAGCTCAATTTTTTTGTTTAGAAGAAATTTTCTCTTAATAAAAAGAAACATTTTATTAGGAAAGAATATTGACAGAATGGATAGACCAAAAAAGAGGTGGTTGAATATGCTAAGAGTTGCTTTTGGACAGTCAAAAATGGTTAGTAGACCTGTTTCGGGCATATTGCATTTAATAGTATATATTGGTTTTATTATTATAAACATTGAACTCTTAGAAATCGTATTAGATGGTTTGTTAGGAACTCATAGAATTTTAGCTCCTTATTTAGGTAGTTTTTATAGTTTTTTGATTGCATCTTTTGAAGTATTAGCGGCACTTGTAATTATTTCAGTGATTCTTTTTTGGACAAGGAGAAATTTACTTAAGATTAACCGTTTTTGGAACTCAGAAATGAAAGGATGGCCCAAAAAAGACGCCGATTTCATTCTTTATTTTGAAATAATTCTTATGTCATTATTTCTTCTTATGAATGCAACAGATTTTTTACTTCAAAATTCGGAAGCTCCAAATTACTTTAAAGCTGGTTTTTTCCCAGTTTCTCAATTTATAACCCCTTTATTCACTTCGTTTTCAATTCAAACTCTTATTCTATTTGAACGAACTTTTTGGTGGTTGCATATATCAGGAATATTGATTTTCCTTAATTATCTTTATTATTCAAAGCATTTACATATACTTTTAGCTTTTCCAAATACTTTTTTTGCTAATCTTGACCCTAAAGGGAAATTTGTAAATAACAAAACGGTTAAAAAAGAAGTAAAACGTATGCTGGATCCAAATATAGATCCTTATGCTAGCCTTGAAAGTGGATCAGAGTCAAGTAAATTTGGGGCTTCTGACGTTCTAGATTTCAATTGGGTTCAATTGATGAATTCATACACTTGTACTGAATGTGGAAGGTGTACCTCTGAGTGCCCTGCGAATCAAACTGGAAAGTTATTGTCTCCAAGAAAAATTATGATGGATACTAGAGATCGATTAGAAGAAGTAGGCGCAAACATCACTTTAAATGGATCCTTTAAAGATGATGGCAAACAGCTTTTAAACAACTATATTAGTCAAGAAGAGTTGTGGGCGTGTACATCCTGCAACGCTTGTGTAGAAGCTTGTCCAATTGGTATCGATCCATTATCAATAATCATGGATATGCGTCAGTATTTGGTGATGGAACAATCTGCAGCACCTGGTGATTTAAATAATATGATGAGTAACATTGAAAATAATGGAGCACCTTGGCCTTTTAATAATCAGGATAGGTTGCTTTGGGCCAACGATAATTAATTAAAACTATAGTATGGAAAAAGAAGAAGCTGAAAGCTACTTACACAAAAAAGTTGAAAATGGAGAAGTCATAAGTCCTGTTTTACCTGGGGGTATAAAAAACTACTTGATTGATATTGATGGAACCATTTGTGACGATATTCCAAATGAGGAGCCAGAGAGAATGGCAGCTGCTAAGGTTTACCCAGATGC
>TARA_B100001057_G_scaffold345703_1_pt1 | contig 23981 bp, 20 predicted proteins | sample TARA_B100001057 | Tara Oceans TARA_B100001057 (sample SAMEA2621839) | marine metagenome | biome: marine biome (ENVO:00000447); feature: surface water layer (ENVO:00002042); material: "saline water (ENVO:00002010), including plankton (ENVO:xxxxxxxx)" | depth 5 m
GGCTGCGATTGCGCCTCATTGGTTCTCTGACTGTCAGAAGAGCTAGCGTGAATATTAGGCCAGGAAATCCGACAGCGAAGAATACATACTGCCAGGGTGCGACAGGGCCTACAAAGGGCACGGTAAGTTCTGTGGCTGAAACAGCAAATCCAATTATGATACCGCCGAATACCTGAGCCAGTCCGCTTCCTATATATATCCCTGCAGAATAGAGACTGATGGCAACTGCCAGCCGTTCCGGCCTGAACATGTCGGAAATGATTGAGTAGGCTGACGGTGACAGGGTTGCCTCGCCAACGCCGACCCCCATCCGATAGAAAGCGAACGCCCAGAAGCGGCTCGCCGTGCCGCACAACATCGTGAAAAAACTCCAAACCGCGAGACCGACTGTAATCAGTGTAGTCCGGTTCTTGCTGTCTGCCCAGCGTGCGATCGGTATGCCGAAGAACGTGTAAAAAAGTGCGAAAGTGAAACCGCCGAGATAGCTGATCTGAGTGTCTGAAAGCTCTAGATCTGTCTTAATCGGATCAACTAGCAGTGACAGTATTTGGCGATCGACAAATGAAAAAACGTAGACGATCATCAGAATGATCACCACATACCACGCATAGCGCTCGGAGGGGTAGGGGACACCCAGGGTGTTACTGTCTGCTATAGCGTGGCTATCAGAAGACCCTGGAGTCGACATCATACTGCTGTTCTTTTTATGAACCAAAAGCAAACCTTAGTTTTTGGCGTGACGTGAAGAGCATAACACCTAAAGGTGGATTTGGGATGAAAGTTAGACGCAATTTTGATGCCCGTTGATGCTTTGGGTTCGGCGATTGCGTTTTGCTTGCTGCCCACTAATCCCGTTGATGTTTTCCTGCGTATTCTTGACTCAAATGGTCAGGTATGAAATTATAGCCTAATCCCGATCATTTTACTCAGGTATTCCTATGCGACTCACCGCGAAAGGACGTTATGCTGTGACTTCCATGCTGGATCTCGCTCTCCATCACCGCGAGGGCCCAACGCCGCTTTCTTCGATTTCGCAGCGGCAGGACATTTCACTTTCATACCTTGAGCAACTATTTTGCGCGCTACGTCAGCATGGCCTCGTCAGCAGCGTGCGGGGACCGGGGGGGGGCTATAACTTGAGCCGTGAGGCTTCTGAAATCAGCGTGGCCCAGGTGATTGATGCCGTTAATGAGACGTCTGATGCAACCCGCTGTGGTGGCGCCAGTGATTGCCAGAATGGTGAGACGTGTCTGACTCACCATCTATGGATGGACCTCAGTGCGCAAATTCGCTCTTTTCTCGCAGATATCTCGCTGGGAGACTTGATGCGCCGGCAGGAGGTAAAAGCTATCTCAGAGAGTCAGGACACTCGACTGCCCGGCCGAATGGATCAGGAAGCAGTGCCTCTGACGCTGATGGGCGGTACTCTTTAAATATTGCTGCTAGTTAACCCCAGGAAGTTAAATAGAACATGTCCCAAGAACAAATTGACAGAGCCATTGCCAAGGATTACGCGGCTGGATTCACTACTGACATTGAATCCGACACGCTCACGCCCGGCCTGACCGAAGATACCATCCGGTTTATCTCGGCAAAAAAGAAGGAGCCGGAGTGGTTGCTCGAATGGCGTCTGACTGCGTTTCGGTTCTGGCGCGAGATGTCAGGTCCTGATTGGGCGCACGTCAATTATCCAGAAGTAGACTTTCAGAGTATCTCTTACTATTCCCAGCCGAAGAGCATGGAAGACCGCCCCAAAAGCCTTGACGAGGTCGATCCAGAACTGCTGGCGACCTATGAGAAGCTCGGCATCCCGTTGCATGAGCAAGAGGCGCTTGCCGGCGTCGCGGTTGATGTAGTGTTCGATTCTGTTTCTGTGGCGACAACTTTTCGCGAGAAACTGGCGGAAGCGGGCGTGTTGTTCTGCTCCATTTCTGAAGCGGTGCAGCACTATCCTGATCTGGTGCAAAAATACCTGGGCAGCGTCGTGCCACGCAAAGACAATTTCTATGCGGCTTTGAACAGCGCCGTTTTCAGCGATGGTTCTTTCGTCTACATCCCTAAAGGTGTCCGTTGCCCGATGGAGCTCTCTACCTACTTTCGTATCAACGAGGCCAACACAGGACAATTCGAACGCACTCTGATAGTGGCCGACGAGGGTAGCCATGTCAGCTACCTAGAAGGGTGCACTGCTCCAATGCGGGATGAAAATCAGCTGCATGCGGCGGTAGTTGAACTGGTTGCATTGGATGATGCTGAGATCAAATACTCAACTGTGCAAAATTGGTATCCGGGAGATGCAGAGGGCAAGGGCGGCATCTACAATTTTGTAACCAAGCGGGGCTTGGCGCATAAGAACGCAAAGATTTCCTGGACCCAAGTAGAAACTGGTTCGGCGGTGACTTGGAAATACCCAAGCTGTATCCTGCGCGGCGATAACAGCGTGGGTGAGTTCTACTCCGTTGCGCTGACCAATAACTTGCAGCAGGCGGATACCGGTACCAAGATGATTCATCTTGGGAGCAATACGCGGTCTACGATTATTTCCAAGGGAATTTCAGCTGGGCAGAGCAGTAATGCCTATCGAGGTCTGGTGCGGGTAGGGCCAGCGGCAAAGGGTGCGCGAAATTACACCCAGTGTGATTCGCTGCTTATTGGGGATAAGTGTGCGGCGCATACTTTTCCTTACATCGAAAGCAAAAATCCTACAGGCGTGGTTGAGCATGAAGCTACAACTTCCAAAGTGAGCGATGACCAGCTCTATTTGTGCCAGCAGCGTGGACTTGATCCTGAAAAAGCGGTCTCCATGATTGTGAATGGGTTTTGCAAGGAGGTCTTCAAGGAACTACCTATGGAGTTCGCGGTAGAAGCGGGAAAGCTGCTGGAAGTCAGCCTTGAAGGGTCAGTTGGATAGTCAAGCGGTTCATCTCCGCGTATCAGTGACGGTAATACTAGAATTTTTCGATTGGGAGACTGAACGACATGCTCAGCATCAAGGACTTGCACGCTGAAGTCGAAGGTAAAAATATCCTCAACGGGCTTAATCTGGAAATTCGTGCAGGTGAAGTTCATGCCATCATGGGCCCCAATGGATCCGGTAAAAGCACATTAGGACACGTGCTCTCCGGCCGTCCAGGCTACGAGATCACTCAGGGAAGCGTTGAGTTTCTGAGCAAGGATCTGTTGACATTAGACACAGAGGAGCGCGCCCATCTTGGGCTGTTTCTGGCATTTCAGTACCCCGTTGAGATTCCCGGGGTCAGCAACATGGAGTTCCTCAAGGCGTCGGTGGATGCTGTGCGCGAGAGTCAGGGTGCGGCGACTTATGACACCGTCAGTTTCATGCGTCGGGCCCGTGAAGCCTGTGCCGCTGTCGATCTGGACCAGGCCTTTCTAAAGCGAGGTGTTAACGAAGGGTTTTCAGGCGGAGAGAAGAAGCGCAACGAAATCATGCAAATGATGCTATTGGAACCCAGGCTGTGCATTCTGGATGAGACTGACAGCGGCCTCGACATTGATGCGCTGCGGGTGGTCGCCAGTGGTGTGAATGGCATGCGCAGTGAGCCGAGATCCTTTTTGCTCGTGACCCACTACCAGCGCTTGCTTGACTATATTGAACCTGATTTTGTGCATGTGCTAGCGGACGGTCGTATCATCAAGTCAGGTGAAAAGTCGCTGGCTCTGGAGCTCGAAGAAAAAGGCTATAGCTGGCTTGATGAGAGTGAGGTGGCCTGATGGCTGACTTACTGGCGCCGCAGTTGAGCGCAGAGACGCCGGCACCTGATTGGCTTGAGGCTCGACGTTTGGCCGGCAAAGCTGCTTGGGAGAGCAGCCACTTGCCGACGCGTAAGACAGAGGATTGGAAGTATACTAGTCTCTTTGCGCTTAAGCAGCCATTCACTGCTGCGACCGAAAGCTCGGAAAGCGCGCAAGAGATCGGTCTTGATCTGCCGCAGTTATCAGGCAGTAGGCTGGTCTTCGTGAATGGATTTTGGCGTGAAGATCTCTCTGAACTTGTGCCTGATGCAGCAATCGAGCTGTTGCGTTTTGCAGAGGCGGACGAGGAGCAGGCGCGATTGATTTCAGAGCACCTCGGGTCGATCGTTCCCAACAGCAAACATCCTTTCTCTACCCTAAACGATGCGGTTTTGAGTGAAGGAGTTTTTCTCCGAATACTGGCGGACAGCAAAGCAGCGTTTCCTGTTCAGCTAGTCTGGCACAATAGCGAGCAAACGGACGCTGCAATAAACTCTCAGCGTTTGCTGGTGCTGGCAGAACAGCGCAGTGAAGCCACGGTTGTGGAGCACTTCAGCGGGCAGGGTCACTCATTTACCAATGGCCTGAGTGAATTGATCCTAGAAGCGGGCGCTAAATTGGATCATAGTCGACTTCATCTTGAGAGCGCGGATGCGCTGCACATCGGCGGTCTCCATGCCGGTCTGAATCGCGACGCAACGCTCAACAGCTTCCATGTGGCCTTTGGGGGTAAGCTTAAGCGGGTTGATGTTGTGATAAACCATAGGGGTCGTGGCGCGCATTGCCAGCTGGACGGCATGTATCTGCTGTGTGGGCAGGAACATATGGACTACCACACTTGTATCGAGCACGCGGAGCCACAATGCACGACGGATGAGACCTTTCGCGGCATTATCGGAGATAAGGCGAGAGGGGTATTTAACGGAAGAATCCACATCCACCCTGATGCACAAAAGACCCGGGCCGAATTGAGCAATAAAAACCTTCTTACTAGCTCAACTGCGCAAGTGAACACGAAGCCAGAGCTGGAAATTTACGCCGATGATGTACAGTGTGCTCACGGCGCCACCGTGGCTCAACTCGATGAGTCCATGTTGCATTATCTCCGAACTCGGGGAATTCCTTCAGATGAGGCGCTGATTCTGTTGAGTTATGGTTTTATCAACGCGCTTGTCGAAAAGCAAAGACTTGAGCCCTTGCGGGACTACCTCAAGCCGCGGTTGGCAGAGTACTTTGGTTCGGCCATATCGGCGGAACCGGATTATGCTGCTAGTTGATCGGCCGAAAGGCCTAGCTGTCTATCTGTGCTACGACTGATCAAGGCAATGTTATGAGCTTTAATGTAGAGGAGGTTCGTGCGCAGTTTCCTGCCCTACGGCAGGAAGTGAACGGCAAGCCTCTCGTTTATCTGGATAGCGCGGCAACCACTCAGAAGCCGCAGGCAGTAATTGACTCCATTGTTCATTACTACCAGTATGATAATGCCAATGTGCATCGAGCGGCCCACACCTTAAGCGGTCGCGCCACGTTCGCCTTTGAAGAAAGCCGCACGTTAGTGGCTGAATTTCTTGGGTGCCCAAATCCTGCCCAGATAATCTGGGTTAGAGGGGTCACCGAGGCGATCAACTTAGTTGCCTTCAGCTGGGGGCGCAGCAACCTGGGCGCCGGCGATAAAGTTCTGGTCTCGGGCATGGAGCATCATTCCGATATTGTTCCGTGGCAATTGATTTGTGGCGAGCGGGGCGCTCACGTCATCCCTATTCCAGTGACTGATGACGGCGAGATCGATCTAGAAGCGCTGGACTCGCTGCTTGATGAACGAGTCAAAATGGTTGCGGTCAATCACGTTTCCAATGCGCTGGGCACTATTAATCCCGTGCAAGCAATTGCCGCCAAAGCTCATTCTGTTGGAGCTTTATGCATGGTTGACGGCGCTCAGGCCATTGCGCACTGGCCGTTGGACGTACAGCAATTGGGCTGTGACTTTTACGCCTTTTCAGGGCACAAGCTGTTTGGCCCGACCGGCATTGGCGTGCTCTGGGGGCTTGAAGCGCTACTTGAAGCCATGCCGCCTTTTCTGGGCGGAGGGGAAATGATTGATCGAGTCAGCTTTGACGGTACAACGTTCAACCGCCTTCCCTTTAAATTTGAGGCCGGCACGCCCAATATTGGCGGAGTGATCGGTTTAGGTGCGGCTGTGCGCTGGGTGCAAGGTCTCGACCGAGAGGCAGCTGAGGAGCACGAGCAGCTGTTGCTGCGGCGTTGTGACGAACTGGCGCAGTCGGTGCGGGGTCTTCGGCGCCTCGGTCCCGAGCGCAATCGGGTCGGTGTTTTCAGTTTCTTGCTGGAGGGCACGCATCCGGAAGATCTTGGTACTTTGCTTGATCAGCAGGGCATCGCCATCAGGACGGGGCATCATTGCGCTCAGCCTTTGATGTCGCGATTTGAGGTGCCGGGTACGGCGCGTGCGTCGTTCAGCCTTTACAACACGCTTGACGAGATGGAAGCTTTGTTCGCCGGACTGAAAAAGATTCAGGAATTATTCGCGTGAACCTGCAGGTAGACGACTTGCGAAGGTGCGAGTTCGCTGGAGAAACAATATGAGTGTAGAAATTTTTGACGTGACCAATGACTCGCAGTCCGTTATCTCTGTCACAAAGACGGCCGCTGCACACCTGCTCAAACAGGTTCGGCTGAAAGGCATGTCGGCGGTGCGGCTCAGCGTAAAAGAGAGTGGCTGCACGGGTTTTATGTATGTCATGGAAGAGGTTAACTCCCCGCAGGCGGATGATCTTAAGGTGACTGCAGAGAATAATTTGACAGTGTACGTTGATGTCGGCTCTCTGCCGTACTTGCGCGGAACTGAACTCGATATGGTGCAGCAGGGAGTGAATCGGACTCTGCAGTTCAATAACCCGAATGTCACAGTTTCCTGCGGTTGTGGCGAAAGTTTTGATATTTCGGTGTCCTAGGGCTCCTTTTAATGACCAGCAAAGAACGCACAATCCTCGCCACCACACGAGATTGCCCAGGCCGCCTAGTGCCAGTGGGTGACCCGGTGACGATACCGGCGGCAAGCTTCGTCACTCTGGTGCAGTCTCTCGGCGGCAGCTACACGGTGACTCATCAGGGCAATATGATTCGCGTCGATGGCACAGACGCTGACGCATTGGGTCTGGAGCCAATCAGGCTGGAGTTTGATCCCCGCCCAGATGGAAAAATTGATGAAGCCCAGGTCTGGGAAGCGTTACATACAGTGTATGACCCAGAAATCCCCGTGGATATTGTAAATTTGGGTATCGTTTACAAAGTAGCGATCAGCCAGTCAGAGGGTTCGGTCAAGATTGATATGACCTTGACTGCTCCGGGTTGCGGCATGGGGCCAGTTTTGGTGGGCGATGTTGAAGTGCGGCTTGCGCGCGTACCTAATGTGAAGAAAGTCAGTGTTGATTTGGTGCTTGACCCGCCCTGGAGCCGCGAGATGATGTCTGAAGAGGCGCAGTTGCAAACTGGCATGTTCTTCTGACGTTTTCTGTTCTCTCAGTTATACTGCGCCTCCGTTGGCTTTCATCCCGTTACAGTGAGTTGTAGACCACATGAGCAATCACCCTTTCGGGCACTCAATCAGTAGCGATGACATCAAGGACACCCTGGGTTTCGTTGACAGTTGGGAAGAGCGCTACAAGTACATTATTGATCTCGGAAAAGATCTGCCTGAATTGCCCGGCGCCAAACGCACCGAGGACAGACTGGTGCGAGGCTGTCAGAGTCAGGTGTGGATTGACGAGCATATGGAAGAAGGAAAGATTCAGCTTTCTGTCGACAGCGATGCCTTTATCGTTAAAGGATTGCTTTGCATTATTCTTGCGGCATACAACAACCGCTCCCCTCAGGATATCCTTGATTTTGATATCGAGGCTTACTTTACGGAACTGGAGTTGCTCAATCACCTTTCTGCCTCTAGAGGAAATGGTCTGCGCGCCATGGTGGCACGAATACAGTCCATTGCCCGCAGCGCGCTCTGATGCATGCGCCGGCTTCCCGCGAGCTGCTCTCGACATAGTGAGCCGGCCGGAGGGTCCGGCTTGGGTGATTCAGGCGCTGACCGGGGCCTTGCTTTTGATCAGTCGCTGCAGGCTCACCATAAGGATGATCTGCAGAGAAACAAGCATCGCAATTATCCAGTACCCGCCATAACTGCCGGACAATAAGAAACCGAATAAACTGATCATTCCATTAAAAAGGGCGTAAGGTAGCTGGGTCCTGAAATGCTCGATCTGCGCGCACCCGGCACCTGTTGAGGAAAGGATCGTTGTTTCTGATATTGGCGAGCTGTGATCGCCGAACAGTCCCCCTGAGAGCACTGCGCCCATGCAAACGGACAGCGGTGCACCCACGAGGCTTGCCGTGGGAATGATCAGCGGAAACATAATGGCGAAGGTGCCCCATGACGAGCCCGTTGCAAAACTCAGAATAGCTGAGAGCGCAAAGATGACTGCCGGCAGTATCCAGATGGGCAAGGAAGCTTCGGTCGCCCTGGAGATAAAAACAGCGGCGCCGAGACTCTGGCCGATGTCAGAGAGCGTCCACGCGAGCAGCAGGGTCACTGCTACGAGTGTCATGTTCGTCATACCTTTCAGGTAAATATCGATGCACTGCAGCAAGGGTCTGACCCTGAGCAAAGCCATCAAAGTCATCAGGGCGACGGCCGCGCTGAAATAGGCGCTGGAGAGGCCGGCGCGAAACAGTGAACCGGACACTGGCTCGAGAGGGAATCCCAGTGGTGCCAGCTGCCAAAGGAGCACACTCGCCAGCACGGTCAGCGGGAGCCAGACTAGCGCTGGTCTGGCGTTTGCATGCGCGAAGCCTTCGATTTCGCTGCCAAAAGACTTGGCTTTCTCGGGTGATGAATCTGAGCTCTGACGCGTAGATATTTCAGCTTTTTGCATGGGGCCAAAATCGAGCTTCAGCACGGTCATAAGAGGCACCATGGTGACCGCCAGCCAGGCATAAAACTGAAAGGGGATCGCCTGAAAAAACGCAGCTAACTCATCCTGCTCAAGACCCAGAGCTGCAAACTCCTGACTCATCAGTCCCATGATATATACCCCCCATCCGATAAAAGGTACCAGGATTGCGACCGGAGACGACGTTGAGTCGATAATAAAAGCCAGTTTCTGACGGGAGATTTTCAGGCGATCGGTCAGTGGCCGAAAAATGGGTCCGATGATGAGTGGAGTACCGAGGTCAGAGAAGAAAATGGCAATCCCACCGAGCCAGGCGGCCAGCTGAGCCTGGAGGCGCGATCTGACCCAGGAATTGATGGATTGGGCAAAGGCCGTACCGCCTCCGCTTTTTTCCATCAGAGCCACGAAGCCACCGATGAATGCCAATAGCACGAGCACTCCGGCATTGTAAGAATCGGCGAGTTTCGGAACGATATGCTCGACGACCAATTGACTCATAGCAGCCAGCGGACCTGAATTATGCAGCATCATCACTCCGGCAAATACGCCACTGAAAAGCCCCACAATGACGTTGCGGGTCGAGAGAGAGAGTACGAGGGTGATGGCAAGAGGGATAAGGGAGATGGCGGTAGGCTCTGGCATCGACGCAGTAAATACCGAAAAAACAACTATTTCAAGCCGGTGAGAAACGTTGATGGCTTCACGCTTGACCGCCTACCTACCGATCGGTAGACTAAATTAAAAAGGATACACCCATGCAATTAAATGACTTTAGACTGGTTACGATCGAAGTTTTGCTGGCTTCATTTGTTTTGTTGGCTTCAATGAATGCCCAGGCACAAACAGCGCCTCAGACAAATATCGAGTCAAACGAGCGTTTCGGCGGGACATTCGAGAACGACGAAAGTGATGTGACGCTCTTTCGCGGAGCTGCAAACAATTCCTGGTTTCCCGTATATTTCAACGCGGAACCTGAGCCAGGCGCCGAAAAGGTGCCGGTCGAAATCCGGGAAATCAACCTGCGACCTGAGAGGGACGTGACACTCCACGTCGAGATTTATAATCCGGACGGGGCGATCCCCCTGATAATGACACCGGGAGGGAACGGAGACACCAATGGATTCGGCGGTTTTGCGCGCAACGTTGCTGCGGCAGCGCCAAATTTCAGGGTGATTATTTACGATCGTCGAAACATCGGCCTGTCAGAAGTCACGTTCGGCAGCCAGCCACAGATGGTAGAGGAAGGAGAGGATCTGCACATTTTGGTGCAGCGACTCGGGGTCGCTCCTGCCGCATTTTATGGCATGTCCTCTGGGGCGCGTTCCAATATGATCTTGGCGTCACGCTATCCGGAAGACATCGCGGCTCTCATTATTGCGCCACTTACTGGCGGTTCATATGCGGCTGCGCGTCTGTCTGAAGATTATTTCTTCAAGTACCTTCCAGAGAAAAGCCTGATGACGAGAGAGCATCTAGATAATTTGCCTCTCACTTCGATGCAGGACGTTGCTGAAACGGAATATTGGAGCGCTTATCTGGACCGAAACACGCCTGAGCGGCGAGCGCGATTCTTCAGTGCCAAGGCCTCAGATTTCCTTGCGGCGATGCGAACATCAGGTGAACATCTGCAGGCGACTCGCTTTCAGACGGCGCTGGGGATGCCGGATGAAGAGCTGGCTGCGATCAGGGTTCCCGCCACTCTGCTGCTGCATCACGATCAGTACAGCGATAATTTGCACCCGATCACAAACTCACGAGCTGCCACGACGCTGATCGATAACTCCACGTTTGCGTTTGGCAGAGAGCTTCCGCAAATACTGGAAGTGCTGGTGCCGTTTGTGAAAGCGCATACGCCTCCGCTTGACTGATGAATGCGACAGCAGACAGAATTCTCGATGCGGGCCAGGAGCTGATTCAGACCAGAGGATTCTCGGCGATGAGCTTTCAGGATATCGCCTTTGAAGTCGGCATTAAAAAGCCTAGCATTATCCATCACTTTCCCACGAAAGCTGAACTGGGCGTTGCGATTATCCGCCGGTACCGGGGCACTTTTGCCGCCAAATTGGAGGAGATCAGCGAGGACCCTTCTAAATCATCCGTGGATGCATTGGATTTCTACTTCTCGCCCTATCTGTTTTTTGCTTCTACCCGTGACAAAGTGTGTCTTTGCGGCGCCCTGGCGGGTGAGATGCCTGCACTGCCGAAAACTATGCGCGCTGAGGTAAGGCAATTCATGAAAGCTCATCAACAATGGCTTGAGGAGATATTACGACGAGGTTCCGGGCTGGGTGAATTCGCGCTTATCGATTCGCCGAAATCTTTGTCGCGAGTAATTTTCAACTCTCTTCAGGGTTCTTTGCTCGTCAGGCGCTCGACAAAGGATGTGAGTCAGTTGAAAGACGTTATCAGTGCAATACGCAAATTGGTGAAAAATAAATCTAGTATCCAACAGATTCGATAAACGCTTTAATACTCGCGACGCCATTACGGCTCCTCGCAAGATCACAATGGTCAACTCCGTCTAGTTCTATAAACTCTGAGTTAGGAATATTGGAATGCAAGAACCTTCCCATTCGAATTGGTACCGCGAGATCTCCAGTAAAGTGCACGATTAAAGTAGGGCAAGTTATTTTTGAAAGTAATGGCCTTACATCGAGCGTCTTCATGTAAGCAACAATCTGGATCATGGATCTCTTGTCGGCCAGTAATTTCTCGAATCCACAATACGTCTCATCATCAATTGTTGCTGCACTAATACTGGGAAACAAGATATGTCTACCGTTTCCTTTGCCCCATGATTCGGCAAGCCCATCGAGTTCTTTGTTAGCAAAACCCATCGGAAAATCATCGGATCGTGAAAACTTCGGTGTTGTTCCAAATAAGATCAACCCGCGAACCCTATGAGGGTTTTCCACGGCATACTGAACACTCATTGGGCCGCCTTCCGAAATGCCCATTAAAAAGAAACTATCTGAGGCAGAAGCATCAGCTACGCACTCGATGTCGCTGACCCTATCTTCCATAGTCGCAACAGAGATTGTCGGATCTGACAATCCTTGTCCTCGTTTATCGAAGTTAATCACTCTTGCAAAACGGGCAAGCCCGTCCATTGAATTTTTAATCGGTGGCAGGTTGGATGAAACATGAAGATTGGAAATAATTCCTGGAGTAACTATTAGCGTTGGATGTTCTGTGCCAAATACGGAGTACGCTACATTAACTCCTTCAGAGTTTGCATATTTGATGGGGTGAGGGGATGGGGCGCTCAGCTCAGAAAGAGTGAGCCGTTCCGAAAGACTGCCGGTTTTGTTTGATTTTAAAATCTGAGAGATGAAATTCTTTCCAGTCGTGGCGAAATAGCCAACAATAACGGCGAGTGCGGCAAGGGCACTTAGCAGACTTTCATTCTCCGTAAAAAACTCTAAGGCGTTCATTAGCTAGCTCTCGAAATAATCTTAGTTGCTGATCGATTGTTCTAATTCGGTAGTAATAAACGGTGGTAAATCATACTATGGCTTACTAAATCTAGACTCTTCGGTTGCTTTCCTCCACTCATATTCATATGTATCCGGAAGCACTTTAGTACCAGAGCTGAACTTGAACGGAACACCAGATATGCCACTTTCATATTCTGCTTCGAGGTAGTAGACCACATATCCTGAATCGGGCTGCTCCATCTGGATTTCATAGACTCCGGGAGCCGTCGCGTTGATTTCGGTATCGCTGTAGGCACGGCCGATTTTTGCCTGAGTAAAGTTCCTTTCGCTCTCGTTGGTGGCCTGCCAGAGTAGAACTTTTGTTGGCTCGTCCAGTGAGAACAAGGTAATGGTCCCTGTGTCAGAAACGCTCCAAGAATAGCGTGGCAGTGGTACGTTATAGACGACGGAGTGATACCAGGAGTCCAGACTATCGATCACATCGGTATCGGCCATACTATGATTGGAGTTAGGCACGTATCGCAGGTGTTTCTCTCCGACAAGGTCGTCCCAGTAAAATTGCCATGAGTCGGGCAGAAAAAACTCGTCTCCTGTTGAGTTCAGGATATACTTGGGTAAGGAGAGTCGGTCCCTGTATTCATAGGGCTCCACCATATCCATCAGCTGATCCCACTCAGGCGTGTCTATCCAGTTGACCACACCGCTGGTGACATAATCGATAACGGCTAGAGAGTAGGCTCCGTACACGGAGTAGTGGTGCTTGAAAGAATCACTAATATTCAACATGTCTATGACGATGGGGGCGATGGCAAGTACCCTTGGGTCAACAATCGCGGTTGTCCAGGTGGTCCAGCCGCGCTTTGAGCCTCCTGCGACAACAAACTTATTAATTGTCAGTGCATTTTCGGGTGTGCTCGAGGCCACTGAGGTAACAGTATCCATTGCCCTGACGGCAGATTTCGTCATTGGTAGCCTGAGCGGCCACTTTTCGTCACCGGTGCGAAAGTATTTGTCCCATGAGTAAGCAATGATGGCATCTTCTGTTCTGCCAATATCAGGACTGTCAAAAAAGCGAAGCGGTTGATTTGGAACCATATAGAGCGTGCTGACCACAGTGTTGGTTCTGAGTGCTCGTGTGATGTCATTTGCAGGTGCCGCTTCGGGGATACTGTTCGACTTACTGCCTCCGGTTATATAAAGAAAAGAGATGTTGCTGTCGACGCTATCCGGAATAGTAACGGTCATGTAGTGTCGCCAGATCGGGTCATCAACTTCGGCTTCAGTCAGCCATTGCTGGGAAGTCATTTCTATAATCAGCGTGTCGTATCCAGTGCCTGAGACTGTGTTGGCAATGGTATATGAATAATTATCGTCGGGTGTATTCACATATTCATCTAATGCTGTATAGCTAAGGCCATTGGCTAGAACTGCTGCCGAATTTGCGATGAGCAGCACGAGAGCAATCTGCATGTGTATTCTTATTATGCGTTCCACGTCGTAGTCTCCTTTCTGATACCGACTTAAAGTCAATGACCCTGAGTAGACTGCTACTGACGACTTTGGCAATTCTTCGGGTCCGTCGGCGTCAGCGGCTAAAATCTCTCGAGGCACTTATATTATCACCTTATCACCGTCCGACGCAGGGTTTGACAACGAAGTCTATTTGTCGCGATGTGAGCCAGCCCGCAAATGGTGTAGGGTCTGAGATGCGGTCAGGAAGCCGGCGGGAGTCGCATGACGAAACACCGCATTCAGGGCTCCGTTTAGGCGAGCGAGGAAAGCACTTCCGCTGTAAGTAAGCCGAGGAAAGAACCCACTAGAGAGCCGAATAATGACATAAGGATTGCTGTGGGGATAAGTTGCTCCCCGTAGGTGGCGGCCACTACAGTTGCAGAAGGAGCGCTGCCGATATTTGCGACGGAGGCGATTGCAGCTAAAGCGATATCGATCTTGAGGATCTTTGCCGCTGTAATCATGGCAGCGCCATGTATGCTCAAGATTATAAATCCAGACAGAATATAGAATGGAGCATCCAGAATTGCGGTCAGGCTCACTTCAGAACCAATCAGGGCGACGATGATATAGAGCATGACCCCTGATACCTCGCCTGAGGCAGGGATTTTCTTCAGCGGTGTGTGTGCTGCGAGAGCTCCCAGAAAGGTAGATAGAATCACTGTCCAGAGCATGGCGGAGGACCCGCCGAGCGACGAAATTTTTGACCCTAGAAAGGTGCTTATGGAGGCGGCCAGCAGTGAGATGCCAAGACAGGTCATCAGCGCGGAGACATCAATTCTTTCACCGTCCGACTCATGTTCTTCAACGCAAACGAATTCAACTGCTGGAGCCTTTAAGCCCAGCTTTCGGTTGATACTCTGTCGATGTGGTCTCAGCGCCATAATGACCACCAGCCAAACGGAATAGCATAAGGCACCCATCAGTAGGGTGTAGCTCATGGCACTGTCAGTCACCTGCAGCGCTTCCTTAATGGCGACAAAATTCTGTGTGCCTCCTGTCCAGCCTGCAGCCATCACGCCAAAAGTTTGGCTGCTCTCTTCGCCTAAGAAACGGCTCATAAGTAAATGAGTAATCACAAAGCCTGCGACGATAGTTGTGGCCGATACCAGGCACAGAAGTATTATTTTGGGGCCGAGTTTCTTAAGGTCACTAAATCGGAACTTGAGCGACATCAGAAACAGCATCATTGGGATCAGCAGATCTCTGGTTGATTCTCTTGTTTCCCTGACTGACTCTGTGAATTCCCACGCACCAAGCGTGTAGCCAAGCATGGCCCCAAACATTACCAGCACAATGGGAGGGAACCAGGTAAATAGCCTGCTGTTTAAAGCTTGTTCCAGCGCCAGTAGCGATGCGCACATGGACACAATCACCGTCAGGAAGGCCAAGCCATCAGTTATCATAAGATCGACCATTCATTGGCGGCGTTTGGCATGAGGGTTTTGGCCTTGGCTGAGGTTGCATGCCATTAATGGGTGTTCATTAAAAGGATGCGGCCGCTCTGGCGACCGCTGCATATTTCGCCCTATTGCATTGGCTTGGGTCGTGGACCGTAGGATGGGATCGGTGCAGCGAATTCCAGTGCGCCGAGGTCGGGATATTCGCCCGTGAAATTGTCTGTAATGGTGGGCAGCTGCATGCCCTTATCGATGGCGGTCGCCCCCTCACGCAAGCCAAAATCCAGCGCATTCGCGTCATAGAGCCTCTGGAGGGTGCCGATATTTTTGGCGCTCAGTTGAGGAACGTTAACGAAAATGTCGTAGTCCACCAGAATGCTGTTTCGATCTTGGCCCGTGAGTGACGCAAATTCCTCCAGAGATACTGCTTGAATTGATTGTAGCCGCGTTTCGTAATCAGGGTCAGTAATATCGGCCAGAGCCTCAGCAGAGGGTGATTGCCATTCGAAAGCATTTGCTGCTGCAGGGTTCGGACGAAAGCCGTTGAAATCAGACGTTGAGTAATCGGTGAGGGAGGTCACACTGAAGATTGCACTCTGAGATTCCTCACCCAGAAACAGGTTATTTCTCCAGTGCACATTTGAGGCTGCCGCGACGGACGTTTCAGAAAGGATTGTGTTGTTGTAAAAAACCACACCAGCAGAGCCGGCTGTGATTCTGGTTGAGCCGCCGGGCAGATGATAGGCAATATTCTTGATCCAGTAGACAGGTCCCCCCAGCGCGGGCTGATTACAAAACGCGTGGGAGGGGTGGTTGATCAGCATGTTGTTCATTATGCGGATGTTGTGCATCCCCCCGTCAGCTTCAATCGGATTGTCGTGGCTGTTTGTGATGTGATTGCCATAGAAATCTATTGCCACGGGACGACGGTCCCAATAATTCCGGGTGGGATATTTTGGGCCGTCTGGTATATCCGGACCTGAGGCGGTTGACCCGTCAGGATTACCGTAGGTTTCTATGTTTATGCCGTCATGGAAGTTAGCGATGTAGTTATAGGCCACAACATGACCGGGCCCATAGAGTTTGACAGCTACATAAGATCGCATTGGCGGAGGAAAGACCTGATTTTCAACTCCTGCAAATTGCTGCCACAATTCGCCACGCCAGCCGATAAGATGATCGGGATCATTTCTGCCAACAAAGTGACTGTCGGCAATGTAAAAGCCACGGGAACCTGAATAGTTGGTAAAGATACCGGCGCCGACGTCTTGAAAGCGACTGCGCTTAACGGAGAGGCCCTTGGCGCCGGCAATGAATTGTGTACCCGCCAAGATACCGATCTCTGAATTTCTGAAAGTGATGCCTTCAAAGTAGGTGTAGTCAGCGGCGCGAACATCAAACAGTGCATAATTGCCGTTGCCGTCGAAGATCACTTCGCCATCTCCAGCACCCACAATGGATATAGGTCGGTCGGGTGTTCCATCAGCGGTTAGATAGTAGGTTCCATCGAGAGGGAAAGTACGATTCACCGTTGGGTCATTGGTGTACTCGTAACGGTTGTACTTATAAGTCCCTGCATGCACGATGATCCTGTCGCCCGCTCGAACTCGAGGTCGTCCCGAGGTGGCCCAGTCGGTGCCGGCGCACCAGTAGTTGTAGGCGCACATAAGCCCTTCAAAAGCTGGTTGCTGTTTGTAACCGTCATAGCCGTGGGGATAGACATGGAATTCTCGACCTCCCGCGTAAGGCTTTGGCTCGGCGCGAGTGCGCACTGTGGCAAGTCTTTCCGGGTTGCCCACGACGCCGTCCGGATCACTGATGCGGAATCTCACTTCATACTGGGTGTCAGGCTCGACATTCAGCACACTGCCGGCAAACATGTTAGGCGTGATGACGTCAAGCCTGGACTCGCTATAGATGCGCTCGCCATTTAGCCTTAGCATGGGTAAGGCATCGTGCCAGATCTCATCACCTGCCTTGCGATACCACACCTCGACCTGTGCATTGCGGTTCTCATCGCTTTGAATCAACCACTCAAAGCCAAGATTAATAAGCGTGGGTGGTTCGGTGAATAACTCGCCGGGCACCACCGAGTTGGCGTTTTCGGATGCAAAAGGTGAAGGCTCCGCGGCAATTTGCGCGTAGCTGCTTTTCGCAAAGATAAGCAGATTCAGGAGTACAAGGAGAGTCTGGAGACTGGGGACGCGCATGTAGTCACCTTCGCGGTAAATTCTGATTAATGACTAAGGGTATGTTACGTGATGTGGGCTCGAGACGAAACGTCGTAGCTCACCGAGACCAATCGCCTGTGAGCCAGGCATAGATTGGTCTCTGGCTTCTGTTTTAAAATGAAAGTGTGTGTTCAGTTAAGTCCCAAAGTCTTGATGCATCATCAGTATCTACAGCCCAGTCTGCTACTCCAACATATCTAGCCATAGGGCCATTCTCCTGTCGTGCTGCGACATCACAATTCTCACAGTACACTCCACTCACATCATCTAACAAAGGACTGGTGGCGCACCAAAGACTAGTTGCTGCTCCTTGAGTTGTAGATTTAAAGTTTGCTGCAGCCATCTCAGAAAGCTCACCATCCTCTCCCAACCATCCCAAAGCGATCATTTCTTCTTGTTCCAAATGCCTTTGTAGAGGAGTAAATATTCCGCCAGGATGAACAGAGTAAGCCTTAATGCCTTTGTCTTTTCCTCTGTTACTAATTTCCACCGCAAGTAAGCTGGCCGCAGTTTTGGATTGGCCGTAAGCTTTCCATTTGTCATACGACTCTTCAAAGTGAACGTCGTCCCATTGAATTCCGGATAATTTGTGACCAGTAGAAGAAAGTGTGACGATTCTTGCCCCTAAAGATTTTGACATTGTATTTAACAAGCCCTTTGTGAGAATGAAGTGGCCTATGTGATTTACTGCAAATTGAAGATCCCAACCTTCTTTTGTTGGCATTTTAGGACAAGCCATCACAGCAGCATTATTTATTAAAATATCTAATGGGGTTTCAGAGTCTTGGAACTCATTTACAAATCGACTAACCGAAGCAGGATTAGCAAGATCCATTTCTACGATATTTTTTTCTTCAACTATCCCAGATAATTCAGACTTGGCAACATCCGTCCTACGAGCCGGCACTATCACCTTTGCTCCTGCATCCTTAAGACCTCTGACGGTTTCTATACCAATACCTGAATATCCTCCGGTAACCATGGCTACTTTTCCGTTCAAATCAATTCCTTCTAGCACCTCGCTAGGCTCACTTTTAGCACCAAAGTCTGAATTCACGGGTTTTTGAAGCTCTGAAATCATATTTACCCCTTTTCTATGCGTAACTTTCCTGATGAATCAACTCTACTAGGTGAAAATTCAATCAGGTTCCGTATACTTTATCTATGATTCGTATCGTAGACCATTCGCTCATCTTTGACGACGTGCTTTTGTTACCTGACCAATCAGGCATTCTTCTGAAAGACATCGATTTAAAAACTCGCCTCACTCAAAATCTCAATCTAGATATACCTTTGCTATCAGCAGCAATGGACGCCGTCGCACAGTCTTGTCTGGGAATAGATGTCTCCATGACGCTTATCGACAGGGGAAAGGCATGATTTTCTTGCGCGGAAATTCTCTTGCACTGACTTTGGTGATGATGCTGTCCGCGCAGGGCCAGTCCGCTGAGTTCTCACAGATTCGACCCGATGCCGAAGCCTTGATGCAGCTGCCGGTGACCGAATGGTTGACCAATGGGGGTGATTTGTATAACAGAAATTTTTCTCCGCTCGATCAGATCGACACCGACAACGTTGGTCGCCTGCGGCCCGTCTGGCGCACCCACCTAAATGGGTCAGGTCTTGAGGCAAAATACTCTGGTGAAGCGCAGTCTTTGGTCATTGACGGCATAATTTATGTCATCACCGGTGCCGATGACGTCTTCGCGCTTAGCGTCGAAACCGGTGATATGCTTTGGTCGAATGAAGCAGAACTCAGCAGTGAAATCTCAACCATTTGCTGTGGCTGGACAAGCCGGGGCGTGGGTTATGGCGAAGATAAGATTTTTGTGGGTCAACTGGATGGCGTGCTGAAGGCGCTCGACGCAGAATCCGGTGAAGAAGTGTGGTCGATCCAGGCAGAAATCTGGAAAGATGGATACACAATTACCAGCGCACCACTTTATTTCGACGGCATGGTAATCACTGGATTCGCTGGCGCTGAGTTTGCCGCACGGGGCCGGATGAAAGCCTACGATGCGTCGAATGGTAAATTACTCTGGACTTTCTACACAGTTCCGGCGCCAGGAGAGTTTGGTTCGGATACCTGGCCCAAAGACAGCAATGCTTGGGAAACCGGCGGCGGTACAGTCTGGCACACCCCAGCAGTTGATCCTGAGCTGGGCCTAATCTATTTCTCAACTGGTAACCCCGGGCCGGACTATAACGGCGCGATCAGACCCGGCGACAATCTGTTTACGGCCTCGATTGTTGCTCTTGATGCTTACTCTGGGGAATATCGCTGGCACTTTCAACAGGTCCACCACGATATTTGGGATTTCGATGCGCCGAATCCGGTTGTTCTGTTCGATCTGGACTATGAGGGCGTCAAAAGGAAAGGACTCGCACAGGCGGGCAAGACCGGCTGGGTCTACATTCTTGATCGGGTTACTGGAGAGCCATTGGTGGGCATAGAGGAGCGTCCCGTTCCGCAGGAAGATCGACAGGCCACCGCAGCTACCCAGCCTTATCCAATTGGTGATGCCTTCGTGACTCATACTCTCGATATCGCTCCTGAAGGGTTCCGTATGGTGAACGACGGCGATATCTTCACGCCGTTTTGGGATGACCCGGTTTTGCTTAGGCGAGGTGAGGCGAATTGGCCGCCGAGTGCTGTCGATCCAGAAAATGGGGTTATTTATGTCTGCGCAGGTGACCGCCAGGCTGCCTACACTACTAACGCTGACACAGATTCAGCCAAGCCCGGCGATCGCTACACTGGCGGTAACATGCGCTTTGCACCCATTGCGGTCACTGGTATTGTCGCGGCGATGGACTTGAGGACCAATAAGCGTCTGTGGTCTCAGCGATGGCCGGGTCGTTGCTATAGTGGATTGGTCGCGACAGCGGGGAGTCTGCTATTTGCCGGCCGCAATGACGGGCGGTTCACCGCCATGGATGCAGCGACTGGACAGAAACTGTGGGAGTTCATGACAGACGCTGGCGTCAATGCGCCTCCTACAGTGTTCGAACATGACGGTGAGCAATATGTGACCGTATTGTCTGCTGGAAACTTGTTGGCCGGGTCTGCAAGGGGTGACAGCGTCTGGATGTTCAAACTGCTCGAAGAGGGTGAGGAAACAGCGATCGCTCTGGATAAGGTTACTCCGCCGCAAGCCAACACTGAAGGCCTTGGTTTGTACCGAAGTACCTGTGTGTTTTGTCATGGGCTGCGAGGCGAGGGCGGGCACAACGGCATGCCTCTGGAGGGCCTTGCCGCATTTTCGACAGATTACGTGGCTAACATTATTACTGAAGGTCAGAACAATATGCCCTCTTTTGGGCAGACTTTTGATGAGGCACAAATCAGGGCGATTGCCGAGCATGTTCGCCTCCTGAATCGCGGCATTCAGAATCGAAATACTCCCTAAACCGTGGCTGGCTCGAGGGCGCTAGCGCTACACCAACGAGCGTGTACGTGACGAATGCCAGTGATACCACATCAGCAGCGCGAGGCCGGTAGCGGTCAGTACATGGAGAAAGCCGCCCGGCTGAAGAAGGTTCGAAACGCGCTGGCCCGTAGCAAAAAGAATGAACCCCAATTCCAACGTTGCAGCGCCCAATAAAGGACTCAGTAGTCTGTGTCTGACTGCATAAACGATTATCTGCAACACGCAAAGTACCGCCAGAATTTGTCCGAATAGAGCTAGCTCGAACAAGTCCACCATTACGAATCCAACGGCACCGGAAACGATCAAGAGGATTGAAACATACTTAGCTTGCGTGGCTCCGACACTGCCCGTCCAGGTGGTGCTGACGGCAATTAGTAGAAATGCAGAGGAGGCGCTGAAAGTTGAGAAGAAGCTGTGCAGCGTGGGCAGCGGCAGCAACTCGCTGAATCTCAGAACCCCGAGCCCCGCGGTGACAGCTAGAAGCGTCGATCCTATGCGAAATGCTAAGGGCAATCTGGGAATGGCCGCAGCGGCTGCGGCAATCAGAAACAGCAACCCGTCGGTGAAGGCTAGGCTATTCATTCTGTGGTGACTGAAATTTTTCAAGACTCCAAATTTTGCCGATGCCAGCGAACATAACGATAGCAACTGCAACAAAAATTACCTGTTGGAACAAAGGCATTTGGTCCCGCGTGCCCAGATAAAGAATTAAGAGCCCCAAGGAGACCAGTGTAGTTGCGATACCTGAAAGCCGGATTGAGGTCGGGGCGAGGGATCTGTGCTTCTGATAGGTGCTGACTGCTGGAGATTTCGTTGACGTGCTTTTAATATCTGCCGGAGTCCAATCTGGTTCGGCCACCAAGAACATCAGCCCTTCGCGCCAGCTTCTGGCGCCTTTTGCTTTAATCCACAGCGATTTGTAATAGTGGAGATTACTCCACACCGGACTCCAGTTTTTAAGCGGCTTTCTTATGCCATACACAATTGGCTCGTCTGCTCGTTCATCGGCGTAAGTGCCAAACAGCCTGTCCCACAAACAGAAGATCCCTCCGAAGTTCTTGTCGATGCAGTAGTCATTTTGTCCATGATGAACCCTATGGTTTGAAGGGGTGACCAGGAACCATTCTAAAAAGCCGAGTCTGCCGATTAAACGGGTATGTACCCAGAATTGATAAAGCAAATCGATTAAGCCGACAACGACATAAACCTGAACCGGAATGCCGAGAACCGCCAGTGGCAGATAGAACACCCATTTGAAGTAGAAACCCGTTGAAGCCTGTCGCATGGCGGTGGAAAGGTTAAATTCTTCGCTGCTATGATGAGTAATGTGAGCCGCCCAAAAAATGTTCACCATGTGCCCGGTCCGGTGTACCCAGTAGTACAAAAAATCATAAAGCAGCAGAGTGAAAACCCAGGTGAAGGGGCTCGAAGTGGACCAAGCAAGGGTGCCGTAGCGCGCTTCAATCAGCGCATACATCAGCGCGCCAAAAACAGCACCGGTTGAATTGACGAATTGGCTGAGCAGACCGATGTTGATGGAAGTGATTGAGTCCTGAAAATTATAGACCTTCTTGCCTTTCAAGTAGGCAAAGCTGAGTTCGATAAACACTAGAATAAGAAGGACTGGGATGACGAGAATCATCGGTTTGAGTGAAAAATTATCGACCATAGCATTCCGCTTCTTATTTTTACTATTTATTCCAGGAGCAGTTAATCACGGATCCGTGAAAAATACACGTTCTGGAATGTGGCGTCTTGCTCTGGCTCGAGAACAAATCAAGAGGGGCGGAATCGTCCACCGATATACCGGCAATAGACCCAGAGCGGTCATTTAATTCCGAATTAACCGCTGTGAGGGCCTGTCAGGCAAAACGTCTGAGCGAGGCTATTGGGTAGGTCTGTCTTGAGAGCGGTGAGAGGCACTTTTTAAAGGGCTCATGCGTTCAATGGCCTCTGACCCGATAGCTTTCTGCAATTTTTTCGATAGCGACCAGGTAGGCTGCTGTCCTGAAATCGCTAACGCCGTCTTTATCTTGCAGCACGGCGCGCATTTCCTGTAAGGCTTTGCGCATGGTGTCATCCAGACCTGAGCGCACCAGATCGATTTCATTCGCGCCGGCTTTGAATTCTTTCCGAAAGCTTGCTGAAGGCGCCCAAGCTTTCCCCAGGGCGCTCGATAGGGAATCCAGCTCTCTGATAATGAGTTCATTGCGCGCTTCGTTCTCTCGCCGCTGCATGCGGCCGAAGCGCATGTGGCTGAGGTTTTTGACCCACTCAAAATAGGAAACTGTTACACCGCCTGCATTGGCATAAAGATCAGGAATGATGACGCAGTTTTTCTCGCGAAGAATCTGGTCCGCATCAGAAGTGATCGGACCATTCGCGGCTTCGATGATCAGGGGTGCTCGGATTTTCGTGGCATTACCCGCGTGTATCACGCCTTCAGTAGCAGCAGGAATCAGAATATCGCATTCTTGCTCCAATGCTGCCTCCAGTGGCGAGGTGTATTTTGATGCCGGAAATCCGGAGACACCGCCATTTTCCTGAGTCCAGTTTTTGAGTGCGCCTATGTCTATACCTGACTCTGCCGAGACTGCTCCATCTCTCTCAATCACAGTGGTGATGACGGCACCATCCTCCTGGCTCAGGAATTTCGCTGCGTGGTAGCCTACATTACCCAATCCTTGAACAATAATCCTTTTACCGTCGAGTGACCCTGACAAGCCTGCTCGGGTCACGTCGGTACTGTCTCGAAAAAATTCTCTGAGAGCGTATTGAATTCCACGGCCTGTGGCCTCTGTGCGTCCGGCGATTCCACCCATGATTAGAGGTTTGCCGGTGACACAGGCCTTGGCATCAATATCGGTAGGCCGCATCTGCGAGTATTGATCCGCTATCCATGCCATCTCGCGCTCGCCAGTCCCCATGTCGGGCGCCGGGACGTTCTGCGCAGGATGAATCAAGTCCCGTTTTATCAGTTCTGCTGCGAAACGGCGAGTGACCTTCTCTAACTCGTCGGTGCTGTACACCCTAGGATCAATGCACAGTCCGCCTTTGGATCCGCCGAAAGGCACGTCAACAAGCGCACACTTGTAGGTCATTAGCGCGGCCAGCGCCTCGACTTCATCCTGATTTACCGAACTGGCGTACCGGATACCACCCTTCACGGGTTCCATATGTTCTGAGTGAACCGCCCGATAACCGATAAAGGTGTGTACTTCGCCGCGCAGGCGTACCCCGAATCGGCTGG
>TARA_B100001057_G_scaffold482595_1_pt1 | contig 23981 bp, 25 predicted proteins | sample TARA_B100001057 | Tara Oceans TARA_B100001057 (sample SAMEA2621839) | marine metagenome | biome: marine biome (ENVO:00000447); feature: surface water layer (ENVO:00002042); material: "saline water (ENVO:00002010), including plankton (ENVO:xxxxxxxx)" | depth 5 m
TATTCTAGAAATGGAATCGAGGGTTCGAATCCCTTCCTCTCTGCAAAAATTTAATGAATAATCCTAAATGGATTCTTTTACTAATTTTTTTATAAGTTTTATAATGTTATTGAGTTCATCATCAACCCATTCATAATTTGCATTCATAAGATTATGAACCTTTGATTCAATATCCCTATAATTTTCAGTTCTTATACTAAACTCTAACTTAAATCCTCTATTCGGATCTGAAGTTTGATAACCATTAAGTCGTTTTTTTACATCTTTAGCAATACCAACTTTATAACCTTTATGATTAGGATTACTAATTACATAAATATATTTTTTTGGTTTAACACTATGCTTACTTAAAACAGGTGGTTCAGTTTGGAAACTAATTGGTTTATTAGAGCCAAATACATCATATTGTTTGTTACTATCATCAAACCCTTCAACCTCTTCTTTTAATCTGTCCTTAACCAATTCAAAAGCCTTAACACTTATATCAATTCCAACCCATTGTCTTTTAAGTCTTTCTGCAGCTACTGCAGCAGTAGCACAACCACAGAATGGATCTAAAATAAAATCTCCTTCTTTTGTTGAACTTTCAATTATTCTTTCTAAAAGTGAAATAGGTTTTTGGGTAGGATAACCTTTTTTTTCTTTTTTACTCATTTTAGAAGACGGTATATCTACCCATAAATCTGTAATTGGTGAACCTTCCCATTCATCTGCATATAATTTATAATTTAACTTACCATTTTTACTCTCATATAAAATATTTGGGTTTTCTTTTAGTTCTTCATCAAATTTAGTCTGACTCCATCTCCAACCAATTAAAGTTTTGTATACTTTACCATCAATAGTTCTTTCTTCACCTTCAAATTTGAAATTATTACTCATTTCTAATGGTACAATTCTATATTTTCTATTTGTTTCTTCTTCTACATATCTATAAGGAGGAGGTAATTCAACATCTTTATGAAACATTTTTTTTGATTCAAAAAGATTGCTTTTTTGGTAATATAAAATAGCATCTGTTACTCTTCCAAATCCTTTACCTTTAAGAGACTTAGATTGATACCTTTGCCAATTAATTTCATTTACAAAGTTTTCTCTGCTAAATATTATATCCAACATAATTTTTATGTAATGTTGCATTGTATCATCACAATGATAAAAAAGTGCTCCATCATCTTTTAATATTCTATGACATTCTATTATCCTTATAGCCATATATGCTATATACGCAACATCACTTTCGGTAGCATAGAAATTCATTGTATTTAGAAAATCATATAATTCTTTGTGTTCTGCTCTAAACTCATCATTCCATTCATCTTTAAAGTCTTCTTTTCCGAAAATATCTCTAAAAGAAGCACCTTTGGCGGATGTTCCTATGGGAGCTGTAAATGACTTCTTTTTATTAAATGGTGGGTCTAAATAGATCAGATCAATACATTCACTATCGACATTTTTTAATATGTCTAAATTATCCTTACAATAAATTGTTCTGTTTTGTAGATTCAATTAATTGAATTTTTTTGTATCAAATTACAATTTAATAAATTTTATAATTCTATTTGATTTAGTTGCTGTTCTACTTCTCCCAACATTAAATATTTTATATTGGTATAAAAAGAGAACTCTAATAAGGGTCATCAATTGAAATCATACTCTCTGCTAAATTAAATTTTACTACTATATTACTCTAGTTCAATTATTTACAGAACTAGTTAAGTTTTTAATTAATTCAACTTCCTCATATGAAAATGGTTCTTCATTAGGATAGAAAATGTCGTGATGCCATTTTTTTGGAGGACCTGTATATATTGAATCCCAACTCTTCCAAGGGTAAATTGTATTTGTTTTGCCTGATACAAACCCCCAGTTATAGCTTCCGATTCTATTTTCTTTAAATATTGGTAGTATATCTTCGAAAGTACTATCATTCCCCCGTGCCATATATTCAGTGCATACAATTGGTCTATTGTAAACTTTCAAATGTTTAATTCTAGTAAGAACACTCTCTTTGTTTCCGTAGTCATGAAATGAGATAAAATCTGAATTATTTAAAATAAATTTTTCCATAGGAAGAAGTTCATCAAATTTATCCCAATCAATAAAATAATCGTAAATTCCTACAGTTAAAGGTTGTGAGGGGTTGATCTCTCTAACCCATTTGAAGGCTTTTTTTAGCAAAGCTAGGGTAAATTGTCTTTTTTCATAACCTGTTGGTTCCATCTTATCTCTATAGTAAAATGGTAACTCTTCTTCGGTTAATGTTACACCAATATTTTCATAAATTTCAATAACCCTTTCTTTTGAAACTCTTGGAGCTCCATTATGTTGAGCGGGCTCATTGTAAAGATCCCATGATAAAACTCTATTGTCATCTTTAAATCTTGAGACTATTCCTTTAACATAAGGTTCTAAAGAATCATGTCTTAGAGTATCAGTTAAGATTTCAACACCTGGAGATTGAACCCAACCAGAATTATGAATATGTGGAATTGGTTCAGGCTGTTTACCAAGACTAGAATATGGATGCCAAACATCATCAAAAAAAACAAGCATAGTTTTTATACCGTATTTGTCAGCTATACTTAAAAACTGGTCAATTCTATCCATAAAACCAATAGAGTCTTGCTCCCATAGTAAATCATGTAAATAAACACGATGAGTATTCATACCTATACTTGCAGATAATTTTAATTCCTTTTCAATTAAACTTATATCAAATGTTTCACTTTGCCAGAACTCAAGTTGATTAATTGATGAACTTGTTATAAAATTAGATCCAACAAGCCATGGTTGATTATCATACCAATTCCATATTTTTTCTTCAGACCATCTCAAATCATCACTTTTCTTTGTATCAGTTTTATTACATCCAACAAATATTATAGATGAAATTAGGAGTAGTATTTTAAAATGTTCATTCATATCAATTTTTTTAATTAAAAAGTCATAAAACAATTTATGCAAATAATTTTAAAAAATACTTTTAGGACATAATAGTTTAGCTAACAAAAAAATTAATAATAGTTTAAATGATATAGATTAAATATTTAACTTGAAAAAAAATCTAATTATGTACAATTCAAAGATTTCTGGTTTAGGAATGTATGTTCCAGATAATATTGTTACAAATCAAGATCTATCAAAAAAAATGGATACATCAAATGATTGGATAGTTGAAAGAACAGGTATTAATGAAAGAAGACATATACAAAAAGGAGATGGGAATTCAACTGTAACTATGGGAGTGAAAGCCTCTAAAATTGCTATTGAAAAATCTGGGATTGATAAAAATGATATAGATCTAATTCTTTTTGCTACACTAAGTCCAGACTATTATTTTCCTGGAAGTGGTGTCCTAGCGCAAGATCAATTGGATATTCCAACATGTCCAGCTATGGATATTAGAAATCAATGTTCAGGATTTATATATGCAATTTCTACAGCAGATCAGTTTATTAAATCAGGTATGTATAAAAATATTCTTGTCATTGGTTCTGAAAATCATTCAGGTGGTCTAGATTTCTCAACTAGAGGTAGAGGTGTATCTGTAATATTTGGGGATGGAGCAGGAGCTGCTGTTGTATCTAGAGAAGAGAATTTAGAAAAAGGAATTTTATCTTCACATCTTCATTCTGAAGGTAAATTTGCAGAAGAACTATCTTTAATCGGCCCTAGTACTAATCGTTGGGTACCTGAAATAATTGAGGCTAATAATCCTGAAGATGTTTCTTATTATCCACATATGAATGGTCAACTTGTTTTTAAAAATGCTGTTGTTAGATTCTCAGAAGTTATTATGGAAGGTTTAAATCATAATAATTTAAATCCTAGTGATATTGACATTTTAATTCCTCACCAAGCAAATCTTCGTATTTCCCAGTTTATTCAAAAGAAATTTGGTCTCAATGACAGTCAAGTTTACAATAACATTCAAAAATATGGAAATACAACAGCAGGTTCTATACCAATTGCATTAACTGAAGCAGTTTCAGAAGGTAAAGTTAAAAAAGGTGATTTGGTTGTTTTGGCAGCCTTTGGTAGTGGCTTTACATGGGGAAGTACTATTATTAGATGGTAGTTGTAAAATACTCCTGAAATACCTTTCTGATAACCAAAAACTTCCCTAAAAATTAAAACCAGATTATCAGTTAAAAAAAAATTTGAATCGTATAATAATTTTTATATCTTTCGTTTCTCAATAATTGAAAATATTACGAAAATGAAAAAAATATTATTCGCTTTAATCCTTTCTGTTTTTGTCGGTTCTACTTATACAAATAGTATAAATGCAACTACAGTAAATAGTATCATTACGATACAGGATTCACAAGATGAACCTATGATGGAAGCTACTTCTGATGAAGCCTCTGCTGGTTTTACACAAGAACTTAAAAAACGTTTTATTGAAGGTGGCCCAAGTTTTATGGGTATTGTCCTTATTTGTTTAATCTTAGGTTTGGCTATTTCCATTGAAAGAATTATATATTTAAATCTCTCGACAACAAACACAGAAAAGTTAACCAGTGATGTAGAAGATGCACTAAAGTCTGGTGGTGTAGAAGCTGCTAAGGAGGTTTGTAGAAATACGACAGGTCCAGTAGCATCAATTTTCTATCAAGGATTGGATAGAGCTAAAGATGGTGTAGAAAGTGCTGAAAAGGCTGTAATTTCATATGGTGGCGTTCAAATGGGACAACTAGAGAAGAATGTTTCATGGATATCATTATTTATTGCGTTAGCTCCAATGTTAGGATTCATGGGAACTGTAATTGGTATGATTACAGCTTTCGATAGAATTGAAGCTGCAGGTGATATGCAACCTTCGCTTGTTGCAGGGGGTATTAAAGTTGCGCTTTTAACAACTGTATTTGGTCTTATTGTAGCAATAATCTTACAGGTGTTCTATAACTATATTGTTGCTAAAATTGACTCGATAGTTAATGATATGGAAGATGCTTCAATTACTTTAATTGATATTCTTTCAGCTCAAAAAAAATAATATAAAATGAATATTCAAAAAATAACTAGGCTTAGTTGTATCTCATTAGGTGTTCTTGGACTAATTTCTCTTGCTGTAGTTTTTGTGAGTGGTGATGATTCAATAAAAATGTCTGCAGCTTCGGGTGATTTTTCTCTAATTACTCCAATAATTTTAATTAGTCAGTTAATTTTAATTATTGCAGTGTTGGTAACGCTTACTTTCTCATTTAAGGCCTTGGCAGGAAATAAATCAAAAATGAAAAGTGCACTTAAATCTGCAGGATTATTTTTACTTGTTATTCTAATTGCATTTGTGCTTTCAAGTGGAGTAGAAACTCCTATGAGAGATGGTAAAGTACTATCTGCTTTTGGATCAAAGCTAGTAGGTACTGGTATTAGAGTGTTCTACATACTAACAGTTATTGCTGTGGGACTAATGGTATTTTCGGGAAGTAAGAGATTTATAAAAAAATAAAGTTATGGCAAAAAGAAAGGCACCAGAGGTTAATGCAGGATCAATGGCTGACATTGCCTTTTTGCTCTTAATTTTCTTTTTAGTTACAACAACTATAGAGACTGATAGTGGAATTAATAGAAAACTTCCGCCTATGGAAGAACAAATTGATCCTCCAATAATTAGGGAAAAGAATATATTCACTGTTGTTGTAAATAAAAACAATCAACTATTAGTTGAAGAAAAACTTACTGATATTAGAGATTTAAGAAATCTTGCCGTTGATTTTCTTGATAATGGAGGTGGTTCTGGTGAAGAAGCCTGTGATTATTGTAATGGAAATAGAGATCCAAGATCTTCAGACAATCCAGATAAAGCCATTATATCTTTAAAAAATGATAGAGAAACTGAGTACAAGGTTTACATTGCAGTTCAGAATGAATTAGTTGCTGCTTACAATGTACTTAGAAATAGAGAGTTTTCAAGGTTGAATCCGAATATTGGAATCTCCTATGTTGAAGCAGATTTAATATATAGTGACCCAAGAACATCAGCTGTAGATAAGGCTAGTTTAAAGGAAAAGCTAGATGTTGTAAAAAGAATGTATCCTCAAAAACTATCTGAGGCTGAACCAAGTAAAGTAAATTAATTATGGCAAAATTTAATAAAAAGAAAAGTGGAGACCTACCAGCAATTTCAACTGCCTCTCTCCCTGATATTGTTTTTATGTTGTTGTTCTTCTTTATGGTTGCTACTGTTATGAGGGATAGTACGTTAATGGTTCAAAATACATTACCTGCTGCTGATCAAGTTCAAAAACTTGACAAAAAAGATAGGGTAATATATATATATGCAGGAAAACCATCCAGTAGATATGTCGATACTTATGGTACTCAAGCCAGAATCCAGTTAAATGATAAATTTGGTACTGTTGAGGAAGTTGGTGCCTTTGTTCTTGCTGAAAGAGCCGCCAAGCGCCAAGAGCTTCAAAATGTTTTAACTACTGCTTTGAAAGTTGATAGTGATACTAAAATGGGTATTATTAGTGATATTAAACAAGAGCTGCGAAAAGTTAATGCATTAAAGCTAAACTACACAACCAGAGTTGGAGATTATACACAAAATTTCGATTAGATTAAAGTTATTATTCTTTACATATCTTTTATCTTTCAGCCTTCAAGGCCAGTCAAATTCTAATTCAAAGGATAACTTCTACAGAGAAGATCAATTTTTTTTTGGTTCAAGTTATTTTATACAAAATCAATCTGTTAAAGACTTTAAACAAAACGGATTTTCTGGTAACTTTCAGATTGGCTTTATTCGTGATATTCCAATCAATGAGAATTCATCAAAAGCATTAGGTTTAGGGCTTGGATATGAGAGAAATTTTTTTACATCCAATATTCAACCTGAAATTGAAAATGATATAATAAAGTATAATGTAGTTGTAAGCAGATTTTTAGAGTCAAAGAATAATTTTAATTATGCTTCAATATCTATACCTATTGAATATAGATGGCGAACATCCACTGTTGATCAATATAAATTTTGGAGGATCTATAGTGGTATAAAAATTAAAAAAAATTTTTCAATATATTCAAATCCATCATATGGAACCGAACTTAAAATTGATGATATTCAAGATTGGACAAGTTCAATTTATTTCATAGGAGGTTATAATACTTGGAATCTATCTGTTGAATATGATTTATCACCTATTTTAAAAGACAAAATAACAACTAATGGTGAAAAATTAAATCTTAGTTTTTTTAGATTAGGTTTAGTTTTTTATTTTTTATAGTTCTTTTCTGAGTCTAGCTACAGATATTTCTAATTGATCTCTATATTTAGATATTGTTCTTCTTGCAACTTTATAACCTTTTTCAGAAAGTTTTTGAGAAAGCTCAATATCAGACAATGGCTTGCTTTTATCTTCAAGATCAATTACTTCTTTTAATATTTTTTTTATTTCAATAGTTGAAACCTCATCACCATCACTATTTATTATACCCTCAGAGAAATAACTTTTTAGAAGTTTAATACCATAAGGAGTGTCAATATATTTACTGTTTGCAACTCTTGATATTGTCGATATATCCATATTAATTATTTCAGCAATATCTTTTAATATCATCGGTTTTAAATTTTTTTCCTCTCCAGTCATGAAATACTCTTTTTGAAAATTAACAATTGCACTTACAGTTTGAAATAAAGTTTGATATCTCTGTTCTACTGCTTCAATAAACCATTTAGCAGATTCAAGTTTTTGTTTAAGAAATTGTACTGTTTGAGTTTGAGACTTTGTTTTTTTTGGATCATCCTTATAGCCTTGAAGTATGTTCTTGTATGAAGGAGATAGTCTTAACTCTGGTAAGTTTCTTTTATTCAGTTCTACAATTAAATTGCCATCTTGGATAGATAAAATAAAATCTGGTACAATTGTATTATTTGAAAAATCACTTGATATAGAACCTCCTGGTTTCGGATTTAATTTGGAGATTTCTTCAATTGAATCTTTTAATTTCTGATCTGATAAATTTAATTTTTCAATAAGGTATGAAAACTTTTTTTTTGAAAATGATTCAAACTCATTTTCAATAATATCAATTGAGTTTTTAATTGACTCTTTTGAATTATCTTTTTTCTTCAGCTGAATCAGGAGACACTCTCTTAAAGATCTTGCTCCAACTCCAGGTGGATCAAGATCCTGAATTTTTTTTAAAACTTTTAAAATTTCATTTTTGGAAGTCACAATATTTTGAGTAAAAGCTAAATCATCGATTATATCTTCTATTTCTCTTCTTAAATATCCGCTTTCATCAATACTTCCAATTAAAAATTCACATAAAGGTTTTTCAAATTCATTTAGTATTAGATTCCTTGATTGGTTGTCAAGAAATTGATGGAAGCTTAATGATGATTTAGTTTGAAAATTATTATTTTCTTCTTGATTTGAATAATAGCTGTTATAATTATCGGGTTCATCACTTAGAAAATCATCAACATCAACCTCATTATTTTCTAAATCATTATCATAGTTGTCAACTTCACTTTCGGATTGATCAATTCCTTGTTCCAGAGCTGGATTTTCCTCTATCTCATTCTCTATTTTTTGCTCTAATTCTGCAGTAGTTAGCTGGATCAGTTTCATTAACTGAATTTGTTGAGGTGAAAGTTTCTGAGATAACTTTAGCTGTAATTTCTGGTTGAGCATTATGAACTTATCTTAAACAAAATTAAGAAAAGAATTAACTTAAATTAAAATGAAGCATTTTTTGGTGTTCTTGGGTAAGGAATCACATCTCTGATATTAGACATTCCCGTACAGAACATAACAATTCTTTCAAACCCTAAACCAAAACCACTGTGAGGAACTGATCCATATCTCCTTAAGTCTAAATACCACCACAGTTCTTCTTTGTCAATATCCATTTCTTCAATCCTTTTCTCTAATATATCAAGCCTCTCCTCCCTTTGAGAACCGCCAATGATTTCGCCAATACCAGGAAACAAAACATCCATAGCACGGACAGTTTTATCATCCTTATTAAGTCTCATATAAAAAGCTTTGATCTTTTTTGGATAATCAAAAATTATTACAGGTGATTTGAAATGTTTTTCTACAAGAAATCTTTCATGTTCACTTTGGAAATCAGAACCCCATTCATCAATTATATAGTTAAATTTCTTTTTCTTATTGTATTTACAATTCTTTAAAATTTCAAATGCATCTGAATATGAAATACGTATAAATTTGTTATTTATTGTAAAATTGATTTTCTCAACTAAACTTAGCTCGTTTCTTTCATTTTTTGGTTTTTGAGTATCTTCTTTTAAAAGTCTTTCATTAAGAAACTCAATGTCCTCTTTACACTCATCTAAAATATATTGTAATAGATATTTAAGAAATGACTCGGCTAAATCCATGTTATCATTAAGATTGTAAAATGCCATTTCAGGTTCTATCATCCAAAACTCAGACGCATGTCTTGATGTGTTTGAATTTTCAGCTCTAAAAGTAGGTCCAAAAGTATATACATTTCCTAGGCCTAATGCATATGTTTCTGCTTCTAATTGACCAGATACAGTTAGACTAGTTTGTTTACCAAAAAAATCTTTTGAATAATCAACTTGATTGGAAACTAAGTCTCTCTCTTTTAATGTTGTGACTTTAAACATTTCACCAGCTCCTTCAGCATCACTGGATGTTATAATTGGTGTATGCACATAATTAAAGCTTTTATCATTAAAAAATTTATGTATTCCAAAAGCAAGTTTTGATCTTACTCTCATAACGGCACTAAATGTTGATGTCCTTATTCTAAGGTGAGCTTGTTCTCTTAAAAACTCAAAACTATGTTTTTTAGGTTGAATTGGATATTTATCTGGGTCAGATAACCCAGTCAGTTGAATTTCATTAATACTTAGTTCAAAGTTTTGCCCTTTGCCAATACTCTTTACCAATTCACCGGTTATTATTAATGAACAACCTACTGTTATTTTATTAACTATTTTCTCTAAAGGTTTAGATTCAGAAATTACACATTGTATATTCTTAATTGTTGAACCATCGTTTAAGACAATAAATTTATTACCCCTAAATGCTCTAACCCATCCACCTATTATAATTTCTTTGTTAAAATCAGGGGAATTAAATATATCTTTAATTTTTAATAGATCCATTTTTATAAAGTTAAAATGTCTTTCTCTTTTAGTAAAAACATTTCATCTACTTTCTGTATATACTTGTCTGTTAGTTCTTGAGAATCTATTTCCATGTTAGACTTTAAATCATCTGAGATTTCAAGGTTTTTAATTTTATTATTAGTTTCTTTCCTTGTATTCCTAATACTAACCTTAGCAGATTCAGACTCAGTCTTTGCAAGTTTAGTTAATTCCATTCTTCTCTCTTGAGTTAAAGGTGGAATATTTATTAATAACGATTCTCCATTATTCACTGGATTAAGTCCTAGATTGGAATTAATAAGTGACTTTTCAATTTCATCAAGCATATCTTTCTCCCATGGTTGTATACTTAATGTTTGGCCATTTGGAGTACTTATAGATGAGACCTGATTAAGAGGAGTCATATTTCCATAGTATTCTACTGAAATATTTTTTAACATTATTGGATTCGCTTTACCAGCTCTAATTTTAATTAATTCATTCTCTAGGTGAGATACTGCAGATATCATATTAAGTTCTGCATTTTCCATTATTTCTTGATTCTCTTCCATATATATCTATATTATTTTGAAACTTTTGTGCCAATTTTTTCACCCATTATAACTTTAGTCAGGTTTCCTTTTGTATTCATATCAAAAACTATGATGGGTAACTCATTTTCTTTACTTAGAGTAAATGCAGTAGTATCCATAATTTTTAGGCCCTTTTTAATTGTTTCTTCAAATGAAATATTATCAAATTTTATAGCTTCTTTATTCTTTTCTGGATCTTCATCATAAATTCCGTCAACCCGTGTTCCTTTTAAAATTACATCAGCATTAATTTCAATTGCCCTGAGAACTGCTGCAGAGTCAGTTGTAAAATATGGATTTCCTGTACCAGAGGCAAAAATCACAACTCTGCCTTTTTCTAAATGTCTAGTAGCTTTTCTTTTTATAAAGGGTTCTGCAATAGATTCCATTTTAATTGCAGATTGAAGTCTAGTTGGTATATCCATCCCCTCTAATGCATTTTGAAGAGCAAGGCCATTAATAACTGTTGCTAACATGCCCATATAATCTGCCTGAACTCTATCAATTCCATCTTTTGAACCTGTAAGACCTCGAAAGATATTACCACCTCCTATTACAATCGCAATTTCAACTCCTTGGTTGTGTATCTGTTTAATTTCTTCTGCATAAACTATTAATCTATCATTATCGATACCGAAGGAATTTTTGCCCAATAGAGCTTCTCCACTTAACTTAAGTAAAATTCTTCTATATTTCATTGCTTGAGGAATAATGCAAATATAATTATAATGTTTAAACTTTTATTGGATATTATAAGCATTCAAAACAGAATAGTCGCCAATATTTACTCTTCTTAGCTCAAATAAATATGAACCTGAGTTAAGTTTTTTCCCAAAATCATTAGCAATTGATCTTATGTAAGTTCCCTTAGAACAAGTTATTTCAAAATTTACAATAGGTGTCTTAAATTCAGTTATTTTAAACTCATCTATTTCAATTTCTCTTTCATCAATTTCTACTTCTAAATTCTCCCTGGCATACTCGTACATTCTTTTTCCATTTTTCTTTAGAGCAGAAAATATCGGTGGAGTTTGCATGCTTTTTCCAACAAATTCTTTTGAAACTGTCTTTACATCAGATTCTGTGATGTTAAAATATTCATAGGTTTTATTAACCTCTGTCTCAGAGTCAAATGAAGGTGTAGTTTCACCAAGTTTAAATTTACCAATGTAAGTTTTTTTAAGGTTTTGATATTTAGTAATATTTTTAGTTTCTTTTCCTATACAAATAATCAGTAAACCAGTCGCTAATGGATCTAATGTTCCTGCATGTCCAACTTTAATTTTTTTTACTTTAAACCTATTAGTAAGAGATTTGCGGATATATTTTACCACATCAAACGAAGTCCAATTAATTGGTTTATCAATTAATAGTTTTTTACCATTTATAATATCCTCATCTGAAATATTCTGAACTTCAAACTTCTGCATTATTTATCCTTATAAAGAATTGAGATTATACATAGGACAAAACCTGATATAACTACAAGTGGTGCTAATCTTATTCTTCTAAAATTATATATTTCATCATTAAAAATTTCAGGATTACTAGATCCACCACCAGACATAAGAAAAAATCCAATGCCAATAATAAATATTGATAAAATTAGAAACTTATACCTTCTACTATTAAATAAATAATTGTTCCCCTTCATATTATCTATCTTTTAAATTTTACTTTTAAATATTTTTGAGTAATTAAAAAAGAACTTATTAATGATGTTGTAAAACCAAAAAATAGAATGAAGCTAACTAATGAAATAATAGTACTAGATTCAATAAATAAATTTAGTTCATCTATTTGACTGTTTAGTTGATACAATATTGAAAATAGTATAAATATTGATGTAATCGATGATAATAAACCTATTTTGGTATAAGACCAGATAAACGGTCTCCTAATAAAACTTTTAGTAGCTCCAACCAATTGCATAGTCCTAATTATATCTTTTTTTGAATATATTGAAATTTTTATAGAATTATTTATTAGCATAAAACTAGTTAAAACAAATATTGTACTTAAAACAAATACCCATAATCCAATTTTTTTAAAATTTTTGGAAAGAGCATCAACTAGCGGTTTGTCATATTCAACATCTTCTATAAACTCAAAATTTTTTAAATTAACTATCAATTCTTCAATTATATAAACATTAATTTTTTCTCCATAAAGTTTAATAGAAACAGCATCTAACAAGGGATTATAGCCAAGAAATCCAACGAATTCCTCTCCTATTTCATCAGAAAAAATTTCAGCTGCGTCTTCTTTAGACAAATAAGTTATTTCTTTCACACTTTCATTTAAATTCAAAAACTTTATTAGTTGTTTATTTTCAAATTCCTTTGTCGAATTTTTGAGATAAACATTAATTAATATGTTCTCTTTGAAATAATTTTCAACTACTGAGGAATTTAAATAGATAAAGACAATTAGTGATAATGTCAATAAAACTATTGTATTAATTAAATAAATTGAAAATAAGTTACTTTTAATTTTCTTAGATTCTATATTTTCTTTTATGGCCCTCAAATTATTATAAAAGTAATAAACAAATAATAAATTAATTTTTATGTTAATTAAATAAGTTCTTCCTTTGTTAAAAGATCTTAAAGTGAAATACAATTTTCTAGAAATAGAAAAAAAATGGCAAAAAAATTGGAAAACTAATCAGACTTATAAAGTTAGTGTTTCATCTAAGCCAAAATTTTATGTTTTAGACATGTTTCCATACCCTTCAGGTGCTGGTCTTCATGTTGGTCATCCTCTAGGATATATTGCAAGTGATATTTATGCAAGGTATAAAAGACATAAAGGTTTTAATGTTCTTCACCCTCAAGGGTATGATTCCTTTGGCCTTCCAGCTGAGCAGTACGCTATTAAGACTGGACAACACCCTAAAGTTACTACAAAGGAAAATATTGAAATGTACAGAAGGCAGTTAGATAGAATGGGTTTTTCATTTGATTGGTCCAGAGAGATTAGAACATCTGATCCAGAATACTATAAATGGACTCAATGGATGTTTATACTAATGTTTAACTCCTATTATTGTAAAATTGACAATAAAGCAAAGCATATAAGTTCTTTAGAAAATATTTTTAAAAAGGAAGGAGATAAAATATATAAAACCAAGCTGTCTGAGGTAGGCTATTCTTTTAGTAGTTCAGACTGGAATAATTTTAATCAAAAGGAAAAGTCTGATATACTTATGCATTTTAGACTTGCTTATTTATCAGATGGAGAAGTCAATTGGTGTGATGAGCTAGGAACTGTTCTTGCTAACGATGAAATTATTAATGGATTTAGTGAAAGGGGAGGATATCCAGTTACAAAGAAAAAAGTTAAACATTGGTGCTTGAGAATAACCGAATACTCACAAAGACTTTTGGATGGATTGGATAAGATAGAGTGGCCTGATCCTCTCAAGGAGATGCAAAGAAATTGGATTGGAAAATCTAAAGGTGTATCAATAGAATTTAAAGTAGAAAACTCAAATAAGAAAATTCAGGTTTTTACCACTAGACCTGATACCATTTTCGGTGTCTCTTTTTTAACAATTGCTCCTGAGTATAAAGAAATAAATTATTTATCTTCAGATGAAAACAAGTCAATGATTCAAACATACATTGATGAAGTTTCTAATAAATCAGAGAGAGAAAGAATGTCAGATGTAAAAAAAGTATCAGGAGTTTTCTCTGGTAATTATGCAATCCACCCTTTTAGTAATAAAAAAATACCCATATGGATTTCCGATTATGTAATAGCTAGTTATGGAACTGGTGCAGTAATGGGAGTTCCGTCTGGTGATCAAAGGGACTTTGATTTTGCTAAAAAATTTAAAATTGAAATTCCAAATATATTTGATAATATAGATATTTCAGAATCTGCATTTTCTGATAAAGGAGGTTTTAAATTGGCTAATTCGGAATTTTTGAATGGAATGGACTATGAAGAATCTTTAAATGTAATCATAGGTAAAATTGAAGAAAAAAAAATAGGTCAATCGAAAATTCAATATAAGTTAAGAGATGCAATTTTTAGTAGACAAAGATACTGGGGTGAGCCAATCCCAATATATTATCAAAATGGAATACCTGTAACTATTGATATTGATCATTTGCCTCTAAAGCTGCCGGAAGTGGATAATTTTTTACCAACTAAAAATGGTGATTCTCCACTTGGGAATTCTAAAATGTGGGCATGGAACCAAAATGAAAACAAGATTACTCTTAATAGTGACATTAACAATAAGGATATTTTTCCTTTAGAACTCAATACAATGCCAGGATGGGCTGGAAGCTCTTGGTATTTCTACAGATATATGGATCCTAATAATAAAAATGAATTTATTTCAAAAGATTCTCAAGATTATTGGTCAGATGTAGATTTATATTTTGGTGGAAGCGAGCATGCAACTGGTCATTTACTTTATTCTAGATTTTATCAAAAGTTTCTTTATGATCTCAAATTATTAAAGAAAGACGAATATGCAAAGAAGCTAATTAATCAGGGAATGATACTTGGTAATTCTGCATTTATTTATCGTATATCTGGTTCATCAGAATATTTGTCCAAGAATTTAATTTCAAATTTGGAAGTCGATAAGGTTAGAATTGATATTAAATATGTGTCAGCTGAAAATGAAGTTGATATTGATCTGTTAAAATCTGAAGATAGTGTTTTTGAAAATTCAATTTTTAGATGTGAGGATAGCAAATTTATTTGTATTAGAGAACAGGAAAAGATGTCTAAGTCTAAATTCAATGTTGTGAATCCAGATGAAATATGTGATCAATATGGAGCTGATACTTTAAGAATGTACGAAATGTTTCTTGGTCCAATTGAACAATCAAAACCTTGGGATACACGAGGAATATCAGGTGTACATTCTTTTTTGAAGAAATTTTGGAACCTTTTTTTTATTGATGGTAATTTTAGTCTTTCTGAAGGTGAACCTTCTAAGGAATCTCTAAAATCTCTTCATAAAACAATAAAAAAAATATCTGAAGATATTGAAAGGATAAGTTTAAATACTTGTATAAGTTCATTTATGATATGTGTAAATGAATTAAGTTCAATGAAGTGTAATAATAAATTTATTCTTCAAAATCTTCTAATATTAATATCTCCTTTTGCACCACATTTTTCTGAGGAACTATGGAATCTTTCAGGTAACAATAATTCGATAATAGATGAAAAATATCCTGAGTTTAATGAAAAGTTTATAGTTGAATCTGAAAAAAGCTATCCTGTATCATTCAATGGAAAAACAAAATTTACTTTAAACTTATCTTTAGAATTAACTAAAAACGAAATTGAAGAAGCAGTCCTTTCATTCGAAAAAACAAAACTAATTTTAAAGGATTCAAAACCAAAGAAAATAATTATAGTCCCAGGGAAAATTATAAATATTGTCATATGATAGATCCAATATTTGAAATTATTGGATTGTCAGCAGCTTTTTTGACTACATCAGCCTTTATTCCTCAGGTATATAAAATTTATAAGAAAAAAAATGCAGATGGTATTTCCTTGACAATGTATATCATATTACTATCAGGAGTAATCTTATGGTTAATTTATGGGATACTTATAGGTAGTTTATCGATAATTCTAGCTAATAGTATTACAGCTATACTTCAATTAAGCATAATACTATTTAAGTTAAAAAAATTATAATTTTTTTTTCATAGTAAATAGTTTAGTTAACTTTAAATAAAAATAATAATATGTTTTATGACCCTCTATATTTTACGTTAGTAGTTCCGTTATTTGCTATAAGTGCATATGTTGGATATCAATTAAAATCAAAGTTTAAAAAATTTTCGAGACAATCTTTATCTGCTAATCTTTCTGGCAAAGAAATTGCTGAAAAGATGTTGAATGACCATGGAATATACGACGTAAAGGTTATAAGTGTAAAAGGTCAGTTATCAGATCATTATAATCCACAGAAAAAAACTGTTAACCTCAGCGAGAGTGTCTACAATGAAAGAAATGCTGCGGCCGCTGCAGTAGCCGCTCATGAATGTGGACATGCTGTTCAACATGCAAAAGGATATGAATGGTTAAAAATGAGATCAGTTTTAGTACCCATGGTAGGTGTAACTTCTAAATTAGGTATTTATTTGCTGTTTGGAGGTATTTTTTTATTGCAGAGTTCTCCTTTCCTAGGAGAGACAATAATATCTCTTGGTATACTTGGATTTGCATCTGGTACACTATTCAGTTTTATTACTTTACCGGTTGAATTTGATGCAAGCAAAAGAGCAATCTATTGGTTAGAAAGAAAGAGAATTGTTAACCAAAGGGAACTAATTCAATCTAAAGAAGCTCTAAATTGGGCTGCTGCAACCTATGTTGTAGCTGCATTAGCATCAGTAGCAAACCTAGCTTATTTATGGTTAAGGTTTGGAAAAAGATGAAATTAACCTCTAATGTATTTACCAATTTCTATTACCATTATTGGAAACATAACTTTTTACATTAGATTTGATGAAACGCCGTTCATTTATAAAAGGAACAACAACTGCTATATCAGGCCTTGGAATTTCAGGTACTTCTTATGCTAATTCAGATAATAAGAAAATTGATAAAATATCTAAAATCTGTGCGACTTTAGATCAGCAAAAAGTATCTTTTTTTGCTGATATAATAAATGAGCCAGTTAAGGTAGTCCACATAGCAGATACACATTTGTTTATGGATGATGAAAGGGGGATTCAATTTCAAGAGTATAGCAATCGTATGTCAAAGGCCTATAATCAAACTACTCATTTTCAAACAAGAGAAAAAACTAATCCAAAGATTTCTTTTGAACAAACACTAGAGTTTGCAAAAGATGTAAATGCGGATGTAATAAATTTAGTAGGTGATATTTTTAGTTTTCCCTCTGAAGCCGGAATAGAATGGGTACTCTCCAAATTAAATGCTTCAGGTATTCCTTATATCTATATTGCTGGTAACCATGATTGGCATTATGAGGGGATGAAAGGAAGTTTAGAATTCCTTCGCCAAACCTGGATCGAAAAACGTTTATATCCCCTTTATCAGGGTAATCATCCCTTGATGGCAGCATATGATATTAAAGGAATTCGTTTTTTAGCCATTGATAACTCAACATATCAGATTAATGAAGAACAATTAGCTTTCTTGTCATCACAAATTAGAACAGGTCTCCCACTAGTTTTATTAATTCATATTCCTATGTATGCACCTGGAAAAAATATTTCTTTTGGTTGTGGTAATCCCTTTTGGGGTGCAGCCACTGATCAAGGTTTTGAATTGGAAAGACGACCAAAATGGCCTGTTAGCGGACATACTCAAATAACATTTGATTTTTACAAGAAAGTATTTGATGCACCAAATATAATGGGTGTTTTTGCTGGTCATACTCATCGAAATTCTATAGAGATAATTAAAGGAAAGCCTCAAATAATTTCAGATGATAATGCTAGCGGGGGTTATCTTGAAATTGACTTTTTACCCCTGAAGGAGCAACACAAAAAGGTGATTTAATATATAACAAGATGTTACCCTTTAATATATTTATCAATTGCCATTGCCATTGATGGAGAAATTTCTGTTGGTGCTTGAATATCAATTCTTAAATTTTTTCCTTCGGCAGCCTCTTTAGTTGTATTTCCGTAAACTGCAATTAAAGTCTTATTTTGTTCAAAATCAGGAAAGTTCTTAAATAAAGATTCTATCCCTAAAGGACTAAAAAAGACTAAAATATCATAATAAACATCTCTAAGATCAGATAGGTCGCTCACAACAGTTTTATATAATTGAGCTCTTTCCCAAGAAATCCCGAATGAATCTAATGTTTTTATTATTTCTGGGTTGAGACTACCTGAAGTAGGAGCAAGAAAACGCTCTTTATTAAATTTTTCAAATGTTGGTTCTAAATCTTTAAAATTATTGTTACCAACGTAAATTTTCCTTTTCCTATATACAACATACTTTTGAAGATAATAGGCTACAGCTTCAGATTGACAAAAATATTTAGTTTGGTCAGGTACCTTAAATCTCATCTCTTCTGTGATTCTAAAAAAGTGATCAACAGAGTTTCTACTTGTTAAAATAATATTATTAAATCTGGAAAAATCAACTCTTTGAGCTCGAACCTCCTTAGCAGTGAGCCCTTCAACATGAATAAACTTTCTAAAATCAATCTTAACCTTATGCTTTCTTATCAACGATGAGTATGGAGAGTTTTCGTTGGTAGGTTTTGGCTGAGATATTAATATAGTTTTAATACTCATAAAGTGTTTTTTAGGTTAAATCTAAGATTGAGTACAACCATAACAATGGAGCTAATTTGAACGCACAAAGATACAAAATAAAATACATAATTTCTTTAGCATCAAGTTTTATAAAGTAACTTAAATAGTTTTTTGCTTGAAAAATAAAATGTAATCCAATTATAATAAAAAAAGTATTTTTTAAATAATCAATAGTATAAAAGTCATTTAAGTTATAGATAGCATAGTTTATAAATAACAACAATCCAATTATGATATTAATAATAAAGTTCTTAAAAAAAAGAAATTTAATCTTTGAATTCAAAAATATATCTAGTAAATAATTAATAATAAAGAATCTCGTTAAAATGACGACATAGCAGATAAAATTAAAAAACAATAGATTTTTAAATAATTCAGCATTCATTCCATCACTTTTTATTTCCCCTAAATATTTAAATGCACCCAGATAAGCAATAGCTATTCCCATTATTAAATGGAAAAAGAATACATAGAAAAAATTAAAATAATTTATTCTTTCATGAATAATAAGATCATCAGAATTGTATGGAAAAAAAATATTCGCAAAATGATAATATGTACTTCTAAATAAATAAAGTAATTTTACTCTTTGAAAGACTTGAAAAAAATAAATTACTAATATTAAGATAATTATAAAAACACTTGTTAAATCTTGATTTTGAATCATTATTTTTCTTCTGGTATATACAAAACTATAGAATAAGTAGTTAATAATATGGAAGACAATAGTTTAATTATAATACCTACATATAATGAATGTGAAAATATTGGGGAAATAATCGAAAGTATTCTTCAATTAGATAATCAGAATGATATTTTGGTAATTGATGATAATTCTCCAGACGGAACATCAAGAATTGTAACAAACATAAAGAAAGCTAATCCTGACAAAGTATTTTTAATAGTTAGAGATAAAAAGTCAGGTCTAGGTTCTGCCTATAAAGAGGGTTTTAGATGGGCTTTAAAAAAAAAATATAATCTAATATTTCAAATGGATGCAGATTTTTCCCATAATCCTCATGAAATTAAAAATTTTAAAGAGTTGTTAATAAATAAAAACTTTGATGTTATTATTGGTTCTAGATATTTGCAAGGTGTTAGTGTCATAAACTGGCCACTTTCTAGAATTTTTCTTTCATATTTTGCCAATTTGTATGTAAGAATTATTACGGGCTTACCAGTAAAAGATTCAACATCAGGTTTTGTAGGATACAATTATAAAGCATTAAATTCATTAAATATTAATAATATAAAATTTAATGGATATGCATTTCAGATTGAGATGAAATTTAAATTATGGAAGAACAATTTCAAATTGAAAGAGTATCAAATAATTTTTAGAAACAGAAAATTAGGCGAGTCAAAAATGGATAAGAATATTATATTAGAAGCTATTTTTGGAGTAATAAAACTTAAGATTAAATCGCTATTGGGTAAAAATGAATAAACTTTTAATTAAAAATGCAACAATTATTAATGAAGGGAAAAGATCCTCAAAAGATATTCTAATAGAGGGTGAGTTTATTAAAAAGATTGAAGAAAATATAATCTTTGAATCTGAAATTGATACAATTGATGCTTCTGGTCTAATTTTAATACCAGGAATGATAGATGATCAAGTTCATTTTAGAGAACCTGGTCTTACTCACAAAGGAGATATAAATACTGAATCTAAGGCTGCAATTGCAGGAGGTGTAACATCATATATAGAGATGCCAAATACTATTCCTAACACAACTACAATAAATGAGTTCAATAAAAAAATTCAAATTGCTTCAAAAAATTCATATGCTAATTTTTCATTCATGTTTGGTGGAACAAACGATAATATAGATGAAATAATAAAACTAAATAAGTCAGAAGTTGCAGGAATAAAACTTTTTTTAGGGTCCTCGACTGGAAAAATGTTGATAGATAATTTTAATTCAATAAAAGAGATCTTTACAAGTACTTCATTACCAATATCAGCTCATTGTGAAGATGAAGAAATAATTAAAGAGAATACTAATTATTACAAACAGATTTATGAAAATGATATTCCAATTGAAATTCATCCTAAAATTAGAAGTGAGGAAGCCTGCATGAAAAGTTCTAATTTTGCTGTTAAGTTAGCCAAGAATACTGGAGCTAGATTAAATGTTTTTCACATCTCAACAGCCAAAGAATTAGAACTATTCGATAACAAGTTAAATGTTAAAAATAAAAAAATAACAGCTGAAGTTTGTGCTCATCATTTGTGGTTTACCGACGATGATTATAAGAGATTAGGTTCAAGGATAAAGTGGAATCCTGCAATAAAAACAAATAATGACAAAGTTCAATTATGGAAAGCTATAAAAGATGATTTGATTGACATTATTGCCTCGGACCATGCACCACATACTGAGGAAGAAAAAAATAAAAATTATTTTGACTGTCCATCTGGCGGACCAATGGTTCAACATACAATTTTATCTTTACTACAAAATTGTCAAAACTTTGGAGTTACTATTGAGAAGATTGTTGAAAAAATCTCTCATAATCCAGCTATTATCTTTGAAATTGAAAAAAGAGGATTTATAAAGGAAGGGTATTATGCTGATATTGTATTAATTGATAACAATAATCCAACATCTGTAACTAGAGATTCTTTATTGTATAAGTGTGGTTGGTCACCTTTTGAGGGAGAACAGTTTGATAATTCAATTAATAAGACTATAATTAATGGTAGAATTGTATACTCTGATGGTAGAGTTATCTCTCAACCATCTGGTAAAAAATTAACATTTAATAGATGAAAAAATATTTATTTATTTTCCTTTTATTATATAGCTGTTCAAATGATGCTCCACAAGATTTAATTAGTGAAAAAAAAATGGAAAGTATTATTTTTGATATTATGATCTTAAATTCATCAAGTACTTACAACTTAAAAATTGATAAAAAATTCTTGAGCGATGAATTGATTTACAAAAAATATAAAATTGATAGTGCTCAATTATACGAAAGCGAGTTATATTACTCAAGGAATCCTAAAATTCAATACGAAATATATTCAAACGTTAGGAAAAGAATAATTAAGTCGATGGACAGTTTAAAAAACATACAGTGATGGAAAAATTTTTAGATGAGTTAAAGTGGAGAGGAATGTTACATGATGTCATACCAGGGACTGAAGAGTATTTGTCAAAAAATAAAACTATTGGATATATCGGATTTGATCCAACATCTGACTCTCTTCATATTGGAAGTCTTGTTCCAATATTTATTCTTAAACATTTCCAAAATGCAGGTCATATTCCAGTTGTACTTCTTGGAGGTGCTACAGGAATGATTGGAGACCCTTCTGGAAAGTCTGATGAAAGGAACCTATTAGATAAAAAGATCTTGAAGTTTAATGAAAAAAAGTTAAAAATTCAATTTGAGAAATTTCTTGACTTTGAATCTGATATACCAAACAAAGCAATACTCGTAAATAATTATGATTGGATGAGTAAATTTTCAATTATTGACTTTTCAAGAGACATTGGCAAGCATATAACTGTTAATTATATGATGGCTAAAGAATCTGTAAAAAAAAGAATTTCTAAAGACACAACTCAGGGAATGTCATTTACTGAATTTACCTATCAACTCATTCAAGGATATGATTTCCTTCATTTATATAAAGAAATAAATTGTATGCTTCAAATGGGAGGAAGTGATCAATGGGGAAATATTACAACTGGAACGGAACTGATAAGAAGAAAAGAAAATGTAAAAGCTTTTGCAATGACATGTCCATTAATTAAAAAATCTGATGGATCTAAATTTGGAAAATCTGAAGGAGGTAATATTTGGTTAGATAAGAATAAAACTTCAGTATACAAGTTTTACCAATACTGGCTCAACATATCTGATGAAGACGCAGTCAACTATATAAAAGTTTTTACATTTTTATCAAAAGATGAGATTGAAAGCTTAATTCAGAAGCATACTCAAGATAAAGCTAAAAGATTGCTTCAAAATAATATTGCTGAAATAATAACTACTATGGTTCACGGAAAGAATGATCTTGAAAATGCCGTCCGTGCATCGAAAGTTCTATTTGGAAAATCTAGTAAAGAAGATCTTGAATCCCTTGATGATGAAACTTTTAATGAAATCTTTGATGGAGTTCCAAGCTCCTTTATTTCTGAAAAAAAATTATTAAAAGAAATAGATGTTGAAAATCTTATTTCTACTGATACAAATTTTCTAAAGTCTATAAGTGAGGCTAGACGTGCATTAAAAGAAAATTCTATATCAATTAATAAGAAAAAAGTCTCCCAGAATATAAAAATCAAAAAAGATGATTTAATTAATGGAAAATACATTCTACTTCAGAGAGGTCGCAAAAATTATTATTTAGTTATTGTTAACTAAATGTTCCTTCAATATTAAATATTAGCTTGCTCATAATCTTTAAGTTATTATTTGCTAAATTGTTACTGTAAATATGAATAAGTCTGAAATTAAAATACTTTGCGTTGATGATGAGCCAGATATCTTAGAAATTCTAAAGTATAACTTATCTAACGAGGGCTACAAGGTGTCAACTGCTAAAGATGGGAAAATTGCTGTCAAAATGGTGGAAGATACTCATCCAAACCTTGTTATTATGGATATAATGATGCCTAATATGGATGGGATTGAGGCCTGTGAGATTCTCAGAGCAGATGATAGATTTAATGATACCCTCATAATGTTTTTAACTGCAAGAGGAGAGGATTATTCATATGTTGCAGCTTATGAGGCAGGAGCAGATGATTATGTTACAAAGCCAGTCAAGCCTAAAATATTAGTATCAAAGGTGAAGGCACTCTTAAGAAGATCAAAAAAATACTCGGAAAAAGAAGTTGACGAAATTGAATTTGGTGACCTTAGAATTAATAGAGATAAGTATAAAGTATATACATCTGATAAATCAATTAGCTTACCTAGAAAAGAGTTTGAACTTCTTAATTTACTTGCCTCTAAACCTGATAAGGTATTTAAGAG
>TARA_B100001057_G_scaffold291536_1_pt1 | contig 23921 bp, 20 predicted proteins | sample TARA_B100001057 | Tara Oceans TARA_B100001057 (sample SAMEA2621839) | marine metagenome | biome: marine biome (ENVO:00000447); feature: surface water layer (ENVO:00002042); material: "saline water (ENVO:00002010), including plankton (ENVO:xxxxxxxx)" | depth 5 m
ATACTTTCATCTAAGTCGTCTCTAAATGGTAAGTAATTTACGTTGCCGACATCATGTTTAAAGTTTTCGCTTGATAAGTTCTTTGATATTCTTTGAGCCAAAAGATCGCCCCTTTTTGGAATGCCAATTAAATACGGATTTGGAGTATGTGATTCAATAATTTCTTTACTGAGGCGGAATAGAATTTTGTCTATTGTCATTTTTCCTTTCAATGCTCGCAGACATTGTTTAAAGCTATTTATATATTAACAAATTTAATATCTAATTGTTATTATTTATCTATTTTCTCTAAAAAATGGAGTACCAATATTTTTTGGTGCACCAGTATCACCATTCTTAAAGATTGTTAAAAGAATCAAAATCAAAATAGTAATTATATAGGGAGTAATTTTTACTATATATGGACTCACTTCAAATCCATAAGTTTGTAATCTAGGGCCAAGTGCTTCTAAGAATCCAAACAACAATGCACCAAAAGCTGTTCGGTATGGCTTCCATCCTCCAAAAATCACAAGGGCTAGAGCTATCCAGCCTCTTCCAGCTGTCATGCCATCAGTCCAGTACGGTACATAACTTAATGTAAGATATACTCCAGAAAGTCCAGCAAATGCACCACCAACACAAGTTGCAATAAATTGTGTTTTTGCAATTTTTAACCCCATAGAATCAGAAGATTTTAAATCTTCTCCTATTGCTTCTAACCTTCTACCAAACAAAGTTCTTTTAAGCACATAAGCAGTAGCTACCATAAGTAAAATTCCAAGATAAAAAATAATATTTTGACTCAAAAAGATATCAAGAATACTATCTGGCTCAGTAATGTTGAAAATACTTTCAAGCTTCACATCAAGTTTTTTACCTACATACTTTTTTCCAATTAATGATGAAAGAGAAATACCAAGGATAGTTAATATAAGTCCTGAAACTGTTTGGTCTTGTTTAAGCACCACAGTGACAAAAGCATGAATTGAAGCAAATAAGGAAGCACTTAATATCCCAATTATTATTGCAAAAAATAAACTCCCTGTATTTATTGCAGTGATAAAACCTGATACAGCACCTATGGATATCATTCCTTCAACACCTAAGTTTAAGATCCCTGACTTTTCTGTTATGAGTTCTCCTAATGCAGCAATAAATAATAATGTAGCAGCCTGTAATGTTGCATTTAATAAACCAATGAATTGTATATCAACCATTCTCTACCTTTTTTTTAATCTCGTAGGAGAAAAAGAATTGTGCGACTAGAGCTCCAAATAATGTAGTTGCCTGGATAATTTCTGCAATATATGAACTCACTCCTATAGTTTGAATTACAGAACCGCCAATCGTTAGTGCACCAAATAAACAACCAACTAGAAATATTCCAAGTGGACGCATACCAGTGATTGCTGCAACAATAATTGCTGTATAACCAAAACCTTGTGATATACCAGTTGAAACCCTATGAGTTTGGCTAAGTAGTTCTATTCCTCCTGCAAGTCCAGCAAAACCTCCTCCAATTAGCATTGCTAAAAAAGCTTTTTGTTTAGCACTGATTCCAGCATAAATTGCAGTTAATTCTGAACCACCAGCAATACGCATTTCATAACCAAAAACTGATTTATCTTTAATATAAAAAGCTAACAAAGTGAAAATTATACAAATTAGAAAACCAGAACTTAGTTTTCCAACGATAATTGGTAAATAAACAGACTCACTTACATAAGCAGCTGCAGGGAAGTTTAAAGATGCTGGATCTTTCCAAACACCATTTATTAGATATATTGTTAATCCAAAAACAATATAATTTGTTAACAACGTTGTAATGATTTCATTAACACCAAATAATACTTTTGTTAATGCTGGTATGAGAATACATATTGAACCTCCAATAAAAGACGCTGTAAGAAGTAGAAATATATATAATGTTGAGTTTTGTATTGAAGAATTTATATAGAAAAAATTGAGCGCTAAAGCTCCCATAAATATTTGTCCTTCAGCACCAATATTCCATAATCTAACAGAGTTGATTATAGATATTCCAAGTCCAGCAAGTATTAGTGGAATAGCTTTATTCAAAGAATTGCTTAAACTATTTATACTTCCAACAGAAAGTCTTAGCATTAAAGAAAATACATCAATTGGATTTTTGTCCTGAATCATCAAAATTAATGATCCTACAAATAATGCAATAATAAAACCAATTAAAAAAGAGTAAAATGTAGATAGTTCATTTCTATAAAGTTTTTTTGAGAGGATATAATTATTCATTAATACCAGCCATCGCTAAACCTAAGGATTCTATGTTAGCCGTCTTAATATCAACTTCCTTAATTATTTTTCCTTCGTAAAGTACGATTATTCTGTCGCTGAGCTTAAACAATTCATCAAGGTCTTCAGAGATTAGCAAGACTGCAGAACCTTCATCTCTTTGATTAATTATCAATTTATGTATCGATTCAACAGCACTAACATCTAGACCTCTAGTTGGCTGCGCTGCGACTATAACTTCAGGGTTTGAAATTAATTCTCGGCCCATTAATAATTTTTGCATATTTCCACCTGATAAAGTTGAAATTTCTGCTTTAACATCTGGAGCTTTAATTGAAAATTGTTTTATCAAATCATTTAAATAATTCAACATTTTCCCTCTCGATAAATGAGGACCGTATCTTGCTTTGAAATATTCTCTAATTGCTGAGTTATCTAAAACTGATACACCAGGTGCTAAACCTACGCCTAGTCTATTTTCTGGTATGTAAGACAAATTAAGTTTTTTACGTGACTTAACACCTTTACCTGATACATCATTTGAATTAATTAAAACTTTTCCACTAAAATCTTGCTGGATTCCACAAATTATATTTGCAAGTTCAACTTGTCCATTTCCTGAAACACCAGCGACCCCTAATATTTCACCTGATTTTATATTGAAAGAAATATCATTCAGTACATGTATTTCATTACTATTTATTAAAGAAATATTTTGAGCTTCTAATTTAGTTTCACCTTTTAGATTGTCTTTTTTGAAACTTGTTGTTTTGATTTCCCCCATCATTAATTCAATTAGATGTTTATCTGATACTTCGTTAGTTTGTAAATTCTGAGCAGCCATTTTTCCATTTTTCATTACAAATATAGTTTCTGTAAAATCCTTAATTTCTTTTAATTTATGCGTTATTAGGACAATTGTTTTTTCATCTTCTTCAGAAAGTGTTTCTAATGATATTTTTAATTGTGAGGTCTCTTGAGGAGTTAAAACAGCAGTCGGTTCATCAAGCAACATAATTGCACTGTTTTTAAAAATTAATTTCATTATTTCAACTTTTTGTTTTTCGCCAACTGAAAGGTCTCTAACAGGAGTGTTATAGCTTGAATTAAGTGAGAATATTTCTGAGTATTTCAGATACGCCTCTGTAAAGTTTTCTAGAAAAATATTTGCCTTTGATAGTGTTAAATTATCCTTAATAGTGAAGTTTTCAATTAGTCTAAATTCTTGATGTACCATCCCTATACCAAGGGATGAGGCTAGTTCAGGGTTTAATCTTTCTATTTTTTTATTGTGTATCTTGATAGTTCCTTGTTCTGGAATATAAATACCGGACAGAACATTCATCAATGAGGATTTACCGGCCCCGTTTTCACCAAGTAATCCGTGTACTGTTCCTTTTTGCAGATAGAAGTCAACACTATCAAGTGCCTTTACTTTTCCAAATGTTTTGGAAATACCTTTTACTTCTAAAATTCGAGCTGTCATTAATTAAAAATAAGCACTCCAGCACAAACTGGAGTGCTTATAAAAACATGTTAAGGATTTACAGTACCTATAACATTATCAATAAATTCATCTTCCACAATTGGAGGATCAAATGAACCACTAATAATTTCTTCTGTTCTTTCAGCAATTAAAGCAGCATTATCACCAGGTACATCTGAAGACAGTTCATAAAGAGAAACTAATCCTGTTTCCATACCACCCCAATATGCTTCTGCAACGAATTCATCATTTACAATAGACTCAACTACCTGTACATAGTAAGGACCCCAGTCCCAGACAGGTGCTGTAACGAAGGCTCCAGGAGCAGCATCTTGTCCATATGCGGTATTGTAAGAAATCCATTTAGCACCAGCAGCTTCAGCTGCGATACCAGTTGATGGTGAATCTTGATGTTGAGCAAGTACATCAGCACCAGTTTCAAGCAATGCATTTGCAGCTTGTGTTTCGGCTTCAGGGCCGAACCAATCAAATGTCCAAACAACTTCTACAGTTGCATCTGGATTTACTTCTTTAACACCACTAGCAAACGCATTTATTCCTCTTATAACTTCAGGAATTGGAAACGCAGCAACATAGCCTATTTTGTTAGACTCTGTCATTGCTCCAGCAGCTAAACCGGATAGATATCTTGGCTGATACATTTTTCCAAAATAGTTACCAAAGTTTGTATCATTTTTTAGATAACCTGAACAATGTAAGAAAATAACATCTGGATACTCCTCTGCCATTTCTGCCATTGCATTTAAATAGCCGAATGTTGTACCAAAGATAATATTGTAACCTTGTTCAATATATGCTTCAGCAACAGTTCTGAATTCTGTAGCATCTTCTGGAACAAGCTCTGTATAAGCTGTTTCAATTCCAGTCTGATCTACAAGAAATTGTCGACCTACATCGTGTGCTTGTGACCACCCACCATCATCTGCTGGACCTACATACACGAATGCAGCTTTGTAATCATCTACGGATGCGGCTCCACCGCACGCCATAGCAAGAATACTGATAATAATTAGGCCTACCGCCCAACTTCTACGCATCCTTACCTCCTCTTCATAGAATTCATTATAGAACATACTCTTGATACGTAATTTGTTTTGAACTTAAAAATAATTTATTTTTTTGATGTTCAGTTTTTTATAGTTTGATAAACTTAGCACTTACGAAAATGGAAAAATTAATTTATACATGGGAACAACAAGTTTCAGATACAATTAAAATTTGCGATCAAATTGAAAGAGACGAATTCACACCGGATGTGATTGTTGGCATCAGTCGAGGTGGGCTAATTCCTGGCGTTATGATCTCACACAAACTAAATATACCTTTTAAGCCGGTGCACGCATCAACAAGAGACTTTCCACACTGGGAAAATTATTTACCAAAACCAAATGACTCAAAGGTATTAATAGTTGATGATATTTGTGATAGTGGTGAAACTTTTGAAAGATTATCCAATTATATAAAAGAGAATATCAATCATGAATGTGAAGTAAGATTTTCAGCATTATGGTGGAACAATGAATGTGATTTTGAACCACATTATTACACCCGAGATTTAGCTAAAGACTCAGAAGATGTTTGGATATTTTTTCCTCATGAAAATTGGTGGGAAGAGGGATTAATCAGTTAACTTAAGGGCAAACTCCCTTATAGTTTTTAACATACTAAATGCACCATTTCTTCTAGCTGGACTTAATATTACACCTAGTTCAAACTCTTCCATTAAATCAATCTTAGAGTTAGCAATATCTTGTGGTTTTTCATCGGAATATATAGATGCTATTAAAGTAACAAGTCCTTTAGCTATTAAAGCATCTGAATCACTTTTAAAAAATAATCTGTCATCTTTTTCTTCCGGCACAAGCCACACTTGACTTTGACATCCATTTACTTTGAATTCATCAATTCTAAGTTCATCAGGAAAATCTTCACTTTTTTTTGCTTGTTCAATTAAATATTGATATTTTTCCTGAGGACTTGGAAAAATATTCAAAGTTTTTTTATAACGCAAAACCTTATCTTCAATACTCATTATTTAAGTATCTTCAAACTATCTTCTATAGCATTTGCAAGAGTATCAAAATCTTCTTCATTGTTATATATATATCCAGTTGCTCTAAAAGTTGCATCTAAATTAAGCTTTCTGTGAAATGGCTGAACGCAATGATGTCCTGCTCTTACAGCTACACCATACGTATCAAGCATTAATGAAATGTCCGTTGCATGTGCACCATGAACACTCATAGAAAATGTACACCCAGCATTTTTTGATGAAGAATGAACAATATTTAATCCATCGATATTTTCTAGTTTATTTTTGGCATATTCGCGCAAATTATCAGAATGCTGTTGAACTTCTGTCATTGAAATATTTTGTAAATAATCAACTGCAGCACCCAATCCTATAGCTTCAACAAATGGAGGTGTTCCAGCTTCAAATTTATGTGGAACCTGAGCCCAAGTAGCTTTGTCATAGTGAACTTCTTCAATCATGTCACCTCCACCATAAACTGGATCCATAGAGTCCCAAAGTTCTTTTCTTCCCCATACAACTCCAATTCCAGTTGGGCCAAGCATTTTGTGTCCGGATACACATAAAAAGTCAATTCCAAGATCTTGAACATCGACCACTCTATGGGGAACAAGTTGTGCACCATCGAGTATAAATATTGCATCTGATTTTAATTTCACGCTTGAAACTATTTCTTTAATATTGGGAAGCATCCCAGACATGTTTGATTCACCAACGATTGATACAATTTTAGTTTTTGATGATAACAATTCTTCTAAATGATTCATATCTAAGTTGTAATTTTCATTTACTTTTATATATTTAATTTTTAATTTGTATTTTTCAGCTGCCATTTGCCACGGAATTATATTTGCATGATGTTCAATCTCTGACAAAATTATTTCGTCACCCTCAGAAAAATCTTTGCAAAGTGAATTAGAAAGTAGATTAAAACCCTCTGTACACCCTTTTGTGAAAATTATTTCATCTGAATCATACGCATTAATAAATTTCTGGAATTTTGACCTAACATTTTCGTATTTACTTGTTGTTTCAGATGACAATACGTAAGTTCCTCTGTGGACATTTGCGTTATTGTTTTTATAAACATCAGACATTTCATCTATTACTTGATTGGGTTTCTGTGACGTTGCTCCGGAATCAAGATAGGTTAGTTTATTTCCATTTATTTGGCGTTCAAAAATAGGAAAATCTTTTTTAATATCTGTAACTTTTATCATAAATAAGATTCGTACCCATCTGTTTCTAGTTTATCAGATAATTTAATACCACCAGATTCAACTATTTTTCCATCAACAAAAACATGAACAAAATCTGGTTTAATGTATTCGAGTAGCCTTTGATAATGAGTCACCACTAAATAGCCTTTGTCATCATTTTTTAATTTACTTACACCTTCGCCAACCACTCTCAGTCCATCAACATCCAAACCAGAGTCAGTTTCATCTAAAATTGCTAATTTTGGATCCAAAACAGCTAATTGCAAAATCTCATTTCTCTTTCTTTCACCACCGGAAAATCCTTCGTTTAAATAACGCTCTGCAAAATCTGCAGATAATCCTAGTTGCTCCATTGATTCTGCAACTTTTAAACGAAGTTCTAGTGTTGTGTATTCTGTTTCCTCAATATTGGTCAGGGCAGTTTTTAACATATTAACAATTGTTACTCCGGGGATAGATTCTGGGTATTGAAAAGCCAAAAACATTCCCAATTTTGCTCTATTATCAACAGGTTCTTCAGTTATGTCTTTCCCCTCAAAAATAATTTTTCCTTCTGTAATTTCATACACAGGATTACCCATTACTACGTTTGCTAGAGTTGATTTACCAGAACCATTTGGCCCCATAATTGCATGGACCTCTCCCGGATTAATTTTTAAATCAACACCTTTAAGAATTTTCGTATCTTCAACTAAAGCGTGTAAATTTTTAATTTCTAACATAATTACATGATAATTCTCATTTGAAACAACTTGAATATGATTAGCGAAATAAAAAATAAAAATTACAATTAGATAATGCAATTCACTTTAAATGAAATTCAAAAAGAAATAAAAGAAAACTCAACTAAAGTTTTAAAAGAGAACATCGATTTATTAGAAACAATACAAAAAGTAGATAATAATTGTAGGTTAGATAAAAATATATGGAAGTTGGTAATTGAACAAGGTTGGTTAGCACTTGATATACCCGAATCTGAAGGTGGTTTGGGCTTTTCAAATACCGACACAGCAATTCTCTCAGAGGTTTTAGGATATTACATACCAATTATTCCTCTTTTTAGTTCAGGGGTGGTTTTTAAGAATTTAGTATTAATTTCTAATGAGAATATCAGGAATAATCTTTTGCCAGAAATAATTAGTGGTGAAAAAATAGGTACCTATTGTGTTTATGAAAATGATAAATATTTAACTGGTAGTGATGATATTTCCACAATAATTACAAAAGATAAGAATGGATACGTTCTTAATGGACAAAAAAAATATGTAATGTTTGGGGATGTATCTGATTATTTTGCAATTTTAGCAAACAGTAATGAAGGGTTAAAGTTTGTCCTTCTAAATAAGGATTCTGATGGTATTGAAATAATACAAACTTCGTCACTTGATCAAACAAGGCCTATGTGTGAGATAAATATGAAGGATGTAAGGATTTCTGATGAGGAAATTATGATAGGTCCAGATTTATGTACTGATTCATGGAAAAAAGTAAAAAATATTTCATTAGGTTATTTAGCAATGGAACAAGTTGGTGGTGCTCAAGCATGTTTAGATATGTCTACACAATACGCAAAAGAAAGAATTCAATTCGGAAGACCAATTGGTTCATTCCAAGCAATTCAGCATATTTGTGCAAATATGCTTTTACAGCTAGAAAGTGCAAAGTCTGTGGCTTATAGTGCAGTTAGAACAGATACTACAGATGACTTAGAGATTGAGATGAGTGCTATGTTGGCAAAATCATATTGTTCTGAGGTATTTAATAAAATTGCCGGAGATAATATCCAGGTTCATGGTGGTATTGGCTTTACTTGGGAGCATCCAGCACATTTATTTTTTAAAAAAGCAAAGTCCGACTCGTTACTTTTAGGTACTCCCAAATTAGCTAGAGATAAGATTGCAGAATTACTGAGTCTCTAAAATTGAATAGACTAAATCGTTTTGAACATCATAGACATGTCGGTATTAGAAAAAATATGAAGGTCTATGATTGTGATGATGAAAATCAATTCATATCACTTAATGAGTACTTAAAAGATTATGACTATGTAAGTTTAAACTTACTTCAGTCGTTTTCACCTGATACTTTAGATGAAGCTAAAAATAGGGGATTTAAACCTGTGAAATAATTTCCCAGTAAATTAGGTTGTTTTTATTTTTTTGCATAACTTTCCCCTTATTTTCTAAATAAATTAAATGAGCCATAGTTTCTTGAAAAGCAAGCCTAAGATTTAGCGCATCAAGTTTTCTAGGAAATAAATTTTCAACCATTTCCCAACCAGTAAAGTTACTTTGATTTAGAAATCTTAATATTTTTTCAGTTCTTCTTTTATGGTGAAGTTTCATTTGTTCAATCCTATTGTGTGGTTTGTTAATCAAATCTCCATGACCTGGCGCAATTATTTCATGATCAACTTTATAAATTTTGTCCAAAGACTGAGTATATTTTGTTAACATGTCTTCATCTTGATTATCAGTAGGAATAAAAGGAGTAATTTTTGGCAGTATATGATCGCCTGAGAATATTATTTTTGTATTCTCATCTAACAAAGAAATTTCTGTTCGATCATGACCCGGAGTAAAAATAGTAATTAAATTTCTTTTTACATTTTTTACTTTCCCTTCATCAAGAAGAATGTCAGGTTTTGTAATTTTTCCTGCGTAAGATGGTGTATTTATAGATGCTATATCATTTAAGAAGCTAAGAGGAGCATTATGCTTTTCAGCATAATCTTTAAGATTTTTGAATCTTAAAGACCAGTCATTGTAATCATCAATGAAATCTACTGAATTTTTAAAAAGCGCAAATGGGATACCGGATTCTCTTATTCTTGTAGATAAACCAATATGATCTGAATGCATATGTGTTCCGATTAATAAATTAATGTCACTAATTTGAATTCCTAATTTTTGTAGACTTTTAAGCAGTAAGGAGTAATAGCTATCACCATTCACTCCGCAATCAACCATGATAAAACCATCTTTGTCCTCAATTAAATAAACATTAACAAAGCCAGGAGACGACCAAGGGAGTTCAAGAGGTATATGATGAATTCCGTTTTTTAATTTAAAACTCTTCAATTCAAAAAGTGTATAGCCATACACCAAATGCTACCAGTATAAATAAACCAGTAATGAGTGATGCCATAATTAAATGTCTTGTTTGCATAGTTACATTGTAATGTTTTTTAAGATAATCTTAATTTTGAACATTATCCAAAGTTTAGTAAATTTAAAGGTGGAAATAACAATAATCATTTTTATTGGGAACCCCATTTAAGAATGTAGTTATTATCTCGAATAGATAGCGACCCTATTTAGAAAGAGGTAATTTGAAAAAATTAACAATTATTGGCGGAGGACCTGCAGGATATGCTGCAGCATTGTACGCAAGCAATTTTGAACTTGAAATAACTTTAATTGAATCTGACACCTTAGGTGGCACATGTTTAAACCGAGGATGTATACCTGCAAAGTATTGGCTTCATGTTGCAGAGCTAAATCATGAGATTGATAATTCAATGGATTTTGGAATTGAAATAACAGGTAAAAATATTGATTGGAAAGCAACTGCACAAAAAAGACTAGATACTGTAAATAAACTAGTAGGTGGCATAGGAATGCTTTTAAAATCAAAAAAAGTAAATATTATTGAAGGTTGGGGAACTATTAAAGATAGCAATAAAGTTATTGTTAAAACTACTGATGGCAAAGAAGAAGAAATATCTACAGACTTCACTCTCTTAGCAACTGGTTCAAAACCTAGGGAGATCCCAAATATTGTTGTTGATGGAGAGTATGTTATAACATCAGACACTGCACTTAGCTGGGAGGAGCCACCAAAAAAAGTTTGTGTTATTGGTGCTGGTGCAATTGGTTGTGAGTTTGCTAGTTTGTTAAACGATTTGGACTCAGAAGTAACTGTTGTGGAGCTTGATAAAGAAATTTTACCTGGATTGGATAAAAGAACATCTGGAGAACTTAGGAAACAGTTATCTTCTAGAGGTGTTGATTTCAAATTGTCTACATCAGTCACAAATATAAGTGACAAAGTTGTTAATTTTTCAGATGAAACCAGTGATAGTTTTGATTGTGTACTTGTTGCAGTCGGAAGAGCACCTTTAACTGAGAATATTGGTCTTGAGGAAATTGGTGTGAATGTTAATAAAGGGTTTGTTGAGGTAGATTTAAAAACAATGCAAACAAATGTTGATAATATTTATGCTTTAGGAGACATTGTTTACGACACTCCTCAATTAGCTCATGTTGCATTTGCTGAAGCAATTAGCGCAATAACACATATTGCAACTGGTGAGATTAGTCCTGTTAATTATAATGCAATTCCATATGTTGTTTATACAAGGCCAGAACTTGCAGAAGTTGGATTAAACTCTGAAAAAGCCAAGGAAGTTGGAATAAAACTTAATCAAGCACAACATAGTTTTGCTGGTATTGGAAGGGCATTACTGCAAAATCAAAATAAAGGAATTGTTAAAGTCTACTCAAAAGAAGATGGCCCAATAGTTGGTGCGAGTGTTTGTGGACCCGCGGCAGGAGAGATGATACATGAGCTTGTGTACATGGTAGGTTGGGAAGCTTTACCAAGTGAAGCAGCTGAGTTTATACACGCACATCCAACATTGAGTGAAGCAATAGGAGAGTCATTGTTAAGTTTGAATGGTAGGGGGTTACATTAAAATGAAGATTGAAAAAATTACCAGAAAAGGGTATTCGTCAACTCTTTCTAAAGAACAGCTTTGGGATATATATAAGTCTATGAAAACCCAAAGGCTTTTGGAAGACAGGCTCTTAAAAATGTATAAGGGTGGACAATTAAGTGGTGCAGTATATCCTGGAATTGGTCAAGAAGCATCAATGGCTGGAATAGCAGCCGGAATGGCAGACAAAGATATATTTGGTGGCACACACAGAGATCTCGGTGTGCAAATTAAAAAAGGTGTGACACTGAAAGAGATTGCACTTAATTTTTTTGGAAAACATGATGGACCATCTAAAGGTCGAGATGGAAATAGCCATTTTGGAGTAGTAGACAAAGGAACATTGATGGTTGTATCCCCATTGCCAGATTCCGCACCTGTTGCTGTCGGTTGGGCTCTTGCATCTCAACAGAGTGGATCGGGAGTTGTAGCTGTTGCTAATTGTGGTGAGGGAGCAACTGCAACTGGCACTTGGCACGAAAGTATAAACATGGCTGGAGTACTAAATCTTCCAGTGGTGTTTACAGTCCAAAATAATCAATTTGCATATTCATCTCCAAACGAAACAGAGTTTGGTACACCAAATGTTGCAGATCGTGCAGCTGGCTATGGACTACCAGCAAAAATAATAGATGGTAATGATATTTATGAAGTAATTGATGTAATTAACGATGCTTGTGAGAATGCTCGAGATGGGAATGGGCCTTCTCTAATCGAACTAGTAACATTCAGGCATTATGGCCATGCTGGTCATGATCCGGCAGAATACGTAGATAATGAGGTAAGAGATTTTTGGATGAAACGAGATCCTATCGCTAGATTTGAAGACTCTTTAACTGAAGAGGGTTTGTTTACAACAGAACATTTTGTAAGTCTTAATGAAGAACTTGATGCTGAAATTAAAGAGACACTAGATTGGGCAAAAAATCAAAAAGATCCTGAACCACAAAATGAAATCCCTGATATGTTTGCAGTAAGAACAAAACCTGCAATTCAAAATGATGAAAGCTCAACTCAAAAAATGAATTTCATTGAGGCAATTACAAATGGCTTGGATGAATTGATGGAAGAAGATGAAAATGTTTTTATGATGGGAGAAGATATTGGTGTTTTTGAAGGAGCATTTAAAGCTACAAAAGGATTATTTAATAAATATGGACCATTTAGAGTAATTGATACAGCTATTTCAGAGGGTGGTTTTACTGGTGCTGCTGTAGGTGCTGCTCTCGCCGGTAAGAAGCCTATTGTAGAATTACAATTTTATGATTTTGTTTATCCAGCTTTAGACCAAATTACAACCGAAGCGGCAAAATACCATTGGAAAGCAGGAAAAGCTGTTCCAATGGTCGTTCGAGGACCAACTGGTGCGGGTACAAGATCTGGACCTTTTCACTCAATAAGTCCAGAATCTCTTCTAGCACACCATCCAGGTATTAAAGTGGTTGCACCTTCTAATCCATATGATGCAAAAGGTTTACTTGTTGCTTCGTTGAATGATCCTAATCCTGTTATGTATCTAGAACATAAAAAACTTTATAGAAAACCTGATATAAAAATGGAAGTTCCACTTGGGCTTTATGAAGTTGAAATTGGAAAAGGAAAAATTGTTAAAGAAGGAAATGATGTAACAATAGTTGCTTGGTCTGGAATGGTTTCAGTTGCAATCGAAGCTGCAATACAACTTGAAAATGAAGGAATTAATGTTGAAGTAGTTGATTTAAGAACTATAGTTCCACTGGATGAAGAGATAGTTCTAAAATCTGTTGAAAAGACTTCCAATCTCTGCATCCTGCAAGAAGATGTTCCTTTTTCATCTATTGCTTCTGAGGTTTCTTCTGTAGTAGCAGAAAAAGGGTTCTGGAATTTAGACAATCCAATTGTGAAGGTTACTTCACCAAATACACACGTACCTTTTGCTCCTGTACTTGAGGATGCTTTTATTCCTAGTGTTGAAAAAGTTGTTAAAGCTGTGAAAGAATTACAATAATTTAATGAGCAATATTATCACCATGCCCCAGCTTGGGGAAACTGTAACCGAAGGAACAATTCTTCGATGGCTTGTAAAAGTTGGTGATGAGGTAAAAGAAGACGATCCGATTCTTGAAATTTCTACTGATAAAGTTGACACGGAAGTTCCATCACCATTTAATGGAAAAGTAACATCTCTTCTTGTTGAAGAAGGTGAAACTGTGGAGGTAGGATCTTCACTTCTGGAGCTTGATGGAGACGGACAAGAAACTAATGAGATTGAAGAGCAAAAAGATGAAGCTTTTGAAGAAGTTTCCACAGAAACAGAAGAAATTCCAATAAGTAAAACTGTAGAAGTCAAACCTAAAGAAGATTATGCTCCAAATGATAAAAACTTAAAGCTTTCTCCAGTAGTCAGAAGACTTGCCGCAGAAAATAATATTGATTTAAATAATGTTGTTGGTACTGGTGAGAATGGAAGAATAAAAAGAGAAGATATTAAAAATCTTATTGCATCAGAAAGTATAAATTCTAAAACTTCTGCAACACCAGACACTCCCAAGAAAAAAGAAATTTCAAAGCCAAAAGATATGGACAAATCTATATCAAGATTGAGAAAAAGAATTGCTGAGAACATGGTTTTATCAAAGCAAACATCTGCCCATGTGATGACATCTGTAGAGGTAGATTATGAAAATGTTGAGATCTTTAGGTCAAAACTTAAAATTAAATTTAAAGAGGAGAATGGATTCTCATTGACTTATCTTCCATTTATTTCATTGGCTACAATTTATGCATTGAGTGAATTCCCAACTGTTAACAGCTCATTTGACCTAGAAAATGGCACTCATGATATTCATAGCCACATAAACTTAGGGGTTGCTGTTGATTTAAATCAAGAAGGTCTATTAGTCGGGACTATACCTGAAGCAGATTCTTTAAATTTGAAAGGTTTAGCTAGAAAAATTTCAGAAACTTCAAAAAAATTAAGAGATGGTAAGTTTGGCTTAGAGGAAGTTACTGGAAGTACTTTTACAATATCAAATAATGGTTCATTTAACTCTTTTATGACTGCACCAATTATTAATCAACCAAATGTAGCAATCTTATCTACAGAGTCTGTGAAAAAAAGACCTGTAGTCATTCAATCCCAAGACGGAACTGATTCAATAGCTATAAGGCATACAGGAATTTTAAGTTTAACTTGGGATCATAGAGTGTTCGATGGTTCTATTGCTTTGTTATTTCTCAACTACATCAAGGACAAGTTAGAAAACTCTGATTGGTTACAGGGATTAGAGTGAGAAATCTAAATGCACGTTGGTTAGGTAAGTTACCGTATTCTGAAGCATATGATTTACAACTTGGACTACATCGATCGGTGTCTCAGGAATCTTCCATAGATGATTATCTCTTACTATTAGAGCACAATAAAGTCATTACATCAGGAAGGTCAAGCAAAGAAAACAATTTATTAGTCACCATTAATCAATTGAATGAACTTGGTATTGAATATTTTGAAACTGATAGGGGTGGAGATATTACTTATCACGGAGACGGTCAATTAATTGGATATCCAATAATTAGGCTTTCAGACCCAAAAAAGGTAATACCGTTTGTACGTGATTTAGAAAATGTAATTATTGATACATTAAGAAAATTTAACATAGATTCTTTTACAAAAGAAGATGATACAGGTGTTTGGACGTCAAAAGGCAAGATTGCATCTGTAGGAATTAAAGTTAGTAAATGGACTACTTATCATGGTTTTTCACTAAATATTTTTGATTCGTTAGATGGATATGACTTAATCAATCCTTGTGGAAACCAATCAGAAAAGATGACTTCAATCCATCAATTGAATTCTGATATTTCTTTTGAAGAGGTTGCAATTACAATTTCAGATAATTTTTCAAAAATATTTGGATACTCCGATGTTGATAAACAATTTTCTCAATTTACACCTAGACAGTTAAAGAGAACGAAAGAATTCAATATTGACCAGATGGTAAAAAATGGTGTATTCAAAATAAATCAAAATAAAATTCCTGTGACTATTAAAGGAGTTTTACCAAGTGAACCTAAGAGACCTGAATGGATGAAAGTAAAGGCAAATTTAGGAACTGATTATGTCGCACTAAAAAATTTGCTAAGTGATAAGAAATTAAATACAGTTTGTGAAGAAGCTTCATGTCCAAATATATATGAATGTTGGTCTATGGGTACGGCAACATTTATGATTATGGGTGATGTTTGTACTCGTGCCTGTGGTTTTTGTGACGTTAAAACTGGAAAACCTGGTGAACTTGATTTAGGTGAACCATTAAGGGTTGCAGAAAGTGTCCAAGCAATGAATTTAACTCATGCTGTAATCACTTCAGTAAATCGTGATGATTTAGCAGATGGAGGATCTATGTTCTTTGCTGATACCATTAGGGCAGTTAAAGAAAAAAATAATCGCTGTGATGTAGAAGTATTAGTGCCTGACTTTAAAGGTTTAAGATCAGCAATACAAAACATTATCAATGCATCGCCAGAAGTATTTAATCATAACTTAGAAACTGTACCGCGACTCCAAAGAGAAATCAGAACAGCTGCATCTTATGGAAGATCCCTTTCACTTCTTGAATACGTCAAAAAACAAGGATTTATGGGAAAAACCAAAACTGGTTTAATTGTTGGAATGGGAGAGTCAAAAGAAGAAGTTATCTCAGTTTTAAAAGATTTATCAAAAATTGAAATAGACATTGTGACTATTGGTCAATATCTTAGGCCAACTGCTAAGCATAGACCTATAGATAGATATGCAACAATAGAAGAGTTTGAAGATTATAAAATCATTGGCGAATCATTTGGAATACCACATGTCGAATCGGGACCCCTGGTACGTTCTTCATATCATGCAAAAGATTCTTTTGCGTCTGCTTAGATTCTTATATACTTAATCTGTGTTTGATAATGTAACTAAATCTATAAGAGTTCTTTCTGCTGGTAGTGTAGAAAAAGCAAATTCTGGTCATCCTGGTATGCCATTAGGAATGGCTGATGTAGGTGCAGTTCTATACAAAAACTTCATTAAAGTCTCAAACGACAAACCAAACTGGATTAATAGAGATAGATTTGTGTTGAGTGCCGGTCATGGATCGGCTTTGCTATATAGCCTGTTACACTTTAATGGTTTTTCTATATCAATAGAAGATATGAAAAATTTTAGACAATTAAATTCAAAAACACCTGGCCATCCTGAATTAGATAAAAATTTGGGTATTGATATAACTACCGGGCCCTTAGGACAAGGTTTTGCAACAGGAGTTGGCTTAGCTTTAGCTGAGTCATACCTTTCAAATCTATTTGGAAAAAATATTATCAACCATTATGTTTACGGAATTATTTCTGATGGAGATTTAATGGAAGGAATTTCACAAGAAGCAGCAGAACTGGCTGCCCTATGGAAATTAGGAAAATTAATTTATATTTTTGATGATAACAACATATCTATTGATGGAAGTGTAGATAAAGTTTCAGTTACAAATCAAGAAGCAAAATTCAGGTCTTTTGGATGGCATGTTCAATCTATCGATGGTCACAATGAAAATCAGATAATTCAAGCAGTTAAGCGGGCAAAAGCAAACAAGTCCAAACCATCTTTAATAATTGCAAAAACTACAATTGGCAAATTTTCTCCTAATAAAGAGAACACGAGTGGAGTTCACGGTTCTCCTCTTGGAAATGAAGAAATGAAACAATTTTTAGAAAATTTAAATTGGTCTGGCGATTGTTTTAACCATCCAGACAAAGTCTATGGATACTTTAAAGAAAAGAGAGTTAAAGACAATAGAGAGTATCAAAATTGGTTTAGTGAGTTAAGTCAGAAAAAAGCTAGAGATAATGAATTTGCTGAAATGTGGAGGACATTTGAGAGTAAGGATAAAAAAATATTTACTTCAATTTATGATTTAGATTTATTAGGTAATACCAACGCCACACGAGTAGCAGGGAGTATAATTTTAGACAAAATTGGCAAATCCAGTAAATTTATTCTTGGAGGATCGGCAGATCTAGCAGCATCTACTAAGCAGATAATTTCAAATTCTTTTTACTCTTCTGATAATCGAATAGGACAAGCCATTGAATATGGAGTTAGAGAGCATGCTATGGCTGCGATTACGAATGGTATTACTCTCCACAGCTCATTAACTGGCTTTGGTTCTACATTTTTAGTATTTTCAGATTATATGAGACCAAGTATAAGACTTGCTGCATTAATGGAATTAGACTCTGTTTTTATATTTACTCACGATTCTATTTACTTGGGGGAGGATGGTCCTACGCATCAACCAATAGAGCATCTGATGTCATTGAGACTAATACCGGGACTTGATGTTGTACGACCTTCAAATAGTGAGGAAATAATTCACTCATATTATTATATATTTTCAAATACAAATAATCCAAAAGCACTTATTCTAACAAGGCAGAACTTAGATTTTATTGATACAAGTGTTAGCTTCAGTAATTTTAAAAAAGGGTTTTATGAATTAGCTCCTGGAACTGATGCGACAATTTTTGCTTCGGGGTCAGAAGTAAATCTTGCTATGGAAGTTAGTAAGTTGTTAAAAGGAAAATCAATACAGATAATTAGTACCCCAATACTTAATAAATTGAAACCAGAGTTAATTGACTCTCTAGGTATTAATAATAAAGTTTTCACTATTGAGTTAGGAAGATCGATAGGCTGGCAAGATTATGTAGGACCAGTAACAAAAAGTTTTAGCATAGATTCCTTTGGGGCTTCAGCACCAATTGGTCAGTTAGAAGATAATTTCAATATGGAAGCCAAAAAAATTTCTCAGCAGATTTTAGATCTATTGTAAATTAACAACCTGTATAAGCGCGCATAGTGGATTTCGTTCTATTTCCAGCCACACCATCAGGTATTAAACCAACTTTTCTTTGAAATGCTTTTATGGCTTCTTTTGTATAAGAACCCATTTCTCCGTCAATTATTCCAGGATTAAATCCGTTGTTTGAGAGATATGTTTGGATATCTGCGACTGAATCCAATTTGGCTCCGGTATTATCTCTCGCATTACAAACATTAGTACTTCTACAACCTGTATAAGCACGCATAGCTTCTTTAGTTTTGTTACCAACAATACCATCTGCTAGAAGGCCACTCTCTTTTTGGAATGCGATAACAGCAGTTTTAGTTTTTGGCCCACTTTGTCCATCAATTGGACCAGGATTGAAACCATTATTCGATAAGAACTGTTGTACGTCTAATATTGAATTTATTACTAAACCTGAATTGTCTTTAGGAACGCATGCATCGTTACCTGCATTCGGATTGGAAACTGCAGTTGCACTAGCATCTTCAACTTCTGAACCATTCGCAGACCACCCTTCTTGAAAAGGATTTGAATTAAATGTATCACTTGAAATTAAAGATTTACTTACCATTTGGTTCACTATGTATGCAACTTCACCTATTGATATTTTTCTACTTGGACAAAATTTATCTTGAAGGGAACTACAAGCTGGAATAACATCATTTGCAGCCAAAACATTAATTTCATTTGTCCATTTACTTGCACCCTCATCAGAATATTTATCTATTGCTCCTGATAAATTTGTTGTTGAACCTGCTGTAATGGCTTTGACAAGCATACAAGCAAACTGGTCTCTAGATATAGTCTCTGTTGGTTGAAACTGGAATGGACTGCCTATACACACTTGTATTCCATAATAAGGTATGCCATTAATTGCTTTTTGAAAAATGCTTTGATCATCATCACTGTATGCATTTGGTGCATCTAATGAAATTCCTCCGATAACTGTGACCACAGCAGCTGCTTCTTCTCTTGTCATAGTTTTAGCCTGACAAGCTGATGCAGTTTCAGTGCAGTTACTTAACAATCCAGCTCCAGATAAATAATTTAACCCTGCTGTAGAAGTTGCATACTGAGCAACATCACCGGTAGTGCTTGTAATACTTGTACCATTAGTAGAAGTAGTGGGTGAAGTGTTAACTGTTACTGGTCCAATTGAAAGGTTAGACACATCTGATTGACTAGATGTTTTAAAATAATGAGAAGTAAATCCTAATTGAGATTTAATGTTTCTTCCTGATTTTGTGACAGTTTTTGAGGAACCATTTCTAAAACCTTTCATTGTTACTTCAATAGCAGCACCAGATTCTGCTACTGATGAAATGTAAATATCTGTGATTGAATCAAAACAAGGTATGTCACCACATAATATATTTTTGGATAGTTGATAAGTTGAGAAGTCATAAGACCATGCTGCTTTCGGATTTCCCACTCTGTTATCAACGGACCATGGGTCGTCAACTGTTTGAAGATATGGCCAGGCTGTGGCTGATCCAAATCCAACTGCATTATCATTAGTTTTTCCACCAGTAGAAGAAGAGTAAAATGCTTGTATAACTGAGCTTTGTGTGTATCCACCAGAGTATGTTATTACTTTTCCTGATGTGTTATTTACAGCCTGAACCCAGTTTGGGCCAGCTATTTCTTTTAAATAACCATAATAATATTGACTTGATGCAGTTGAACCAATATGACACCAACAATATGCTTGTCTAGAAGTAGATAAGCCAGCATTTAAATCTGTAGATTGAGCTGATATATTTTGCTTTAAATATTGATAAACAGCATAACTTCTACCAACAAGAGCCTGGGCCTCTAATGCTTTTACATTCCAATGTGATGGCATCTCTGCTAATCCGTATAAGTACTTTTCTATATTTACAGATAAAACAACATGAAATCCTGAAGAGACATTTTGAGAACGCAATTTTAGTACACCGTGTTTATGTTCACGAGGTCCAACTCTGATTCTTCCACCATCAGACCAACTAATGCCAATATTGCAACTAGCTGTAGTTTTATTAACAAGAGGATGGCCCCTAAAATAGCAACCATTTCCATTTGAAATTACATTAATTGTTGCACCACCACTTATTTTTAGCGGACCAAATATAGATTCACATGAACCATCAGAACTTGCTTCAGATTTTATTTTATTTAAAGTTTCACTGTCGATGCTTCCTGATTGATTTAAACCAACGGATGCTTGATAATTTTTTAAAGCATTTGAAGTTTTATCTCCAAAAGCACCATCTACGGGACCTGGTTCGAAACCCCTAGAAGTTAAAAATACTTGTACGCCTGCTACATCAGAGAGTCCATCTTGACAAATTGAAAGCATAGGAGGGCTAGATGAAGGAAGAGTGGTGAGGTTGATACTCCTGGCATTTCTTGCTAACCCAACCCACAATGCATTGTTGCTACTTGCAATATCTGGAGACGATAAATTAATTTCAGAAAGATTCTTTACGGACGTATCTTTGAAATAATAATTAACAACTTCAGAAGAACTACATGAGCTAGAATTACTACAAAAACTAGCACCAAGTTCTGTTAAACCTTTTGCACCATATTGACTCAGTCCAACACCGTGGCCCCAACCACTACCAGTAAAAGTAAATGACACGGTACTGTATCCTCGCATAGCTTGTCTTGTTGCTGGACCAATAACACCATCAGGATTCAGACCAACAGATTTTTGAAAGGTGATAATTGCATTATCTGTTCTTGATCCACTTAATCCATCAATTGGTCCTGGATTAAAGCCATTACAGCTCAGAAATGTTTGAATATCTAAAAGATTGTCCAGGGGTGCTACTGCATTATCCACACAGAACATGTTTGAATCATATTTAATCTCTAATGCTTTTGCTTCTTTTTCTGTTGAAAGGAATGAAAAGAGTACAATTAAGAAAGCAATAAAAAAAGTAGATTTTGTGAATAACCCCTGTTTCATGTAATCATTTTAGATAATTTGGTATATATTTCATAATCCAGCATTATTTTTCCAATTTCTAAACATATTTAATCCATAAGTGAAAAAAAGATAAATAATAAAAATTCCATAAGTCAATGGAAATAATTTACCTGCAAATTCTGGAAAAATTGCCGGTGGTAAAAATAATAAAGAAAAAGACATCAATATCCCTAAGATTTTATTCTTAGATAAAGCATCAAGACATATTGCAAATAAAACTAAATACATGATAAAAGTTATTAAGAATTCTGGAGAATAAAGAGCAATTGCGCTGTTGTCCTCCAAAAAATATATTATTCCGATAAAAGCAATACTTAACAATACAGCTTTTTTGAAATTTTTTTTCAGTATCAATAAGAACATATATATTATTGTAAAGAATATATGCAATTGAGTGAGTTTACCTATATCTTTTTGGCGCTATGTGTGCCATTTTTTGGTTATATCATCAAAAGTACTGAACCAAAAAAAGGTTTTAGTATTTTATTTTCTGCAGTTATTGCAATGAATATTTTTCTTTATATGAATCAATTCTCATTTATAGGAGTATTTTTTCTTCTTGTTTATTTGTATGCATATAAAAGATCTGAAAAAATTTATCTTCTATTATTCAGTTTTATTAGTTTCGCAATTGGAGCTTACAGCTTAGTTGGACAGTCTTTATATATGTCTACTTTGCCAATAATGATGGTATCGTCTGTTTTTTCTTTAATGATGATTGGACATTGGTTTTTGGTAGATCCAACAATAAGTAGAGATGGTATGAAAAATACAGCTTTATTTTCAACCTATTTATCAATTGGAATTTCAATTCTTGTTTTTTCTGGATTATATGAGAGTTCTTCTAATTTATTTAATCTGATTTCTACAAATATGCTTAATAATATAATTATTTTTTTATATCTATCTGCTGCACTATTATCATTTGGGTCTTACAAATCATTACAAGAAAAGTCCTATACAGGAGTTATGGCTAGTACAGGACTCAGTTATTTGTCATTAATTGTATCAATGGGTGCATCCGGAACATTAATACTTTCTATTTAACACTATTCTGTAAGTATGAAAATTTATACAAAAAAAGGAGACAAAGGCGATACAAGTCTTTTATATGGTGATCAGGTTTCAAAAGATAATATAGCTCCAGAAGCATATGGATCAGTCGACGAACTCGTTGCTGCACTTGGTTTAATAAGGTGTGAAGAAAAACTCCCTATAGAGGTAAAAGATACTACTCTTCGAATTCAAAGAGAGCTATTTATTGTAGGTGCAGAATTAGCAACTGATAAAGAAAAAAGAAGTAAGTTAGTAGATGGTAAGACAAAAGTAACGGAGTCTATGATTAAAATGCTTGAAAAAGATATAGACTTTCTTACTGAAAAAAATGGAATACCCACATATTTTGTAGTTCCAGGTGAAAATGTTATTTCTGCAAAATTTGATTGGGCAAGAGTTGTATCGAGAAGAGCAGAAAGAAAATGTGTAACATGGTATAAAACATTAGAAATTGAGGATTCAAAAGTTGTGACTTATTTGAACAGATTATCTGATTTTCTTTGGATGATGGCACGAGACTTTGAAGAAGATTGGACGCCAAGTAGCTGATGAGAGAACTCAATATTTTGTTCATAAATTCTATTGATGAAAATCTAATCGCTAATTTTAAAAACTCCGAACAAATTAATGACTATTTTGAGATTCATAAATTTAAGGCAAACAAGAAAGATATCATACTTGTCCCAAAACACTATTTTAAAAAAGAAACAGACACAATCTTAGTGACTATTGATGATTCCTTAAACAAATTTGAACTATGCGAAATAGGATCAAAAGTTAGAAAATTAATCCCTTTTGACTGCATTATTAGTTATCACTTTGGTTTTAAAACTGAAATTAACGTTCAAGAATTTACTCTTGGATTAATACTATCAGGCTATAAATTTGAAAAATATGTTGAAGCAGATTCAAATGAGATAAACATTCAATTTGATGAATCTATCGACATTGATGAGCAAAAATTTATAAAGGAGTCAATTTATTTTGTTAGAGATCTTGTTAATTTACCTGCACTTGATAAAACACCAGATTATTTCATTAACGAAGTCAAAGAACTTATTGGCAATGAAGAAATTAAATTAACTATATTCGATAAGAAATGGTTATTAAAAGAGAATTTTGGCGGTGTAATAGGTGTTTCCCAAGGTTCTTCAAAGGACCCATATTTTCTTATAGGTGAATATAATATGGAAGCGGATTTTCAAATAGCATTAATTGGTAAGGGAGTACTTTTTGATTCAGGCGGGCTCTCTCTGAAGTCTCCATCTGGAATGGAAACAATGAAAACAGATATGGCAGGGG
>TARA_B100001057_G_scaffold178695_1_pt1 | contig 23848 bp, 21 predicted proteins | sample TARA_B100001057 | Tara Oceans TARA_B100001057 (sample SAMEA2621839) | marine metagenome | biome: marine biome (ENVO:00000447); feature: surface water layer (ENVO:00002042); material: "saline water (ENVO:00002010), including plankton (ENVO:xxxxxxxx)" | depth 5 m
CTAATTGGATGTTTCTTCAGTGAAAGTGACCCTTCTTCATTTACTCTTAATGATTCCTTTTCCAATCCTTTTTTTCCACCGCAAAAAATCACAGGCTCATTATTCGCTGTAAGTTGCATCAGCCTCTTCTCAAGAATGGTCCTCATAATATAATGCCAGATTTGTTAATCAGTATTGATTATGATTCTATCATCTTTGTGTTTTAGAAAAATAATTTCCTAATTTGAATATTTTGACTTCACTTGAGAAATATAAAATGATTAAATTAAATTTCGATAATCAGATGAGGTGTGATGGATAAAATTTACAATACCATCTAATAATTTTATGAAAAATTTGTTTAAAATATTTTGCTTGATCAGCTTCTTTTTCTCTTTCTCTGCTTATGGTGCTTGTGAATACCCAAGAAAAGCGGAAATTCCAAACGGCACGACAAGTACTTCAGATGAATTCATGGCAGGTTATCAAATGGTAAGACAGTGGATAGAAGATATGAATGACTACATGGAGTGCATTGATAAAGACACTGTTGCTATAATTTCAATGCTTAAAATCAATCAACAGCACACGCCTGAAGCAGAAGCCACAATTATTGAGCATCAAGATAAAAAATATAATGCGGCTGTTGAAGATCAGCAAAAGGTTGCTGAATTATTGAATATTGAAGTTAGAGCATACAAAGCTAAAGAATAATAACACCATAAAATAAAGCTCTAATATGATGATCTAGTTGACAAGGAAGAGGTCAAACATAGAAATCTCTGCGCTTTTTTTCATATATTAAAGGACGAATCATGAATAAACCTGTTCGTGTAACTATAACTGGAGCAGCCGGACAAATAGGCTACCAATTGGCGTTTCGAATTGCTTCAGGGCAAATGCTTGGATCAAATCAAAAAATCGTACTGCAGTTACTCGAGATTACTCCAGCGCTTCCCGCCCTTCAAGGCGTGCTCATGGAACTTGAAGATTGTGCTTTTCCTACACTTGCTGATGTCATAGCTACAGACAACGTAGATGAAGCTTTTAATGAAACAGATTATGCTCTTCTGGTAGGGGCAATGCCAAGAGGTCCAGGAATGGAAAGAGCTGACTTACTTGAAGCAAACGCAAAAATCTTTACCCATCAGGGCTCTGCAATAAATAATGCTGCAAATAAGGATGCAAAAATCCTTGTAGTTGGAAATCCTGCAAATACTAATGCATTGATCGCGAGTTCAAATGCACCAAATATTGATCCTTCAAACTTTTCCGCTATGACAAGACTGGATCACAACAGAGCGAAATCATATTTAGCAAAAAAAATCGGGGTCGCCAGTAAAGAGGTCAAGAAAATGATTATCTGGGGAAATCACTCGGCAACTCAATTTCCTGATCTTTATCATGCACTCTGCAATGGTAAATCCATAAATAACGAGATTGATCATCAATGGTTAATCGATGATTTCATTCCAACAGTTCAACAAAGAGGGGCAGAAATTATTAAGGCAAGGGGTGCATCCTCTGCCGCGTCTGCTGCCTCAGCAGCTATTGACCATATGAGGGACTGGGCGCTGGGAACTCAGAAAGATGACTGGGTAAGTATGGCGGTCCCATCAGATGGAAGCTATGGAATTGGACCGGGCATCATATTCTCTTTCCCGGTTCAATGTGAAAATGGCAAATATGAGATTGTTGAAGGGCTTGATATTGACACATTCAGTAGAGAGAGAATCAATATTACAGAAACAGAACTAAGAGAGGAAAGAGCTGCTATAGAGCACCTTTTATAAATAGCTCAGATCGTAATCAGCGTATACATAAACAGGTGCTGATTTGTAATTCTATGATGTTGATATATCATTAATGGTAATCAAAAAGAGATAACATTCATTCTATTATGGAAAATTAATTTATGTCAGATATAGCAATCAATCTATTCTGGTTTTTACTATTTTTATCTCTCTTTTTAGGTCTACCCTATCACAGAGTAAATCTTCTGTTGTCTTCAGCAATCATCACTTTATCTTCATATATTTATACTGTTTTCGGAAAAGCGGGAATAATGATGAGTGTTTTCCTATGGTCTGTAGTACTTATTCTAATACTAATTAACATTGTTCCTTTAAGACGCTCCAGACTCTCGAAACCACTTCTGAATGTATACAAAAAAATGGTTCCAAAAATGTCAAAAACAGAAAAAGAAGCGCTCGAAGCAGGAGGTGTTTGGTGGGAAGGTGAGCTTTTTTCTGGTATGCCAAACTGGGATGTCCTTATGACAATGCCAAAACCTGAATTGTCTGTGGATGAAAAGAAGTTTTTAAAAGGCCCGTGTGAAAAGTTATGTGAAATGCTCGATGATTGGGAAATTTCTCATCACAGAGGTGATCTACCTGAGGAGATATGGAAATTTTTTAAAAGTAAAAAGTTTTTTGCAATGATCATACCGAAGAAATATGGAGGTCTAGAGTTTTCCTCATATGCTAATGCTATGGTTACAGCTAAAATTGCAAGCAGAAATGCTGTTGCCTCTTCAACTGTCGGTGTACCTAATTCATTGGGTCCAGCAGAATTGCTTCTTCACTATGGTTCAGAACAACAAAAAAATCATTATCTTCCGAGGCTGGCTAATGGAGTTGAGATACCATGTTTCGCCTTAACATCAACTGAGGCTGGTTCGGATGCATCTTCAATAATTGACTCAGGGATTATTTGTAAAGGCACATGGAATGGTGAAGAAATAATTGGTATCAAGCTCAATTGGAACAAAAGATACATAACTCTAGCCCCAGTCGCCACAATTCTGGGATTAGCTTTCAAACTTTATGATCCAGATAAATTAATCGGTGATGTTGAAGATTATGGTATCACTGCAGCATTGATACCAACCAATTTAGACGGAGTTACAATAGGGAGACGTCACCTTCCAATGAATGTACCATTTCAGAATGGACCAACTTCTGGTAAAGATGTTTTTGTTCCCATTGACTTTATTATCGGTGGACAAAAAATGGCAGGAAAAGGCTGGAAAATGCTTGTTGAATGTTTGTCAGTGGGAAGAGCTATTACACTTCCTTCAACAGCGACTGGAGGTGGGCAAGCTGCATCTTATGCTACTGGGGCTTATGCCCAGTTAAGAAAACAGTTTAACTTATCTATCTCACAGTTCGATGGAATAAAAGAATCGCTTGCTAGAATTGCGGGTTATACCTATATCATGAACTCAACGGTTTCAGTCACCTCTGGAGCAATCGATCAAGGTGAAAAACCTGCTGTGCCCTCTGCTATCCTAAAATATCATTGCACAGAGTTAGGCCGAAAAATTGCTAATGATGCAATGGATGTCCATGGTGGGAAAGCAATTATGATGGGTCCAAAGAATTATATGGGAAGAAGCTATATGGCCACACCCATTGCCATCACTGTTGAAGGTGCGAATATTCTTACTAGGAGCTTAATCATCTTTGGACAAGGCGCAATAAGATGTCATCCTTTTGTTCTAACTGAATTAGAGGCAGCAAACGAGGAAGGTCAAGATGGGTTAAAAAAATTCGATAAAGCATTATTTGGTCACATAGGTTATGCAGTTAGCAACATTACTCGATCTTTGATTCTTGCAATAACTAAATCAAAATACAGCAAATCACCTGTAAATACGATAACAAAAAGATATTACCAGCACATCAACAGATACAGCGCTTCATTCGCAGTTGCATCAGATTTTGCTATGCTCTCATTGGGTGGTGAGTTAAAGAAAAAAGAGCTATTGTCAGCACGATTGGGTGACGTTCTGAGCTCACTCTATCTTGCTTCTACAGTATTGAAACATTATGAAAACCAGGGTTGCAAATCTGATGACTTACCACTTGTCGAATGGTCTGTTAGAACTTTGATGTATGAAGCTCAAGAACAGTTACATAATTTTTTAATAAATATGCCAAATAAAATACTTGCTCGTTTCCTAAGGTTAGTCATATTTCCGAGAGGACGCTCCTATTCTCCCCCTCCGGATGGTCTTACAACTAAAGTTGCGCAAATAATAACATCAGTTGGCGAAAGCCGAGAGCGTTTAAGTGAAAATGCATATACATCAAAGGGACCAAATAATCCTTTAGGGTTACTTCAGGAAGCACTTGAACTTTCAGAGAAAACTCTCCTGATTGAAGCCAAGCTTCAACAAGCCAAAAAAGATGGCATCATAACGAGCAACTATCTAGGTCATCAAATAGAACAAGCTGAGCAACATGGAATTTTAAAAAGCGATGAAATAAAAAAAATAACAGATCTTTATCATAGAGTTTCTGAAATATTATCTGTTGATGACTTTGGTCCAAACGAGTTTGGAAAACAATGAAAAATTATTTAATTACTTAAACTAAATTTAATGGAGAAGAAATTTGAATAAATATAATATTTTTTTAATATCAGTCTCATCACTATTTCTCGCATCTTGTGGCAATGAGGAGCAGAAAAATATTGAAGCCGATAAGACTGAGGACATGTTTTTATCTGAGCTGACAATTGAAAGAAAGGCATCACCGGAGGATGCAGCTGTATTTTTTATTAAACCTCAAACAAATGAGAGATTTTCAGGGCCTGTAGAGGTTGAATTCGGTGTTAGTAATGTCCAGATTGTTCCATCTGGACAAAATCAACAAGGATCAGGGCATCATCATATAATCATAGATGCTGAGCTACCCGATATGAATCTGCCTATACCAGCTGATAAAAACTATGTTCATTTTGGAGATGGAAGTTCAAAAACGACTCTTAATCTGGAACCGGGTGAACACACTCTTCAACTCTTGTTGGGAGATCATTTGCATATTCCTCATGAGCCGCCAATTATGTCAAAGAAAATAACTGTGTTTGTCGACTAAGATATTTTGATGAAAATAAATCAAACACCAATAGGAATAAGTGGTCTTGCAGCATATGTACCTCCATATCGAGTGTGGCTTAAAGATTGGTGTGAATGGACTGATAATCAGTGGCCAAAAATCAGAGAGGTAGTTGGTCGAAGTTTTAGACTTCGTGGTTCTCATCAGAGTGTATACACAATGGCAGCAAATGCTGTAATTCGATTAATTCAACAATATGATGTTGATCCGTCAGCCATAAAATTTCTCGCATTAGGAACAGAGTCCAGTACCGATAACTCTGCCGGTGCCATCATTATCAAAGGTATGATTGATGAAGCTCTGGCAAGTAAAAATCTTCCTCAAATAAATAGAAGCTGTGAAGTTCCTGAATTTAAACATGCATGTCTTGGTGGTGTTTATGCAATGAAAGGTGCAATCAGGCATATTGCGCTCGATGGAGCTGGAAGTGTTGGCATTGTGGTGTGCTCTGATATTGCTGAATATGAAATTGGGAGTAGCGGTGAACCAACACAGGGTGCTGGTGCAGTAGCTATGCTCATCGAGGAGAATCCTAAGCTTGCAACCATTGATCTCTTTCATTCTGGATCAGCATCTGATTACAGGATTCTTGACTTTAGGAAACCGATGATCCGATATTCGAGGCAAAATAGAGTGTTAGGTCAACAAATACAGGATTTTCCGATATTTAATGGCAAATACTCAACTACATGTTATTTAGATGAAACACTACATGCAATGGATGATATGTTTAATAAAAGAGATTTGAACCCAATTAATTATCTACGCTCGCTAAAAACAATATTTATGCATAGACCTTATAGAAAAATGCCTGAAACTGGCTTGGCAATCGCTTATCTATTTGCATTAGCCATGGGAGACAGGGATGACCAAGCTGAGTTTAATTCATATTGCTACGAGGCAAATATGAATCCCTCTGAGGTCATCAGTGAGATGGAGATATCCTCACTGGATATAAAAAAATTTGCTAATCCGAATGATCTCAATAAAGATGCATTTCCACTTTCAATGAACGTATCAAAAATATTTAGGGAATCAAGGCATTATCGTAGAGAGATCCTAGATAAAATGGCGCTTGGTAGCGACAAAATGTTAGATCTGGGAAATTTATATACCGCTGCATTACCTGCTTGGATTGCTGCGGGATTCGAGCAAGCATACGAAGAAAAAATCAGCCTAGAAAATTCCGAGATTCTCACTCTTGGATATGGGAGTGGAGATGCCGCCGAAGTCATTCCAATGCATGTTGTAGAAAATTGGCAGTCGGCAGCTAAAAAGATCAATTTCTCGAATGCTATGCATTTTGCAATCGACTTAAATGAAAAGCAGTACTTCGGCATGCATGAGGGAATAGATTTAAAGGATTTAGATTATACGAAAAAAAATGAATTCATCATTGATGAAGTTGGCGATATAAACCGAAAAAATTATCAGAATTTTGGTATTGAGTTTCATCGATATATCAGCTGAGATATAGAAAAATGTTTAGATGTATTTTGCCAGCTCACCAAAATACTGCTGCTTTATAGTCCTCCACTCCATTTTAAACCAGGGTGTGAAATCACTATTTAAATCCATTTCCTTTTCTAAACTTTCACAATCAATAAATCTTATTCTTTCAATTTCATTTGTATTAAAAATAACATCCTCATTTATTGATCCAATAAATACGGAACACATTTCATGTTCTGATCCAATGTCTTTATAGCTAGCTTGATATGAAAACTTATACAGATATTCAAGATTTATCCCATTTATTCCAAGTTCATCTTCTAATCTTCTGACAGCGGCATCCAAGATATCTTCGCCCTGGCGAGGATGACTGCAACAAGTATTGGACCAATATAATGGCCAAAGTCTTTTCTGCTGGCTTCTTTTTTGTATTAATAAATGGCCTTCATCATTAAATAGAAAGATAGAAAAAGCTCTATGTAAAATACCTTCATTCTTGTGACACTCAAACTTACTTAAATGTCCAATTTCTCTATCTTCAGTATCTACGAGAATTAAAATTTCATTATCACTAGAAACAATTTTTCTTGACTGTGAACTCATTCAGTCGTTATCCGCATTGATAGGTATTGTTTGATAACCAGCTCCTTTCAGACTGTTTCTAACTTCTTTTTTATGATCTGGACAAAGAGCAATAATAGATCCTCCACCGCCCGATCCAGTCAATTTAGCTCCTAATGCACCTGATGACCTTGCTATATCAATCATACTCTCAAGCTCAGGTGTAGATACCCCAATCGAATTAAGGAGACCTTGATAGATATTCATCAAGTCTCCTAATTGATTAAAATCTTTCTTCTTTATTGCATCAAGTCCTTGTTGTGATATCTCACCCATTTGCTCAAATATCTTTTCATACATTTCCTTATTCTTATTTCTGGCTTCAGCAACAGATGACACTAAGTCAGACGTTCTTGAGGATGAATTACTCATTGCTATGATAATTGGAAGAGATTTAGAATACTTTTTTGACAATACATTAATAGGCTCATTTTTATTATAGAAAACTGCCTTTCCAAAGGAAGCAACAGTATTATCAATTCCAGATGGTAGAATATGATTTATCTTTTCACATTCAAAAGCAATTTTATTTATTTCTTCAGAATTTTTTGACAGTTCAAAATAATTGCTAAGTGCGCTTGATAGGGCAACTGCAATTGATGCTGATGCACCCAAGCCCATTGCAAGAGGAATGCGGCTGTTGATCTCAAAACGAACACGAGGAACATCAACAGCATAAATTTTACAAATAACATCAAGGAGTTTTTTAAAGTAACTAAAATATTCAGATCCCTCTGAAATTTCTTGGTCAAAAAAACCAGAAAGGGTGAAAGCAAGTTTATTTCCTTCATCAGTGATGCTAATTTTAACCGCATTGTTAATTGGATATGCAATAGCATACTGGTTATAAACGACTGCATGCTCCCCCAATAGAATAAACTTTGCTGATGCTGAACCCTCTATTTTCTTTTTGTCTTGAAATTTAATTCTATTCTTCTCTGATAGTTTTTTTTCAAGTAATTCTTGTGCTTTCCATTTTTTAATTTCTTTAGAATTAATCATGTCTTTTATCACTTCAGAGAAATATTCTTTTGGTATACCCGCGCTGAGTGCAACACTTCTTGCATGTAATTTCATATGAGCCTGTTGAATGCCATTAGTCGCAAGTGCTCTTAATGCTGCAAAATTTTGTGCCAATCCAACTGCACCAATTAGCTCTGATAACTCTGTAGCTGATTCTACTTTTGTTATATTGAGACCCATTCTTGAAGCAGGGTTAGCTAACAGTGATCCACCAACAATACCCACTTTTATAGGCATTAGAAGCTCACCTTTAAGATTACCATTTTCACAAATATCCCAATTTGAAAGGGATTTATATCTTCCCGTGGATGATGCATAAGCATGAGCTGCAGCCTCAATTGCCCTCCAGTCATTCCCAGTTGCAATTGCTATCGCATCTATACCATTCATTATTCCTTTGTTATGCGTAACAGCTCTGTATGGATCAGCATTAGCAAAATCACATGCATTTACGATTCCATCTCTTACTTCATTACCAGAAAATTCATTTGTTTCCAATAGATCAGGGGGTATCTCTATCTCAACTTCCACCAAAGATTGATCTGTATAATTTGATAATATTTTTAATCCAACATCGCCTGCAATCATCCCTTCAATAGTGTCTGAAAGACCCTCACAAACGGTATTTACAAGATTTGCACCCATCGCGTCAGCCGTATTCACATTTAGATGGAGCACCAGATTTACTTTATTTTTAATATTCAGTTCGCGAATATCTATATCTTTAACACCGCCACCTCTCTCATTTAATCTAGGTAAGAGCTCATTAGCCTTCTTGATTAAATTCGATTTTTTTTGCTGGAGAATTTTCTTGGATTGTGCGACATCCTCCAGATTGCTTATTTGAATTTGACCAACTAATAATGAATTTTTGAGCTCTGATTTGAAGCCTCCAGACGACTTGATGATTTTAGCGGCATTATTGACTCCGGCAACAACTGATGGCTCCTCGACAACCATTGGTACGAAATAATTTTTACCATTCATTAAAAAATCTGACGCAATCGCCAGAGGGAGACCGAACACACCTATCACATTCTCGATCATTTTGTCCGCTTCATCAAGAGACAGAATTTGATCTTGCCTTTCTAATGAGATTCTTTCTTCAGAGGAAATTATTCCCATCTTATTGAGAATCTTTACTCTATCCTTCACACCAAGTTTATAAAAACCACTTATTAATTTTTTTTTCAATTTTCTAACTCAATTAAGTATCCAGACTGATCACAATGCAAGTCAAAGACGTCCATCCCAATAGATTTTGCATAACATACAGCTGAATTAAGATTCGATTCAGATGATGAAATGCAGATACCAATATCTCCGCCTGCACCACATGGTTTATATACAGCATCATTCATATTTTTTGTGTATTCTGAAAGATATTTGTGGTTCACACCAAATAAGTCAAGACCAAAATCCACACTGAATTCTTCAAGATATTTCACATATGCTTTCATCTCATGAATTAATTTTTCCTTATCATATTCACACCAGTTACTGCTCAATTTATTTGATATATCACAGAGCAGCCTGAAGCTCTTCGCGTTGTAATCACTAAATAATTTTAATTGATCAATAGTTATAATTTCTTCACCACTCCAAAAAATCTTAAATCTCAAATCAGGTCGAAGTTCAATATTTTTGGAATTTGCCGCTCGATTTCGATTATAAACAAGCATACCACCCTGAAGTGACGTCTGAACATCAATACCGCTTCCCAATCTACTTTGAAAATCTGAATGAATCTCATGCGCTAAATTACCAACACTTCTCTCACTGTTAAAGAGTTTTGCAAAGGCAGCAGTCATTGCGACTATCAGAGCAGAGCTAGAACCAAATCCAATTTTTTGGTTTTTCTTTTCATCAAAAAAACATGAAGAATCCAATATGAATTCATATTTAAAGTCCGATTGAATCATAAATTTCAAACAAAAAATTTCGAGTAAATCTCTGATGTTTTTCGGTGTCGCACTATCAACCCATGAAAGTTTTCTTTTTTCATCAATATTGAATGGCCAATCACCATCCTCATAGCCAATTGTTCTGAGCAAATGAGAATCACCAGGACGCTCTTTTATCGTCACTATGGCCCTCTTGTTAATAGCCATTGATATTGCTGAAGCTGAATCTAATACTGCAAATTCACCCAAGACGACAATTTTTCCTGGAGCACTAGTCCTTATGGTTTTCATTTTATCTGAGGTTCTTGTCCAAGACCAGATTGCAAAACTGAACTGACCCCTCTGATTTCTTTTAAAATATTTACAACTTTAGATTCACTCTCAGGTAAGCAGACAGCTTTAATTTGAGGTCCAGCATCAATAGTAAAAAAAACAAATTCTCCTTTTTTTTGTAACTCCCTAATTGCATGCATACACTCAATAGTAGCAGAATTCCAATAAACTATTGACGGTCTAGATGTCCACATAACTGAATGCATCTTCATGCAGTTATGTTCAGAAATCTCTGAAAGTCTTAAAAAATCTTGAGATAATATTGCTTTTCTGGCTTCGTCAATATCTTCAGATTGATTTTTAACCCACGAATTATAAAAAGGAGAAGTTTTTGAACTTAACTTCATTCCTTCAGAGGAAGACACAGCTTTTTTTTGAGAATCAGTTATTGCTATTACAACTCTTAAGGGCCAATCCTCTGATTGCAGTAGCTGATTTATCTGTATTTTATTTTTTTTATTTTCAAGCTCGACAAAACCACCCAACATTGATCTTGCTGCTGAACCAGATGCTTTGCCAGCCTCATTTGCCAAATCTTGCAGCTCATAATCATTATTCACAGCTTGATTTATAGCTATTACTAAAGCAGAAAATGCTGAGGACGATGAAGCAAGTCCAGCTGAAATAGGAAAGTTACATTTACTCGAAACGCAAGCAAAGTTTCTGTGCTCCCCGCATATTGAATCAATGCAATCACTGATTCTCCGGGTATCATCTTGTTGCACGTTATTAATTGTTAAAATATCGCGCTTATAGTTTGGAGAAAAGTTTATTTTAGTTTCAGTCCAAATTTCATCTAATGTTATAGAAATCGAGCTTACAGCAGGTAAATTGTATTTTTCATCTCTCTTACCCCAATATTTAATTAATGCGATATTAGGTGAAGCTCTTACTGTGGCTTGCATTTTTATTTTCCTTAATAGCAGACTAAAATTATCAAAAGATTGAATAAGTAGTATTTACCTCATTTTAATACAATACTATGCTTATAAATTAAAAAGATTAACTACAAAAACAATCAAATCATCAGATGTCAAATGAAATAAAAAAAACAATCGACAATTATCTTGAGCGAATCAACAAAATAATAGATCAATCACTTCCAGAATCAAATGGAAGTCACTCTTCTCTACATGAAGCAATGCGATATTCGACACTTAATGGAGGTAAACGAATTAGACCATTACTGATATACTCATGCGGCGAATGCTTAAAAATAGAGAGAGAAAAATTAGATGTTCCCGCTCTGTCTATTGAGCTTCTTCATTCATTTTCATTGGTTCATGATGATCTACCTTCAATGGATAATGATAACTTAAGGAGAGGTTTACCAACTACACATAAAAAATTCGGCGAATCAACAGCAATACTAGCTGCTGATGCACTTCAAACATTGGCTTTCGGAAGCATAGCAGGTGCACAATCAATTAGTGATGAGCAAAAAGTTCATCTCATATCACTAATAAGTGATGCCTGTGGCGCAAGAGGAATGACTGGTGGACAATCAATGGATCTTGCTTCTGAGGGAAAAACACTAAAAAAGAGTGAATTACATTTAATGCATAAAATGAAAACTGGGGCTCTCATTCATGCTTCAATCATGGCACCATTTTGTTTTACTCCAGATTATGATGAACAAAAATTCAAGCAAATGAACAGATTTGGGTGGGCAATAGGAATTGCTTTCCAAATTAGAGATGATTTAATTGATATTGAAGAATTATCTGATGTGACTGGAAAAGACCAAAATTCAGATATCAAGAATGATAAGGCTACATGGCCATCCCACTTTGGAAAAAAAGCATCGTATGAATATTGTTCAGAGTTATTGAATGAATGCCTAAAATATCTTGATATTTTCAATGATGAGGCTGAGCTATTAAGATGGTTAACGAGGTATTTAATTGAAAGAAAAAACTAACTCTTATGTATGAAGAACATTTTGGGCTAAATGCAAAACCATTCAGGATCACTCCTGATCCTCGCTACCTATTTATGAGTGACAGGCACAAAGAAGGTCTCGCTCATTTACTTTATGGCGTTACTGATAGTGGCGGTTTTATTCAGTTAACAGGCGAAGTAGGGACTGGAAAAACAACACTCATTCGCGCTCTTTTGGAGCAGTTGCCAAGTAAAGTTGAAATTGCATTAATCATGCATACACAAATCACTGCTAAAGAATTTCTAAGAGAAATATGCAATGAATTTAATATTGATAATCATGGCGAAAGTACTATTGATATAGTTAATACTCTAAACTCTTTTTTACTTGAACAGCACGCAAAAGGGAGAAAAATAATACTGCTCATTGACGAAGCGCAAAACTTAACAACCGACGTGCTTGAACAAATCAGGCTTCTTACAAATCTAGAGACTGAAAAAGACAAATTACTGCAAATAATTTTAATTGGACAGCCCGAGTTAAGAATGGTGCTTGCACAAAATAATCTCCGTCAACTCTCCCAGAGAATTACTGCTAGATATCATCTAAAACCACTCTCAAAAGCAGAAACATTTCTTTATATAGAGCATAGACTGAGAATCTCGGGATCGAAAATTGAGATTTTCAAAAAAAATGCGAAAAAAGAGGTCTTCAGGTACTCATCCGGAATCCCAAGATTGATAAACATCATCTGTGATCGTGCACTTCTTGGTGCATATAGTATAAATACTCGTGAAGTTGATAAAAAAATTGTTATCAAAGCCAAGAATGAGATAGAGGGCCGTGAGATTCCACCCCGAAAAAGTAATAGGACTGCAACCTATATTTTAATTGTCATGGTCATAGTAATATTTTTCACAAATGAACTTGGTTATATCGACTCACAATATCTGCATAACATTACGAAAATTTTTTTTAAAGTTAACTAAAACAGACTCGGTACTATGTCATTCATACTGGAAGCACTAAAAAAATCAGAGCGAGAAAGATTGAAAAACAAACCGCCTAAATTTTCTGATGCTTTGATGGAAAACAAAAAACCGGAAAATAAAAAATTTTATTCCGTTGTAATATTATCACTGGTATCGATCATCTTCTTATTATTGTACTTCTTAGTAACTCCAAAAAAAATTCGAGTCCCTGAAATAAACAATGACAGTTCAGACTCTATTGAGGATATAAAGTCAACTCAAATTAAAAAATCTGAGTCTTCGATTTTTCTGAGTTCTGATGTTATTGATAAAGGGCAAAACAAAATAGAACGAAATTCTGCTTTGAATAATTCTAGTGAAATAATAGACATTGAAATAGCAAAAGTATCTCATAATTTCTACTTACCAGACCTACACATCGATATTCACGTATACAGCGAAAATGCTGCAGAGCGCTTTGTGTTTATTAACATGAAAAAATATGATGAGGGAAGTTTTCTCGATGAAGGTCCACTTATAAAAGCTATCACGGAAGAAGGCGTAATTCTTGAGCAGAACGGTATTTCTTTCTTGCTGTCAAATAAATAGAGCAAAAAAATGAAGAACATACAATCCATAGGGACAAAACTTTTTTCAGAAAGTCTCAAAAATGGAGTCTATGCTGTTATCAATGCTCAAGAGAAATTAAACTCCATTAATGTGTTTCCTGTTGCGGATGGGGATACCGGAACTAATCTTTGCCTTACGCTCTACCCTCTAATTAATTTCACAAGAGACAATAAGTGTAATGACATTGGTGAACTTCTGGAGGGAATTGCCGATAAACTGCTCGACCATTCAAGAGGTAACTCAGGCAGCATAATAGCTCAATTTTTTCAAGGCATGAGTGATAGTGTGCAAAATACTAAAGAATTCAGTCCACAGACTTTTTCAGATGCAGTCAATACAGGCAGCACTTATGCGAGGGAAGCACTTATTAACCCAGTTGAAGGGACAATATTAACGGTCATAGCAAATTTCGCTGAAAGTTATAAAGATATTTGTGATAAAAATAAAACAGGAAGCTTCTCAGATATATTTCCAAAAGTATTAGAAGAGACAAAATTGGCGCTTACAAATACAAAAAATCAACTAACTGTCTTGAGGGACTCAGATGTAGTGGATGCGGGAGCAATGGGATTTTTCTTGCTTATAAAGGGATTTATTGAGTATCTCGTATATGAAAATACACAAAAAGAGCCCACACCTAATAGCGATGTTAATCAACAAATGATGGAATCTCGTCATGAATATGATGAGGTTGATTTTCAATACTGTACTGAATGCATCATCGCGGGAGATGGAATAGACAAAAGAAAGCTTAAAGAGTCATTGCTTAGTTGGGGTAATTCTATAGTTATTGCCGGTACAAAAAGAAAAACAAAAGTTCATATTCATACTGATGAACCTCAGTCAGTATTCAAAATTGCAAAAGAGTTTGGTTCTGTTTCATCAGAAAAAGCTGATGATATGAAAAAGCAAAGCAAAATGACTAGAGATCAGTCGCGAAATTTTGCTGTTATTACTGATTCGGCAGCTGACATTTCAGAAGAGGACATTGAGAATCTTGATATTCATATTGTGCCAATTCGGATTCAATTTGGCAGTAAAAGCTATCTCGATAAAGTAAATATTACGCCACCAGAATTCTTTGATGAAATAACAAAGAATCCAATACATCCCACTACGTCTCAACCTTCAGTTGGTGATTTTAGAAGACAGTTTGAGTATCTAGCAAGTCATCATGATGATGTTGTATATATATGTGTAACGGGTTCTATTAGTGGGACGATGCAAGCTGCTGAATCAGCAGTAAAACGGATCAAATCAAACGGTAACATTCATATCTTCAATTCATTAAATGCATCTCTTGGTCAAGGGCAAATTGCTGTTTATGCGGCAGAATGTTCCAAAGAAGGAATAAGTGTACAGAATTCTCTTAAAAAATTATCGAAAATCAGAAAAAATACAAAAACTTTCGCCTATATCCCAAATCTCAAGTATGCGGTTAAAGGAGGAAGAGTTCCAAAATCAGTAAAATATGTAGCGGATTTCTTTGGTTTAACTCCTTTATTAGTATCAACAGATGATGGTTTAATAGTTTCGAAACATTTTTTATTTGGAAAAAAAAACCTAATAAGGAAGTTTGCAAATTACATCGCCAAATATGCTAATCAAAGCAATGCGGTAAACATATCTATTGGTCATGCAATCGCCGAAAAAGAAGCTTTAGATCTAAAAAAATACCTACAATCTAAAGTGTCCAACGTATCTGAGTTTAAAGTCACAGAACTGGGAACAGCCATTGGGGTTCATGGTGGTCCAGGTGCCATTGTTATTGGGGTGCAAATACTCTCTTAAGAATGAGATTATTCCTTTGTTCCTGTTCCCATTTTGAGGAATATAAGACTAGTGCTAAATAAGAGTACCAGGAAAAAACACACCACAGCATATGCATACATAATCTCTATATCAGAAGTTCCCAAGACACCGTATCTGAATGCATTCACCATGTATAAAATAGGATTAAACAAACTCACATTCTGCCAAAAATCTGGAAGCAAATTTATTGAATAGAAGACGCCTCCAAGATATGTCAATGGCGCAATAACAAATGTTGGAATAATAGCAATATCATCAAAGTTTTCTGCAAATAATGCATTTATAAAGCCTGCAGTTGCGAAAACCATGGAAGAGAGCACTACAATGGAAATTGTAATCAGAGGATGAGTTAGCTTAATATCCGTGAATAAAAGAGCAATGAAAGTTACCATTGTGCCAACCAAAAGACCTCTTATTACACCACCCGTGATGTGACCCAGGATGATTGTAGTATTTGAGATTGGTGCAATCAATAATTCATCAATATAGCCACCATATTTAGCACCAAAAAAAGATGAAACAACGTTGCCATACGAATTGGTGATGACTGACATCATTATTATTCCTGGTGCAATAAATTGCATATAGCTATAACCTTGCATCTCTCCAATTCTTGTACCTATTAAGTTCCCAAAAATGAGAAAATAAAGCGTCATAGTTATTGCAGGTGGAACAATAGTTTGCACCCATATTCTCAACATTCGAAGAATTTCTTTACGAACAATTGTATAAAAAGCGACAAGGTTAATTTTTAAATTCATAGAATCCTTTATTTTTTGTTTTCAACGACCTTGAGGAATAATTCCTCCAGCCTATTTGCTTTGTTTCTCATGCTGCTTATCTTAATATTTTTCTTATTGAGAATGTCAAATAGCTCGTTGATTCTATGCTCTGAATCGATCATTACCTCAATATTTTGAGAATCTATCTTTCTACACTGAAAACTGCCGATTTGTGGCAGGACCGAAATGCAATCCTCTAACGTGAGGATAATTGTCTCTTGCTTGAGTTGTCTCAGAAGTTTATTCATAGAAGTATCTTGGATAATTACTCCTTCATCAATGATGGCGACATTTCTACAGAGATTTTCAGCCTCCTCAAGATAGTGAGTGGTAAGAATTATTGTCGTTCCATTGTCATTGATTGATTTTAAAAATTTCCACATTGAACGTCTTATTTCAATATCAACACCCGCTGTAGGCTCATCCAGAATCAGAAGCTTCGGATAATGCATCAGTGCGCGTGCAATCATTAATCGCCTTTTCATTCCTCCAGATAAACTTCTGGCTATATCATTTTTTTTCTCCCAGAGCTTAAGTTCCCCTAGAAATTCTTTTGCTCGTTTAAACGCTATATTTCTATTGATCCCATAATAACCAGCCTGGTTTAGAATTATATTTAGTGGAGTATCGAATGAGTTAAAATTTACCTCTTGAGGAACCATGCCAATATTGAGCTTTACTTCCTCAAGATTTTTCTGAATATCTTTTCCAAAAACAGCTATTGAACCATCTGTTTTGTTAACAAGAGAGCAGATAATTCCTATCGCCGTTGTTTTTCCTGCGCCATTAGGGCCCAAAAGAGAATAAAAATCGCCAGAGTCTACTGTTAGGTCAATCCCTTTCAGTGCCTCAAAACCATTAGAGTATGTTTTTTTAAGATTTTTTATACACAGTGCTTTCATAGTTCGAGGACTCTCGAAATCCATTGGCCAATATCTTTAATTTCTCTCTGACTGACAGAATGTTCGATTGGATATTCATTCCAATCAACTGTGTATCCAAACTGTTCAATGAATGACTTTGTCTTCTCACCATACCTAAGAGGAATTACTGGGTCATAACTGCCATGAGCGAAAAAAATTGGGAGCTTCGATGACTGTATTTTATTTGAATTTTTTGCAAGGTCTGTAAATGTCTTTTCAAGAGGCATGTAGGTTGATAATGCTATTAATCCTCCCAACTCAGACGCCAGAGTTAAGGCTGTATAAATTGCAATCGCACCTCCTTGAGAAAAACCAGCAATGATAATTTTGTTCTGAGGTATACCGCGAACCAATTCTCTGTCTATCAACTTTCTTAGTTCTCCAACACTTTGGTGTATTCCATCCTCATCTTGATTACCATTGCGATCCAAACTCGTGATGTCATACCAACCCCGCATAGTCATTCCACCATTTATAGTAATGGGTCTGTATGGTGCATGCGGAAAAATAAAACGAACGCCAACGTCATCATTAAGATTAAGCTCACTAATTATTGGCAAGAAGTCATTGCCGTCTGCACCAAGACCATGAAGCCAGATAACAGTCCACTCTGGCTCACCATTTATTTCTTTTTCAATTGGATCTGAGTTACTTTTTTGCATTAAGTTTATTCTTGAGAATATTTATGTTTAACCATCCAAAATATATTACAAATAGGGGAAGATGGATTATAGAATTACAATATTATATTTAAATAACTATTTGTAATTATACATTAAGAGTAAAAAAAGATTTAACAGAGGATAAAAAATGATATGACTAAAAAAACTTTCCAATCACTAATTTTATTTTGCATCCTCACTTTTATAGGTTGTGGTCAAAAAGGAGCTTTAATATATCCAGATAACCAGACACCCTCTGAGGTTTCAAATAATCTAGTTACAAAAAATCAACTATCATGAATGCGTTCCAAGATAAACTCAAAGGAGATAAAATAGTTTTGGTTGATGGATCGTCTTATCTCTACAGGGCGTATCATGCGTTACCTCCATTATCGAACTCAGAAGGATTTCCAACAGGGGCAATTTATGGAGTCCTGAATATGACAAAAAAACTGTTAGTTGACCAAAAAACAGAATTTTTTGTAGTTATATTTGATGCTCCAGGAAAAACATTCAGACATGAAATTTTTCCAGAATACAAAGCAAACAGACCTCCTATACCAGATGAATTGAAACTGCAGATAGAACCGATTCATAAGGCCATTGTCGCCATGGGAATTCCGCTATTATCAATCGAGGGCGTTGAAGCGGATGATGTTATTGGAACGCTCACTGAGGATGCTAAAAATAATAATATGGAAGTCTTGATCTCTACTGGAGATAAAGATATGGCGCAACTCGTGGATGAGAGAGTTACGCTTATCAATACAATGAATAATCAAACTCTTGATATTGACGGTGTAAAAGAAAAGTTTGGAGTCTACCCCAATCAAATTGTCGACTATCTCGCGTTAATGGGTGATAAATCCGACAATGTTCCAGGCATACCAGGTGTCGGAAAAAAAACTGCAGCAAAATGGCTAAATGAATTTGAGACTCTGGAAAATTTAATTGATAACGCTCAGAAAATTCCTGGCAAAATTGGACAAAAATTAAATTCGAATCTCGATCTTCTTCCAACTTCAAAAAAATTGGTGACCATTAATAAGAAGGTAGATTTAAGTAAAGAAACTTCAAATCTAATTATAAAAAAACAGGATGATTCTACTTTGCGAGAAATTTACCAATCACTTGATCTCAGCTCATTTCTTAAGGATCTAGATCAAAAAAATACGATAATTAAGACTAAGAAAAAAACGAACTATACAACAATATACAATTTCAATGATTTAGATTTATGGATTGAGAAATCTAAAAGAAGTAAGTGCATCGCGATTGACACTGAAACAACCAGTCTTAAGTATATGGAAGCAAAATTAGTTGGAATTTCAATTGCGATCAATGAAGGTGAATCAACTTATGTTCCTCTTGGGCATGATTATCCAAATGCACCAATACAGCTAGATATAGTTAGAGTTCTTAAGAAATTGAAGCCTATCCTTGAAGACAAAAAAATAAAAAAAATTGGTCATCACCTCAAATATGATGCCCATATATTTTCAAGATATGACATTGAATTGAATGGCATGGAGTATGATTCAATGATCGAGTCTTATGTCCTTAATAGTGTTGCCACTCGTCATGATTTGGATTCAGTCGCAAAATTTTATTTAGATCGAAAAACAACTCATTTTGAAGATATTGCTGGAAAAGGTGTTAAACAGTTAACATTCAATGAGATAGACATCGATATTGCTTCAGAATATGCTGCCGAGGATGCGGAGGTCGCACTTTGTTTGCACAATCACTTAAGTAAAAAGCTCTGTGAAAATCCATCTTTAAAAAAATTATATGATGATATCGAAAAACCTCTTATTCCTGTTCTTCATCAAATGGAAGAATCGGGAGTTCTGATTAACGATATTATGCTTCAAGATCAGAGTGATGAGATTACAGTTACCCTTGATGAGCTTGAAACGAGAGCTTACGAATTTGCAGAAAAACAATTCAATCTTGGCTCGCCAAAACAGTTGCAAGAAATTTTATTTGATAATTTAAATCTTCCAGTACTCAAAAAAACCCCAAAAGGTCAGCCGTCCACATCTGAAGAGGTACTGCAGGAGCTAGCTGAGAAATTCGAGCTTCCAAAGATTATTCTGGAACATAGAACATTAAGTAAATTGAAAAGTACCTATACTGAGAAGCTTCCGAAAAGAATTTCAGAATATACAGGGAGAGTGCATACATCCTATCATCAAGCAAATACAGCTACGGGACGACTTTCCTCAAATTCTCCAAATCTTCAAAATATTCCAATCAGAACATCTCAAGGAAGAAGAATTAGAAAAGCTTTTGTAGCTCCTGATGGATATAAAATCCTTGCAGCTGACTATTCTCAGATAGAATTAAGAATAATGGCTCATCTCTCTCAAGATAAATCCCTACTTGAGGCCTTCTCATCTGGCGAGGATATCCATACGAGAACAGCTGCCGAAGTTCTGAATATTGATGTTAATGCAGTAAGCAGCGAGCAAAGACGATGGGCAAAAGCCATTAACTTTGGATTAATGTATGGGATGTCTGCTTTTGGTCTAGGAAAGCAAATTGGGATAAGTAGGAACGAAGCTCAGAAATATATCGATATGTATTTTTCTAAATATCCAAATGTACACTCATTTATGGATGAAAGTAGAAAGATTGCGAGAGACAAGGGTTATATTGAGACACTTTTTGGTAGAAGACTTTATCTCCCTGATATTAACAACAAGAACGCAATAAGAAGAAAATATGCAGAAAGAAGTGCCATCAATGCTCCAATGCAGGGAAGTGCTGCCGATATCATTAAGCTTGCCATGATAAATGTATATAACTGGTTAAAAAAAGACGATGTTCCGGCAAAAATTGTCATGCAAGTTCATGACGAACTCGTATTAGAAGTAAATGAAAAGCACGCGCAAGAAATAAAAGGAAACATTATCAATATAATGGAATCAGTTACTGAGATTGATGTGCCTCTGATTGTAGATGCTGCATTAGGATCAAACTGGGAAGAAGCCCATTGAGATAATTTCAATCAGCTTTCAAGGAATTTATCTAATACGGTTCTGGCTTCATCAACTCCCTGTCGATTTAATGATGAAAATAATTGGATTGAAATAGATTTATCCAAGCTTGATTTAAGCTCTAATAATTTTTTGCTCGCAGCGCCCCTCTTGAGTTTATCTGATTTTGTCAAAAGAATATGCACTGAAATTTCATGTATCTTGGACAAGAAAAGCATATCTAAGTCATAGTTAGTTATTCCTCTTCGAATATCTACGATCAAAAATATCCCCATGAGAGTATTTCTTTCCTCAAAGTATTGAGAGAGTATTTCCTTCCAATGATTCTTCTTTGATCTTGAAACAAGAGCAAAACCATATCCAGGAAGATCAACAAGGCGTTTTTCATTCGCGAGCATGAAAAAATTGATTAGTTGTGTTCTGCCGGGTGTTTTACTGGTTTTTGCAAACTGACGTCTGTTCACAATTACGTTGATTGCACTCGATTTTCCGGAGTTCGATCTCCCAACAAAACAAACTTCCGCTCCCGTATCCGGAACAAATTGCGAAGAATTGTTGGCACTTTGAATAAACTTTGCTTTTGGATATTGTGACATAGCTGTATAATACTAGGGGAAATAAACTGAAATCCATAATATTAAGTAAATGTTATCTCTGGGTAATTTTACTTTTAAAAAAACCGAAACATGATGTTCAATAAAAAATTAAACTTTTTATTAGCTGCTCTTGTTGTATTTTCATTCAATGGACAAGCCGAATCACTTATTGAGGGTTCTATTGATGCTGGTAAAGCAATATCCATAACATGTGGTGCATGTCATGGTCTTGATGGAAATAGTATTAATCCACTATGGCCAAACTTAGCAGCTCAACATGCCTCATATACAGTTGAGCAATTGACTGCATTCAGAGACGGCAAAAGGGTTAATGAATTAATGACGGCGATGGCGATGAATTTAACAGATCAAAATATAAAGGATTTGTCTGTTTACTACGAAAGTCTCCCGCTTACATCAAAATTAGTCGCAGATCCAAATAATGTCGAACTGGGTGAAAAAATATATAGAGGCGGAAACAAAGAAACTGGTGTTGCTGCCTGCATTGCTTGTCATGGGCCATCCGGAAAGGGTAATCCAGGTGCCAAATATCCACTTATTTATGCTATGGGTGCCATGTATACAGAGAAGCAATTGAGAGACTATGCGAGTAGCGAGAGAATTTCAGTTGGACCTGTTCAAATTATGAGAGACATTGCTCAAAAACTCTCTGAAGAAGAAATAAAAGCTGTCTCCTCATACATACAGGGCTTGCATTAGACATAATTGTTGTAAAGAATAGAAGTTTATAACTAGGAACTATGTGAGGTTTATTTAATGAAAAAATTGATCAGTCTTATCATGTTTTTCGTGCTTATTGTCAGCTGTTCATCAGATAAAGATACTACGGTTGAACTGCCAGATAGTAATTCTGAAAAAACTAAAAATCTCGTTTATCAATCAGAAAACAATATCAAAGAATCCACGATAATTGAGGAATCAGATTCCGAAGATATTGTGATTGATAGTTCGCAACCAATAATACTGGCTCAGTCAAATATACTCACTGACAGGGAATGGGAGTTTAAAGAATCAGAACATTTTATGAGATTGGTTCCTGCTCAACCAATAATAGGTGGGCCAGATAAAATCGAGGTAACTGAATTTTTTTATTATGGATGTATTCATTGTATGACATTTGAGCCTTACATCAATGAGTGGAAAAAAGATATGCCTGACAATGTTCGTTTTGAGAGAATACCGGCACTCTGGAACCCATTACTTAACCTCCATGGTCAAATGTTCTTTACTAAAGAAATTCTCACAGAAAATGGGAAATTAAAAGATGCGGAGGGGTTTAGAGCCAGAATTTTCAGAGAATGGCATAACAGAAAAAACTACATGGCATCTGAAGATGCTATTAAGAAGATATTCCTTGAATTTGGCGTTTCTGAGGATGATTTCGATAAAACATTTAAATCTTTTCAGGTTGCTCAAAAATTAAACCTAGCGAGAGATCTTGCCAGAAGATACGGTATATCCTCAACACCCACGATGGTTGTAAACGGAAAATATAGGACAGGAGCTGGTGAAGCGGGGAGCTATCCAAAATTAATGAGGGTAATTGATGAATTAATTGATAGAGAGTCAACTAAATAAGATCAGTTGTGTTAATTTGACACAACCAAAGCATCTACAGCAACGCATCCATCACTGGTTAAAATAAGTGGATTAATATCAAATTCTTTTATCTCATTTTCCATGTGCTTAATCAAAAAAGAGAATCTGGAAGCGCACTCATAAAATGATTGAACATCCAAAACTTCACCACGAAATCCGCCTAAAACTTTTTTTGATTTTAAATGATTCATCCTTTCTTTCACGTAACTCTGGTTGAAAGGTGGAATAGCAAATACAGTTTCATCAAACAGTTCTGCGTAGATTCCTCCTAACCCCATTAAAATTATTGGTCCAAACTGAGGGTCTTGTCTGACCCCAAGAAACATCTCTTGTCCACCCTCTATCATCTTAGCAACAATTACCTCACTTCCGATTCTCTTCTCTAAATCTCTGAATGCGTTAACTAATAATGATTCATTTGTGATATTTAAGATGACGCCATTATTTTCTGTTTTATGATTAATATTTTTCTTGGCTGTTTTCAGAACCACAGGATATCCGATCTCTAATGCTGCCTTTATTGTATCTTCCTGATTATCAACATATTTATTTTTGGCCACTGAAATACCGAAGTCAGCTAATAATTTAAGAGCATCATATTCTCCCAAAATAGGATTGTTTTTTAGGGTATCAATATGATCATTTATATTGGCTGGTAAATCAAAGCTAAGCTGATCTTTATTCCTTGCAAAGAAGTCCCTGTAATTAAATAAATTTTTAATGGCAACCAAAGTTGGAGAGATTCCGTCCAGTAT
>TARA_B100001057_G_scaffold173903_2_pt1 | contig 23810 bp, 6 predicted proteins | sample TARA_B100001057 | Tara Oceans TARA_B100001057 (sample SAMEA2621839) | marine metagenome | biome: marine biome (ENVO:00000447); feature: surface water layer (ENVO:00002042); material: "saline water (ENVO:00002010), including plankton (ENVO:xxxxxxxx)" | depth 5 m
ATCAAGGGTATCAGCATCCAATCCTGAACCTGTTCCGTCATTTGCTAATATGACATTTAAGATTTCGGTATTTGATAAGTTAACTTCAGCACCTGATGAAATGCCATCGAGCTTAGTACCATCTGCTAATATATCACGACCATCAACGGTTCCTGTAACCGTTACATCTCCTACAACATCAATACCTGCACCAAAATTAACATTTAAATCAAAGTCAGATATTTGAGTATGGAATTGACTTCCATCAACCGTTGAAACTTCAAATGTATTATTTGCTTGGTACCAATCAATATCAGATACACCTGCGACCGCAATATTTTGTGCAGCAGTTAAACGACCATCTTCATCAACGGTAAATGTTGGTATTTGAGAAGCAGAACCATATGAACCGGCTGTAACTGCTGTATTCGCAAGTTCGGTGGCAATAGAAATTGTACCTGAAGCTAAATCAGTTAAAGTGGTCGTCCCTGACCCTGTTACCTTCCCTGTTAAACCGACATCAATTTGTGGATCAGGTTTGTTCGTTGTATTTGTAAAATCTAAATAATAAGAACCTTCTTGCCCATCTAATAGGTCGGCATCAAATCCATTCCCTGTGCCTTCATCATTTGTAGTAATGATTCTTCCAGTTGTTCCACCAGAAGCAATTTCCCAATAATCATTTGCTTCATTCCATTGTAGAACTACATTTGTATCGTCTCCTCTTTCAACTTCGATACCTGCATTTTCTGAAGGAGAACCTGTCGTTGTACTGTTAAGAGTAATAATATTATCTTCGACAGTTAGAGTTTCTGTATTGACTTGAGTTGTATTACCTGATACAGTAAGGTTACCTGTGATGATTAAGTTACCATCAAAAGTATCGTCTTCGTCTGCTCTTAAAAATTGTAATGAATTTAAGTTATCTAATAAGTCAGCATCAAGGCCTGATCCTGCTCCGTCAACTGTTTTAAGTAAAGTAAGAAGGTCATTTGGATCGGCACTAAACTCAACGATGGATTCTGTTCCACCGACATCTTGTTTAATGTAGATCTTACCGTCAGCTGTGTTAATCGCAAGTTCACCTAACTCCAAATTTGAGGTAGTAGGCACTCGTCCCTGAACGGCACTTCTTTTTAGCTTAATTAATGTTGACATATATATGTCCTTCTATATCATATACCTATTTAGGCAAATTTAAAAGGTTCCTCCATCAAGTGTTGTGACTGTAACATCGCCACTTGCCACTGTAAAGTTTGCTACGTTAAACGATGCAACTCCAATATTGGAATCGCTCGCTAATTCTCCAGCAATTGTTATTTGATTATTCGCAACCGTTGTGTTAATTCCTTCCCCTGCGGAGTAGGTAATTGTTTCACCTAAGGCAACTACATCTGTGGTACCTGTTTCGGCTGCTATGTTTATACCTGCAGTTGTTAAATTTCCAACTGCTGTATCTAAAAATTGTTTATTTACTGCATCTTTGCTATTGACAGGGTCGTTAACATTTGTTATAATAGAGTTATCAACGCTAAATACACCAGTAGTAGGATTGACTGTAATATCGCCACTTGCATTACTTATTGTATTATTTGCGATTGTAAGATTGCCGCCTATGGCAATCTGTGTATCTAAATTTAATCCTTTAAATCTGGAGTTTTCTCCAGCAGGGTTGAGCAAATAGTCTACATCTTGACTATCAATAAAGTTTCTTGAATATACTGAACCGTCTTCTACGTGCCAACCATTGTCCGTTGTATCAAAATATGTACCGAAGTTAAACGAACTACTTAAGAAACCTGCCTTTGTTCCTTGAGCATAGAAATACATATTACCTGAACCTGTTCCCAGAATAATCTGAGAGTTAGGTTGATTATAACCAATATGTAAATCTTTTAATCTTGATGTACCTGCAGGGTCAGCATAGAAAGATAAGTCATCTTTACTTACAAATTTTGTTGCTCTTAAATCACCGTTAGATGTATCACCACCTTGTGCATTGATATATCTCTCATCAAGAGTTACATAATCAAATGTGGTTGTGATTGCTACGTTAGAGTTACTAATAACCGTGCCGCTGCCAGTGACATCTCCTAATAACGCAATGTCAAAGTTATCAGTAACAAAGTCTAATTTTTGTATTGCACTATTTGCTGTAACTCTAATACCACGCTCAAAGTTACCATTACGAACAGCATCTTCTACTACACCATAAATGGACGGAACAAAGTCAACAACCGCATTGGATGATACTGATAAAGGAACGTTAACTAACGAACGAACACGCCCATACACATCAAAGTTAAAGTTTGGAACTGTACCTTCAACACCTGCTTCTCTTAAACCTGTAAATGATTGCCATACAGGATCAAACCCAATCGCAACTACATTATTTGCTTGGTCGTATGTTTCAATTGTAAGACCAGTACCAATCTCAATACTTGGCTTATCTACTTTATCAAATAAATCTAATACATAAGTATTGGCAGCTTTGGTAACATGAAAGTCTCTATCAAAAGTTTCTTCAAGATAAAACTTAGTTACCGCATCAGTGTTGCTTACAGGATCAGCAAGACCTGTTATGACAGTATTACCTACATCAATATGACCGCCTATTTCAAATACTAAATTAGCAGTCCCTGAGTTAATTCTTTGTTGACTGTCAACTATAAATGCAGATACACCAGCAGTAACAAAATTGAGTTCGTCGTTATCTGCACCAGGACTTGATTCGGCTTCAATAAATGTATCTTGGTCAACGTCCTTAACACCACCTAGTGATGCCCATGCATTTCCACTATAACCTTCAAACACTCCGTCCGTTGTATTAAAACGAACCATACCTGCAGCTAATGAAGAAGGTCTATTTGCTGTTGTACCTACAGGAACTGTGATTGCTCCTGTTGTATCAATAACTAATACTTCGTTATCACTATCAATTTTTGTTACGAATAATGTATTCCACTGAGAACCTGAAGCACCAAGATTATATGTTGCATCATCTTTAGGTAATAAGTTTGAACTAAAGTCAGCAACTACATTAATTGAATCTACTGCTTGGTCACCTAATTGTAAATTACCTGCGATTGTTAAATCACCTGTAAATTCACCAGAACCAACGACTCTAAATAATGATCCATCCCAAGTAAATCCTGCATCGTCTGTTAGTGCACCTGAAGGACCTGCGAATACAACTCTTCCATCAGTAAGTGATCCTACTGATAATACATCGGTTGTTTGATTATATGTTAATCCTGAATCACCTTCAATTGCTCCATTTGCTCCAGCAACAAATACTTGGCCTTGTGAAACTGTTTCAAATGTAGGTGCTGTTCGGAATTCAGAGGTTGCATTAACAACCATATGACTACCGTCAAACTGAATATTATTATTTGATGATAACGCACCAGTATCTGATACGAACATCATTGTGTTCGCTTGTAAGTTACCTACTGATAAACTGTCGCCTGATAAACCACCTGATGTACTAAAGTCACCATCAACTGTAATACCACCAACGATTGTTAAATTAGTTCCATCCCAGGCAAGGTTTGCTTGACCTTCTAATGTTCCACCTGATGATGTATATACAACAGACCCAGTAGGAATTTTTGAAACAGCAGCATCTGTAAATGTTGCCTTTTCACTAGAATAGTCAATTGTAATTCCGTTATTGGCGCCGAATGTTAAATCACCATCTTGGTCAATTTCCATTCTCTTAACGCCTGCGGTGAAGAATTCTAAATCATCACCGTCAGCACCTGGCGAGAGTTCAGCTCGAATAAAGGTATCTTTATCTACGTCTTTAACACTACCCGCTAACTCAGACCAAGCTGTCCCGTCATATCCTTCAAATCGGCTATCTGAAGTATTGTAACGAATCATACCAACCGCGGAGGTTGGACGATCAGCAGTTCCACCTACTGGTAAAGTAAAGGCACCGGTTTCATCGATAGTAACTACACCACTATCAGATTTGATTGTAGGTGTAAATACTCTGTGCCAATTTTTAGTAGGTGCTCCTAGGCTATACAAACCAGGTGCATCAGGAATAAGATCGGAAGTAAAATCTGCGACAACATTAATTGTATCAACTTGGTTATCACCTAATGTAAGGTTACCACCAATTGTCACATTACCTGTAATATCAGCATCACCATCTACTGTGAATGTGGTTCCACTGAATGTTAATTTACTACTGTCTATTAATTCGCCATCAAGACCTGAGAATACAACTCGTCCTGATGTTAAGTCAGTAACATTAACACTTCCTAATTCTGTTTGCCCAGGTACTCTAAGTATATCTAAAAATACACCACCTGTGGCTGTAATTGAAACTCCATCGAAAGATAAGTTAGCAGTATCAATTAATTCGCCGTTTGCTCCGGCATACATAATTCGACCTTCGGTCAAATCAATAATATTAACACTACCTAACGATGCTTGTCCAGGAACAGACATGTTATCCAAGAATACACCGCCTGTTGCGATAATACTTGTATCATCAAATCTTAAATTGGCAGAGTCAATTAATTCTCCACCTGCTCCTGCATATACGATACGACCTTGTGTAAGGTCTGAAACGTTTAAACTATCTGTATCTGTTTGACCATCAACTTGTAATCCATCTAAGAATACCGCTCCTGTAGCTGTAAGAGAAGTACCGTCAAAGAATAGATTAGCACTATCAACAAATTCTCCGTTGGCTGCTATGAAAGGTATTCTTGTTGCTGTTAAATCTGAAACACTTAAACTATCAACATCAGCTTGACCGCTAACGTCTAATGTATTTGATGAAAGCGGACCACCAATATCTAAACTTGTTAATCCAACAAGAGTATTAGTTGATTCACCTAGTGTAAGAGAGGTATTACCAATTGTGATATCATTAGAAGATATGATTGTTGAATTGGCAGAAAAGTTTAATGCGTTGAAACTTACATTCTCAAAATCTGTAATATGTCCAAAAGTATCAATGGAGATATTCTTTGGATAAGATAAATTTTGGTTTGTAGTACTAACAGCATTTGATGTGTCAGCATGGCCTATAACAACATTTGCTGCTTGATCGTTAACAGTTTGGGAAACAACAATTCCGTTAGCAGATTCTATTTGCTGAACGTAATTACCAATTGTGTCGATACCGAGAACAACAGAATCAGGAACGATCTGTGGCTTTCTCTCAGCTGGTGCAACAATAGGAGTTGACTGACCTTGTTTTGGGACGGCCTTTATCGCACGGCCACCACCGATCTTGACCTTTATACTCACGAAACCTCCGTAATAGTATCAACTACGATTGCTAAGCCTTCAACTATTTTGGTGAGTTCTCCTGTTTGTTTTTCCATCACTACGTCGTATTGGTATTTACCAGGAGCTAAAAGATCTGTCTGCTGGTCAGTTAATACTAACGTAATATCGTTATTTGCGACTTCGATTGTAAAGTTAGTAGCTGCAGTACTTGAATATACTTTTCTTATGCTACTATAGAAATTATAAACAGAGATAGTTGCGTCATCATATTCGACACCCTCATCATTAAACAGATTTAGCTCTGTTCTGAAGTCCAATCCTTTATCAATGTATATGTTAGCTCTTGATGCCATGGCGATGAAACCTTTTTAAATTTTTATATATTATTACCTTATTTATAAGATATGACGACTCAAATGAAAAAGGACATTGATTTAATGCCCTTTCATAGATAGTTATATGAACAGAGCAATTATACTCGACTCATAATATAATTACTTCTTCAATTCGTCAATTTCTTTCTGCTGCTCTTTAATTGCTTCAATCAGTATACCGACCAAGTTTCCATAAGATACAGTCTTAGTGCCATCATCTCTTTCGCTGACAACTTCAGGCATTACTTGCTCTACTTCCTGAGCAATTACACCGGTTGAAGCATCACCGTTATCAATCCAATTAAACATAACACCACGTAATTTCATTACTTTATCAAGTGCATTTTCAATTGTTTCTACATTATCTTTTAGTGACTCATCAGATGTTGTGTTAAAGTCACTTGCCGTAATATCACCTGTAGTAGTAATATTATATGACTGACCATCTAAGTTACCACCTAGTTGTGGAGTTGTATCTTCAACTATATTATTGAGGTTACCACTACCACCTCCACCTGAAGGCCACGTTGTAATTGTTGAACCGCCTAATGTAACTGATCCATCAATTGTTAAATTTTCTAATGTTAATTCGTCGTCATTAGCAGTGTAGAAGAAGTTCTGATCTCCACCTGGGTTAGGTGTTGTTGTTCCATATAATGGTCTTGAACCTGATCCACCTTGAGTCATGGTAATGAACATTGCTGTTCCTTGTAGACTACTTGTATGAATCGACGCTGTATCAGGGCTTCCTGTTGCTCCTGTTGTTCCTTGAGCACCAGTTTGACCGTCGTTACCTTGGAAACCAATTAATCCTTGAATACCTTGTAAGCCAGATCCTGTAATACCAGAAACACCTTGTGGTCCGGCTGGGCCAAGAGTTCCTTGGAAACCAGCAGAACCTTGTGCTCCTGGGTTTCCTGCTTCACCTTGAGTACCTTGAGCTCCTGCACCAAATGCTCCTTGGAAACCTAATGTACCTTGAACACCTTGAATACCTTGTGGTCCAATTGGGCCAGAAGGACCCTGCGTACCTGTCGCATCCTCACCTGTAGGACCTTGAGCTCCTGGAGGTCCTTGAATACCACTTGACCCCGATCCCTCAAATCCTTGAATACCAGTAATACCTTGAATACCTTGGTTACCTATAGGACCTTGAGTACCTGCACCACCTGAACCACCTTCGTTACCTTGAACACCTTGTGGTCCGACTCCACCTTGAATACCTTGTAAGCCAGATCCGTTTTCACCTTGAATACCTAAGTCACCTTGAATACCTTGAATACCTTGAGTACCTAATCCACCTAATTCTCCAGGAGGACCCTGAACTCCTTGTATTCCACCTGGGCCTTGAATACCAGGAGCACCTGTACCGTCTTGACCTTGTAGTCCTTGGTTACCTTGCATTCCTTGGAAGCCTTGAGCGGATGCTCCACCAATAACTCCTTGTAAACCGATAAGACCTTGAATACCCTGTGGACCGTTGGAACCTTGAACACCTTGAGGGCCAAGATCACCAGCTCCAGTTTCACCTTGTATACCTTGAGGTCCGCTCGGTCCTTGAATACCGGCACCATCAATACCTTGAGGTCCTGATTCACCTTGTAAACCTTGAATACCTTGTAAGCCTTGAACACCACTTCCTGTAACACCTGAAGTACCCTGTGGTCCTTGAACACCTTGGATACCTGAACCTGTTGTTCCTTGAGTACCTACCGCGCCTGGTCCTTGAACTCCTTGTATACCTTGAGAACCTGCTGCTCCTACTCCGGTTGTTCCTTGAATACCTTGAATACCTTGAGAACCTGCTCCAGTTGTACCTTGAGTACCTTGAGAACCTGCACCACCTGGCTGTCCATCTCCACCGTCAGCTCCTTGTAAACCTTGAGCACCCGGTCCACCTTCTGGACCTTGAATACCTTGTGTACCTTGGAATCCGTCTGAACCGGTTCCACCAATACCTTGTGATCCTGTGACACCTTGAATACCTTGAATACCTTGCGCGCCTGCTCCTGAATCACCTTGAATACCTAATCCACCTTGTATTCCTGCATTACCTTGAGCACCTTGAATACCTACAGAACCAGTTGTTCCTTGTAATCCTTGTAAACCTTGAGGGCCTTGTAATCCTTGTGGTCCGGTTGAACCTTGAGCTCCTGCTCCAGTTGTTCCTTGTAATCCTAATAGACCTTGAGTTCCTTGTAATCCTTGTAAGCCTTGCGTACCTTGATTACCTACTGCTCCGATATCACCTGTTCTTGCGAATGTAATTGTAACATCTTCTTGATCTGCAAATGTACCGTTACCACTAACAAAAGCACAGGTAAGAATAAAGTATCCTGTTGGTTCTGCTAACGAACTGATTGTAAATATTTGGAAAACTTCAGGTTGTGATTTCTTTGTAACCTTAAAGTGACCTTTAATAGGACTTGAAGAATCGTCTACTGTTCTAAGAAAAGGTTCAATATTAATAAAGTTATCATCTCTATCATCAATATACAATGCAGTAGCTGATGAATAAGTAGCATTATTGAATTTTAATTTACCAATACCTGGATCGTTATTAATAGTAGATACGTCAAAAGTATAGTCGAATGTAATACCACCGAATGAACCTTCAGCGCCTTGTAAACCTGAATTACCTTGTAAACCTTGAGGTCCTTGAATACCTGCGCCTGTTAAACCTTGTAGTCCTTGAGTTCCTTGAGAACCTGTTGATCCTTGAATACCAGCTGGGCCACGAGGAATAAATGTAATAAGTGCGGCAGGACCGTGAACTGCATTTACTGCCGTTTGCCAATTTGTTACATTACCATCAACATAGTTAACATCAAAGTAACCATAGTTCTTAGAACCTGAATCCCAAGTCCAATCTGTAATTTCGTAAACTAACCAATGATGTCCAGCAGGACCATTTCCATCGTCGTAATTACCTTCTTGTACTTTAAGATATCCTTTAACTGTTCCTGGCTGATTATCAATAAAATCTAGGAAGTCATCAATCTCTTGTGTAAATTGGTCAGCAGGAATATCATCAAGTGTAATTAATGTAGCAAGAGCCGGATTTGAATTGTTAAATTTAAAATTGTTTGTACCAGGATCGGATCCGCCAATTGTATTATTAACAAAATTCCATATCCAAGTTAAACCACCGTATTGACCTTGCTCGCCTTGTAATCCTTGAATGCCTTGTATGCCAGTTGTTCCTTGAACACCTTGAGTACCCTGACCACCTTCTCTTCCTTGTAGTCCCTGTAGACCTTGTAATCCTTGGATTCCTGTAATACCTTGTATACCTTGCGACCCTTGTATTGCCTCGCCTTGAATCCCTTGTAGACCCTGTAAACCTTGAATACCTGTCGTTCCTTGAACTCCTTGTAAACCTTGAACACCTTGTGGACCAAAGTTACCTTGTAATCCTTGGACACCTTGTAGACCTTGAATACCACGATCACCATTTCTTGAGAATGTTAAACGAATGTCTATACCGTTTGCGAAAGTACCTGCACCACTTATTTTCTCAACAGCATACTCCCAATAACCAGTCTTATCTGTTATTGTATCAATCTTAAATAATGCTTGATCGTAAATATCTACTGCATTAATAATTCTTACATAACCTTTAGGAGAACCAACAATTGAGTTAAGTTCAGCAGATAAGCCATCCATAACATTGTTAGCACTTTGATCTTCATCATCAATCCATAGCTTAAGGTTAGAAGCTGTTAAATCAGTATCACTGAAACGAATCTTTCCTGTACCAGGATCTGCATCAGTTGTGTTATTGTCGTAATCGTAATCGTATGTTATTCCACCGAAGTCTCCGGTAGAACCTTGTAATCCTTGTAAGCCTTGAAGTCCTTGTGTACCCTGAACTCCTTGAACACCTTGTAAGCCTTGAGTACCTTGTGTTCCTGTATCACCTTGTATGCCAGTTGTTCCTTGGACGCCTTGAGTACCTTGAGGTCCAAGTAGTCCTTGAGTACCTTGAACTCCCTGAACACCTTGCGATCCTGTTATACCTTGAACACCTTGAGCACCACTTCTTACAAATGAAAGTATGAATGCAGGATCTGCAGCAACGTTTGTTAATACTGCTCCTGTACTTCCTATATGATTAACAAGTATTGTGAACCAACCAGAGTTATCTGTTATTTGTGTAATTTCATATGTAATGAATTGTGATGTATCACTGATTCTTGTTGCTTGTATATAACCTTTAACAGGACCTGATACTTGGTCAATAGAATTTAGTAATGCTGATACATCTTTAGATTGTTTTGCTGTTGAGTCAATGAATAGTGCTGAAGCAGAGTTAGCCGCGGCTGAATTAATTGCGAACTTACCAACTGTAGGATCTTGAGCAACTGTTGTGAGATCAAAGTCAAACTCAAATGATACTCCACCATAAGAACCTACAAAACCTTGAATTCCATAAAATCCTTGTATACCAGTGATTCCTTGAACACCCTGTGGTCCTGCACGTCCTTGTGTTCCTTGGAAACCAAGATCACCTTGAATACCGGTAATACCTTGAACACCTTGTGGACCACGTCTTCCTTGTATACCTTGAATACCGTATATTCCTTGCACACCCTGAACGCCTTGAATACCACGGAATCCTTGAACTCCACGATATCCTTGTTCACCTTGAATACCTTCTTGACCTAATGTTCCTTGATTACCTTGTAATCCTTGAATTCCTTGAAATCCTTGTACACCACGGAAAGATCCAATATTTACCCAATTGGCTCCATCCCAAATCCATAGTTCATCATCAGCTTCATCAATAACACCTTCACCAATATTAGGCGAGGTAAATGCTGCGTTTAAAGTTGCTTGTGGATCTCCACCTGCATCAACATCTGCAACTGAACCAATAATTGTAAAGCCAGGTCCGTAATTACCTTGGACACCTTGATTACCTTGAATGCCTGAGAAACCTTGTGTTCCTTGAGGTCCTGTTCCAAGTGGCTCCCAGGAAGTACCGTCGGAATATCTTAACTCTCCGTTATCGGCATAAACCACTGCACCTTCAAAAGGAGCAGGATCGAGAGTGATAGGAAAAGTTTGCGGAACACCGTGTCCGATTAATTGGTTCTTTCCTGTCAATGTTCCGAATTTACTGGCCATTTATTTTATTTCCTTAAAGTTCAAACCTTATTAATAATATATTTATTATGTTTAAACAACATCGTCTTCTTCAGACTGACCTTGTGTAAACGATATTGTCGCATGAATAGCCAAATCGGCCGTTGCCTCGATTTTTAACTCATCTCCTGTTTTCAAAAACTGACCGTTCAATGGAATCGGTATCGTCTCATATGCTGGAATTGGCATGTTCTTAAGTATAAAGAATTCTGCGTTTTCTATATGCCTATGAATTTGTAAATCAATATTAACAGTATTAGCTGTAACATTGCACAATACAAGAGGTGAGATAATTTCAGCAACACCTGGCTCAACGACGTTTGATCCACCAAAGACAAGCTCAGGTACATTATAGTTTGGACAATCCACAATCACACTCATATTGGTTGTAACAACCTTACTGACGGCAATTGGTTTAGCGTCAGGTGCTTGTGAGGTATCTATAGTAGTTATTGACATTTTTAATTTCCTATTTTAAATTACTGCTCTACTGTTTGAAGCTCTTCTTGCGAGTTTTCTTACAGAAGATGTAAATGGTCGACCTTCGATTCTACCTGTTCGACCGTTAATTCTTAGTCCTCTTGCGAAGTACTGGTTATTCAATTCATCAGCACCTGACCATCGGATTCTACCACCGTCCTCATTAAGAACCGAAGCAACTGCTGATATAGCAGCACCTAAGTTTCTAAAGTTCAGAGGTAATGCATTTCTGTTAACACCTGCTGATGCACCGTTAAACTGGTGAGCAATAGATTCAACCAATGATCCAAATACTAATGTATCAGGTTTAAGTACATTACTCTTCAGACAATTATCAAATAATGCTTGTATCATTGCTGTATGATCTGAATCAGGAGATAGATTATTTACAAGATAATCTCTCATTCGATCCCACGATCCAGTAAATGCATCTAACAAGTCTGTATTGTTAGCACCTTCTAATACCCAAGTTGAACCATTCCAATAATATATATTACCTGCATACAGATTTGTTGTGAAATCAGTAGCAACAATATATGCCCAGTTTGGTTTCTGTCCTGTAATAGAACTTAACGCAGCCACATCAACAACTGATCCTTTATATTTCAATCCTTGCATTGTTGGATTGAATACTGGGAACACATGAGTACCATCGTAATCAAAGAATGTTGCTGTAAATGTTCTTATTGCGTTCTGATTACCATTTGTTTGATAGCTTGGTCCTACTGCTTGTGTATCTACATATTTGAAATCATTCTGTAAAGCAGTTAGTAAGTTTCTTGCATCACGTCTTGTTAGATTAATATCAAGGAAGTTATATGTAGCATTTACATATCTTACAGTATCTTTCTGTAATCCTTTTCTTCTTTGAGCAAGTATATCTTGAGCATCTGTAAATACTGCATCGCTGTAACTGTAATCAGGTTCAGTTTTAACAGGTAAGTACTTAGTATCATTATTTATTTGAGTTAAGAAGAATATATCTGCAAGATCTTTAACCTTCTTGCTTTCAACTGCAGTTCCTAATTCACCAAGTATCTTCTGACCTTCGTATTCACCAATTACAATATCTTTACAAATCTTACCTAATTGACGATATGCTTTTGCAGTTGGTTCTCGTTGATCTTCAGGTAATCTGTAAACTTGATTCCAGAAGTAGAAATCAGCATTCCATCTTGACGCGGTATTACCACCGAAGTTCAAGTCAAAGCTGAATGCATCAAGTAAGAAACCTGTATCTCTTCTACATTTATCTTTGTTGTAATCAAGTACAGTGAATTGATTGTTTATAAATTCAGTTACATCGGAAGCAAGTTCTTCAGTATTATCAACAAGTTTCTGAGCAGCATTACTAAGTTCAGTTGTTGGGAAACTTGAAGTTGATACTGGTCTTGGCAATTCGTCATTATCATTAGATCTTATTGATTGTTCGATAATACCAACTAAGTTAGTAACCTCAGTACCTTCAGTTGAAGTAGCTGCTACACCCAATGTATTTTGCGGAGTTAAAGTATATGTACTTGCATTAGTTACTGGAGTTTCTTGAACTACTTGAGACATTGCATTACCAAGCAACTGTAATATATCAGCGTATTGTCTTTGCTGATCTACTTTAAGTACTGATACTTCTTTCTCAAAGTAAATGCCTGCTGATTGTAATGATGCGAAGTTTGTTTCATATTGAACATCGTGTGATATAGCATCAATAGTATATCCTATATCTCTTCTACATCTTGCTCGAGGGAAACTCAATCCGTTATGATTAACTGATATATAACTGATAACACCTTCTGCGGCAGTATGAGATAGTCTTTCAACAAGCTCTTTAGCAGTTACATAGTTATCTCCCATCCAAGTTTGATCCACATCAATTCTTTCAGGAATTGTAGATCTTACTTCATAAGAATCATCAACCGCATTGGCAATAAGTTCAACTAGCTTTCTTGTAGCAATACAAGTATTTGGATTTGCACCGTGTATCGAGAAGTCTTGAGCTTCTGTTGTTTGATACGAAGGTACGCCGTTCCAATATTCGTATTTAGTTACAATATCACCAGTATAATATTTTCCTGTTCTTGGGAATAGTTTTGTTTCAATATCCTTAGCACCAACAACATGTTCTATAACTTTTGCCATGTGTAAGAATGCATCTCTTGTTCCCATGTATTGTTCGATCTGTAATCCAGTATTTACTGTATTTTCAAAATACATTCCTGCAGTTTGAACTGAAGCCGCATTACCTCCATATTGAATGTCATGAGAAACTGCATCAATAATATATCCAGCATCTCTTCGACATTTCTCTTCACTGAATGGAAGTATATCATAATTTTCTGCAAGATAAGCAAGCAAGTCTTTAGCAACTGTTTCTTTAACTCCAAGTACTTCATTAAACGCTGTTTGATTAACTGCAGCATAATTTGATACTTTAGGCAATTCATAAGCAGGATTCAAGAGTAAGGTTGCACTTGTAAGAGCATTTGCACAAAGATCAAATAAACCTTCCATTTCGGCGCCGAGTGGAGCACCACCTGAACCTGAACTGAAGTCTTGACTTAACGCATTATTTGCTGATTTTAAACCAGCAATATCAGTATCTTGGACAATTAAATCAACACAATCTCCAATATGTTTAAATAGCATAGCTGAAGGCTCAACTTGATTTGTAGGTAAGCCAACATTAACTCCCTTTTCAAAATAAAGTCGAGTAAAGTTTTGAGTAGCAAAGTTACCTTGATGTTGTCCGTCAAATGAAACTGCATCAATCAAGTATCCTGTATCTCTTTCGCATTTAGCAACATCGTGAACATGGCTTGGATAATTTGCCTCAACCCATGCTGTTGCTTCAGCTATTAAGAATGCTTTGTTATTTTGTAATTGAGATCTACCATTTATTCGAGCAACACCTTGAGCATTTGTAGTAAAGTTGATTGCATCAGCAGCACTTCTACCATTTGTCATAACATCAATTATTTCGTCAAATGCTTCTTCAACTTTAACCTTTAGTGCTGAATCAGTAACTGCTTTAACTGCCAAGCCTCTTGCAAATTTAATACCTTCAACTGTTTCAGTTAATTGTTCGTTAATTACTCTGTTTGTACTTACAGTGTCAATTCTGTAAGCAGTACCATTAAATACTGCATTATAGTTAGAACCGGTGAGTACATCAACCGCAACTGCATCAAGAAGTAAACCTATGTCTCTCTTACATCTATCTCCATCAAATGTATAATAACGATCTTTCAGATAACCTTGTACTTCTTCAATAATAAAGTCTCTGTTTTGTTGTAATTGCTTTCTTGCTAATGTTCTATTCGGATCAAACGAAGCCTTAGTTAATGTTGGGAATTCATCATCTTCGATATTTACATCATCAACTAATTGAGCAATTGATTCAATTAAATCATGCAATCTTGTAGCTGTTGCTGTATCAGCTGCAGTTCCATCTGTATTTTGATAAGGACCTGTACTAATTGCACCAGTATCGGCTGAAACAAATGAATGTGCATATTGACCTGAACCACCAGTACCAACATTCATTGTTATAGATGTACTAGTAATTGATGTAATCTTAACTGCTTTTCTATAATGAGGATGATGTGCTTGTGGCTCGGTATGATTTTGTGGACCGCTACCCATATCACAACTGAATGTAAATCCATTTGGTTTTAGATAAACTTTGTTTCCTACATCAAGTGTATGACTTCCAATTGTTGCTGTAAATACTCCAGTTGCTGGATCGTAAGTGGCATCAGTTGGATTGAATGTTGTAAAGTTTGTAGTATGAGCAACTTCTTTCGCAATCTTTTCAGCAACATCTGCTAAGTGAGAGAATGCCTTTTTCGTTGGTTCTCGTTGTTCATAAGGTAATACATTAATTGATTCTCTTAATCCTGAAACATTAGCAGTATCTTCATAATCGGATAATACTTTAAACTGTCCTTTTACTTCAATAGGTAATACATTAGTTGATCTTAATTGTTCGTAATCAGCCGATGCAGAATTGAATCTTCTGAAGTAGTAATCAAATACTTCTAATGTATTTTCATTTCCACCGTATTCAATATCTCTTGATACTGCATCAACAATTAAACCAACATCTCTTTCACAAACCTCGGCAGCATAAGGTAATCCTTTATGTTCTTTTCTTAGGTAATCAATTACTGACAATGAAATATTTTCGGATATTCCATCAATTGCAGCACAAGCAGTTACCATTGCAGTTTCAACATTAGGTTCGATGTAATCAGGCAAATGATCTATTGTATCATCAGAGAGTGCTTGAGTTACAATATTAACTCTATCTCTTGCTAAGTTAGCAACCTCAATACCTCTATCAGTTCCTGTAACATCTTGTGTTACTGCATTTCCTGTGGAAGGTGTGATTGTTATATCTCTAACAATACTCCAAGCAACTTCAGCTATATGTTCCCAAACTTTAACAAATGGTTCTTTTTGAGATATAGGTAATACTGATTCTCCGTTTTCAAAATACAATCTTGCAAAGTTAACAGAACATGTATTTCCGCCAAACCTAACATCTTGTGCTAGTGAATCAACCAAGTAACCTGTATCTCTTGCACAATCAGCAGTATCATAAGAGTGGCTAGTATTCTGAGAAAGCCAAGCATTAGTTTCAGCAATAATAAATGCTCTATTAGCAATTAATTGATTAGAAGCTTGTTTATGATCTTCTGTTAAAGCAGCTTCATCACCGTATGTTGTCACACCAGTATTGGCTGCACCATTTGATATGATATTAATAATTCTATCAAAGTGTTGATTTGCTCTTGTAAGTGCGGTTCCTGTAACATTAGGATCACCGGCAACTTCAGATTTTAAGTAATTAATTGCACCTACTGTTTGTGTTAACTGATCGTTAATAACTTTGTTAGCACCTACTGAACCAGTTCTATAACCTAGTCCCATGAATTGAGAATTCCAAGTAGAGCCTGTAGCAATATCTCTTCTTACTGAATCAAGAATGAATCCTGAATCTCTTGTACATTTTTCACCGTTGAATACAAAGTATTCAGAATCTAAATAATTATTAACTTCTTTTTGTAAGAACTCTCTGTTAGCTTGTATTTGTTCTCTTGCATATTGACCTTGAGAATTATAAGTAACTTTAGCTACTGAATCTTTAATGGCCGATACAAATGTATGAGTTCCACCTGAACTTGCAAGAAGCTGAACAGTAACATCATTACCATTAACGGCTGTGACAGCTGTTGGAGTATTATAAACTGCATCACCTTTTCTTGGATACGAATGTTCAGTTGCATTACCGTCTTGTGTACATGTATAAGTAAATGAATATGGAGCAAACTGAACATAGTCATTTGTTGTTAAATCATGACCAGGAATTGTCATTACAGTAATTCCTGAGGTAGGATCGTAAGTAGATGTTGTTGGTGTATAATGTTTAACAACTGAAGCAGGATCTGTAAATAATAATGCATCTGCATCTATACAGTTAACCTCTGCACTAACAAACGTATGAGCTCCACCAGGACCTGCTCCTACATTCATTGTAATTGTATCAGAAGTTGCTGAATCAATTCTTATAGGCTTCTTATAAGTAATACTATGATGTTCTTGAGGAACTGCATGATTGTAAACATTTCCATCCATTGTACATGTAAATACAAACGACCTAGGCTTAATTGTTATATAATCGCCTGCTTCTAAATTATGTTGTCCAATTGTGGCAGTCATTACACCGGTTGCTTCATTGTAAGTAGCAGTTCTTGGTGTATACGTAGATATGTAATTACGTGTCTTAATATTATTTGCTGTTGCTGATATAAATGTATGAGGAGATGTATCAGACGAAGTACCTGCATTAATTGTAATCGTTGTGTTTGATGTAGCAGCTACTACCATTGGCTTCTTATAAGCAGGATGTTCTCTTGTTCCTTGAATGGCACCTGTAATAGCAGATACAAATGTATGAGTACCTGATGCGTAATTTCCTCTTACCTTACCAACATTACATCCAATTACATTACCTTCAACTGAAGTAAGGGTAACTTCTTTTCTAAAGTTAGGATGGTGTTCTTCAGGTTCAGGATGACTTGTTTGATTATTATCTAACAGGCAAGACCATGTAATACCTCTTGTGGCAAATTTAATCTTATCGCCTACTCTTAATTTGTTAGTTCCAATATCAGCAGTAAACTCTCCAGTAGCAGGATCATAAGTAGCTGTACTTGGAGTAAAGTTTGTTACTGTCTTTGTTGGATACGAATGCTGAGATGCATTACCATCCAAATCACAAGTATATGTTAAGCTCTCAGGAGCAATTAATATTTCTTGTCCGATTTGTAAATCGTGAGAACCAATTGTAAGTACGTTTAGACCTGTAATAGGATCGTAAGCAGAATCTGAAGTTGAATAAGTTTTACCTGTACTATTTAAAATACTTGTAATTTTATCGAATGCTTCGTCTGATCTGAACCCAGAAGCTTTATCATCAATTGCCTTAACATGTGAGATTGCATTGTTTGAAGCAGATACAAATGTATGAGGATTAGATCCACCGTACCCAACAAACATTGTGATAGTTGTTGGTGTTGTAGATTCAATTGGACAAGGATGATTAAAGAAAGGATGTCCTGGATTTGGAACTGCATCGTTTGTAGGTCCACTTCCTGTATCACAACTGAATGTAATACCATCTTCAGCAAACCTTACATAATCTCCTGCTTGTAATTTGTGACGACCGATAGTAGCAGTAAATATTCCAGACTCAGGATTATATGATGCATCAGTTGGAGTAAATGACAATCCTTGATTCTTTGCAGGAGTAATTGCGTTTGCGACTGCAGATACAAATGTATGTTCTTGCTGTCCTGTTGATCCACCATAACCAGGATTCAATGTAATAGTTGTATTTGATACTCCTATGATTGGACAAGGAACGCCGTTTGCATATGGGTGATGCGCTTCAGGAACCGCATGGTTTGTAGGACCTGAACCAGTATCACAACTGAATGTAATACCTTGCATCGCAAATACAACAGTATCTCCAACAGCCAATGTATGAGCACCAATAGTTGCTACCATGATTCCGGTAGAAGGATCGTAAGTTACGTCAGTAGGCTGGAATCCGCTTTCTGTCTGAAGTGTATTAACTCTTCTCTTAAGTTCGTTTATTGCACCTGTTGTTTGTACTAACTGATCGTTAATTACATTATCAGCTAACTCCGTACCTGCACGATAAGCAAGACCTGTTTGATATGCATTATAATTTGAACCTGTTAGAAGATCTCTTTCAACTGCAGGTAAAATGTATTCTCTAACATCTCTTCTACATTTGGCAGAATCATATCTGAAATATGTTTCATCAAGATATCCATCAACGTAATCCATTAAGAATGTTCTGTTTCTTTGTAATTGCTTTCTTGCGTTTCTCTTATTAGCAGGAATGCTTGCACTATCAGACCATTTGATAGTATCGCCTAGTACTGTAACTGCGCCTTGTGCAGCTTCGATGAATTGATACTCAAACGCAAATGGTTGTGTACCAACGTCAACTGTAATTTTATGAGGTACTGCACCTAATACTTCGACTGGAGTTTCATCAGCAGGATAACCTGCTTTTGGATAATAGGCTCTTGTTGTATGATTATCTCTGCTACAAGTCATGGTGAAACCACCTCTCTTAAGCAATACATAATCACCTATACTTAATCCGTGACCTGACTGAATAGCATTTGGAGTAGCAGAAACAAATGTATGTACTTGTTGACCAGTATCTCCACCATAACCAACATTCATTCTTATTTTATTTCTACTTACACCGATAATTGGACATGGCTTTTCGTAATAAGGGTGGTGAGGTTCAGGAACCGCATGATTTGTAGGACCTGATCCAGTATCACAAGACCAAGTAACACTCTCAGGATTAAACCAAACAAAATCTCCTACTTCTAATTCGTGAGCACCTATATTGGCCTCCATAATTCCAGTGGCAGGATCATAAGTTCCATCAGTCATTTGGTGAGCTTTTGAATTACCCATTGTGATAACGAATAAACCAGTTACTGGATCATAAGTTGCACCAGTAGGTGTATATTGTTTTCCTTTATTCTCAAGGATTTGTAAAATGTTATCGTAAGCATCATCAAGTCGTTGTGAAGCAAGATAAGAATCACCATCTATTAATTCATTAGTTTGATCCTTTAATCTATTATAAGCAGCAACTGTTTCGTTATTTTGATTTTGTATAACTGCTTTTGCAGATTGCATATAATATGCTCGACCTGCAGTAAGTGAATTATAGTTAGTTTCAAATAACATGTCATTCTTAACGGCAGGAATAATATAATCAGAAACATCTCGACGACAAGATTTACTATCGTATGCAAAGAACTCATCGTTGTTTTCAATCCAATCAATTAGCTCTTCAGTAACAAACTCTCTATTGTCCTGTAGTAGTGTTCTAGCTGCTGTTCGAGGCACAGAAGTATCTTGCCATATAATCGGGTTGATGTTCTCTTCACCGTATTCTAAGACATTTAGAAGTTCAGCAAAGGATGTATCAATTCTTGGATTAATTTCATTATTTGCTGAAACAAAGATTTCTTTTGACCTGTCTCTTAAGTATTCGTTTGCACCTTTTGTTTCTTCAAGCTGTTCACCAGGAACAACATAACTGATTGGAGACCTATAAGTAATACCAGCAAGTCTTCCCCAATAGTTTGTATCAAGTGCAACGTCATAACCTGTACCGTCAATTATAATACCTGAATCTCTTAAACATTTTTCTGAATCGTATTCTTTATAACCTAATCCACCGTTTGCTGAATTTGCTGTTAGGTAATCAACTACATCATCAATAACATCGTCAGCCGCATTATCAATTGTATCAGCGAAGACTGTATTACCAATAATAAGATTAGAGTTTATACCTCTTGGAGCAAAGAATTCAGTTGTACCTTTTGCTCTCATTGATATATCACCGAACTGTGTACCTGAGTTGTTCAGCGTCATTTGACCACCGTTCAGTGCATAGAATGCACAACGAACAAATATTGATAATGAACCAATACCGTTAACACCAGCACCGTCTCTAGCAACATATCCTAAACCGTTTTGTGTACGAGGTGTGAAACCAAAACATAATACATATGTATATAATGAATCAGTATCAAGTACTCTTCTATCTGCAAGTACACAACCACCACCACGACCAACTTCTCTATTTGGGAAATCGTCCATGCCGATTGATTGTATAACACCTGTACCACCTGACTCACAAGTTACTGTATCTCCTACAGCAAATCCTTCGCCATTCTTCAGATTACGAACTCTGATAATACGATTTACTTCGATATCTTTATCGTTACCTTTTGTTACATCGTCAGTATCTTCCCACGATAGGAATCCTACAGCACCTGATGAGAATACAACTTCATCATCTTTTTGCCATAACTGTCTTGCTCCACCGTTACCTGGGTAATTACCTAATGATCCATTTCCGCTATCAAATGTATGGCCCGGTGCCAATGTAAATGTTTGACCAAGGTCAGCAAGAGTACCTTTTGAGTTATAAGGATTAAGAGGTGGTTCAACATCTTGTCTTAAGAAGTTTGATAACTGAGTACTATCTCTAAGATATGGAGATCTTAATAGTTTAGCACCTGGTCGATATGCAATCGCAAATCCACCTTCTGGGAAATCAAAGTTATCAACTTTAAAGTTTTGATAACCGAAACCTTGAACATAACAACCAGAACCAACTAGGATTCCGTTATTGTTCTCGAATCCAGGAAGTAATTCAATTACTGTAGCATACTGACCTGCGGTTGAAGTACAGGAACAATCATCAGGTAACTGCAGATTACCTTTTGTATAATAAGTTCCTGGTCCAACCGAAATATGAACAGCATTATTAATTGCGTTACGATTTAATTCGCCACCTGCTTTTTCTAAACAAAGTTCAAATGCTCTCTCAAGAGTTTTAACAGGAGCTAACATTGTGCCAGGATTTTTATCATCACCTGATCCTGCATCAGCATGTACTTTTAATGCTTGAGCTGTTTTCTTAGATACTTCTTCGAATAATTGACCGAAGTTAATTTGTTCTGTATCACCTGTCTTTTCGTTACGGATTGCGAAATATGAATCATCATCTATAGGAGCTTCAAACTCTTTAGTAAGATCCATATCAAAGTCGGCAAGTCTTGATCTATCAATTGTACCGCCACTAAATACTGATCCTGAAAGTGCACCATTATCAAACGTTGAATTATTTGCTCCAAGACCATCGGCAGATGAACTACGGATTGTCATATCGGTTGCTACGACATTCTGCATTGTACCTTGGAAGTCAGTATTAGAAATTGTTCCATCGGTGAATACTGAATCATCAATAGTTGAATTTGTTAATGTTACATTGTTTCCTGTACCATCGTTAAACTGAGAATTTGTTATGATAGTGTTATTTGAAGTACTATCATTAAGTTGTGAACTTGTAAGAACAACATTATTACCTGTGGAATCTGTTATAACTCCATCATCAAATATTGAACTTGTAAGTGTAACATTATTACCTGTGCCATCATTAAACACTGATTGTGTAATTGTTACATTGTTTGCTGTTGAGTCATTAAGAACAGAATTAGCAAGTCTTATGTTATCACCATCAACATCTGACATTGTGCCAGTTGTAAACGACGAACTTGTTATTGTAATATTATTTGCTACAGAATCAGTAATTGTAGAATCATCAATTGTAGAATTAGTTAATACTACATTATTACCTGTGCCATCATCAAACGACGAATTAGTAATCGCAACATTGTTTGCTGTGCTATCGTTAAGTTCAGAATTTGTTAGAACAACATTATTACCTGTACCATCATTAAACACCGATTGTGTAATTGTTACATTGTTGGCAGTTGAGTCAAATATTCCACCGTTCGTAAACGTAGACGATGTCATTGTAATATTGTTAGCGGTAGAATCTGTTATGACTGTATCGTCAACAGTTCCACGAACAAAATTAGTATCTTCTATATCCGAATTATCAATTTTAACGTTATCAAGTCTAGAATCTGACATGACAACACCGGAGATTGTACCTCCTGTAATAGTTATTCTTGAAAAGACCTCATACTGAATTGCTTCAACTAATTCTTTTCGAGTAATATTACTTGTGCCGTCATCACCTTGAACAAGGTTAACGATGACAAATAGGTCTTCTGACCTGGTATTGGCACCGGTAATCGGAGGTAATTCTGAAATTTTTGCCATTTAGCTATTTCCCTTTGGTATTACTTATATTTATAAGACCAATCTCAAATTAACCTTTGTTTTCGAGAAGGTTTTCTAAAACATTTACCTTTTCACTCAAATCCTTGATTGCTTCTATAAGCACCGGGACGATTTGTTGATATCTTACTGCCTTGTAAGTATCATCTTCCATACTAATATCATAAACTACTTCTGGTAAAATATTTTCAATTTCCTGAGCAATTACACCAGGAAGTGTATCCTCAGGTCTGTCTTTATAATTAAACGTATATGTCTTAATCTTTTCTATTTCTTTAAGTCCCTTTTTAAGAGGAACTATATTTTCTTTTAATCTTTCGTCTGAGAAGGATCCGTTTGTTGTTACATCACCTGTAAATATTGCTGAACCTGTTTGCGCAATTTGTGCTACAACGGCGTTACCACTATTCTTAATTTCTAATTCACCTTTTAAATTTAAATCTCCATTTAAATTTTGGTACCCTGTTACTTCTATTCCGTTAGGGAACCATCTAAGAACATCATAAGTTGTGCTTGACCAATCAACTGCAAGACTACCTGCTGGTATTCCGCTTGGTCTTGAACCGTCTATGTAAGCCTTTTCAGCTCCACTTACTGAGCCTGTAGTAATAAACTCGTTACCTTGATAAGAATTTAATTCACCTTCTCCATCAAATGATATGGTTCCGTCTGTAGCAACATTAATACCGTCTCCGCCTGTAAACGCTGCCCTTGCTCTTGCATTAGTATAAAATAAGTTTGTAGTTCCTTCAGTGATATCATCTGAACTTAAACCTGATCCACCTGAACCTAATGCCAAACTATTTGCTGTTAATGATTCGGTGACAACAACATTAGGTACTGTTAATGTACCTGCGGCTGTTAATTGAAACTTTGCTTGACCTGTGCCTGTATCAATAATAAAGGTATGGCCACCGCTAGAATCATGTCCTATGTCCCAAGCTATTGAACCATCAGTATATCTTGTTTGACCACCTGTTCCTGAATATAGGAATGTTGCCGCAACTGATGTACCACTTGTTACTTGAATAGGATCTGAAAAATTAATTGTTGATGCAGATCTTGCACCAATTGTATCTGATGTAAGTTGACTTGTGGCTACTAAACTACTTCCAGTAAAATTGCCTGTAATAACAGCATTGCCGTCAGCAGCTGAATCAGTTGCTCCAGTCGTAACTACATTTTCTCTAAACGCTAAAGCAATTTCATTAGTCTTATCTAACCATTGCTGAAATGTGTCGGTAGTATTTACATTGGTTATATTCTTGGCCATTAGTTATTTTCCAATTTTTCTAT
>TARA_B100001057_G_scaffold228949_1_pt1 | contig 23803 bp, 12 predicted proteins | sample TARA_B100001057 | Tara Oceans TARA_B100001057 (sample SAMEA2621839) | marine metagenome | biome: marine biome (ENVO:00000447); feature: surface water layer (ENVO:00002042); material: "saline water (ENVO:00002010), including plankton (ENVO:xxxxxxxx)" | depth 5 m
CGACTTCTGCGCGGTAGGATGGACTTTGCCGAACGGCTCTCTTGAACGGCCTATCCCAGGAAAACGCTTCCTCGTCCCCAACCCCGATCAAACTCAAACCTTTGCCGACCTGCTCGAAGGCATGAACCAAGACATCGTCCAATTCGCTCAATCGTTGCGCAAAGGAAAAGGTGAGGCGGCTGATTCGGAAATGCGCAAAGCTCTTTCCGATCTTGCGAACGAGTGCCTTGTCCACGAAGACAGGTTTCGCGAAACCTTCGATCTTTATGCCGATCGACAAGCGTTGGAAGAAAGCTCCGTCATCGCGGAGGCCCTTAAGGATTTTGACTCCAGCGATCGCTGGAAACGGGCGACCCGACTGTTGACGGAACGTCAAGGCAGCATCCTTCGGGAGCTCAAGGATACTCATATTATCGAGGTGCGTTCACTCTCCGGGTTTGAAGCCGATCATGTTTGGGAAAACGGAACGGATGCCGAACCCCCAACGGATTTTGGGGCATCCCCTCTTACGCGAATCACCGACCTGGCATCCGGCATCCTTGCCACCGTAAAAGCGGACGAAGACCAGGAAGAAGCACAGCAAGAAAGGAAATCGCGTTCCGCGGCAGTTATACTTTCGGATGGACTTCACAACAAGGGCTCTTCCCCTTTCGAGACGGCAAAGTTAATGGCGGGACGGGACATTCCGATACACACCGTCAGCTTCGGAAGCAAGAACGCCCCTCCCGATCTTGCCGTCTTGGACGTCGTCACTCCACCCATGATCCTCAAAACCGATCGGGCCCATGGAAGCATAACGCTTAAAGACAACTTGGACGTGGGAACCGATTTCAGGATCGTCGTGGAAGACGAGCAAGGCAATCAGGTGTGGGACGACAACCTCTCTGGAATAAACGCCAACCGCAGGCGCATCGATTTCGATTTCTCGATCGAAGAAATGGTCGAAGAACGAATTCTGGCCATGGGACTGGACAACAGTGTCGAAGTGAATTCCGTAGCCATGAGATTCAAGGCGAGAGTCGAACCGGTCAAGGGGGAGTCTCGCACTGACAACAACCTCAAGTCCTTCTCATTCGACGCCATTACCAAGAAGAACAGTGTACTGATCATCGACGGGCGTCCGAGGTGGGAAACCCGCTATCTACGCAATGTCTTCGATCGTGACGAGCGTTGGACCGTCACCGCCGTCTTCGCAGGAGCCGGTGCGGCTCAACCGGATCTACTCAGGGGTGAGGACGGTGAGTCGTTTCCCGAGGACAAGAAAAGCCTCTTCGCTTTTGACCTCGTTATTTTCGGTGAATTGGCGGCGGGTCTGCTCAAAGAAGAGGAACTCACTTGGATCAACGAATTTGCCACCAACCGGGGTGGTGGAATCATTCTTCTTGATGGTCCTCGTCAAAAATTCCGGGAATACGCCAAGGAAGAGAATCACCCCATCGCCCAACTTCTTCCCGTCAAATGGCTCGACGAAACCAAGGTGCGACTCCCTGCCGAATCGTTCCGCCTGACCGAACGGGGTCGTTCTGAAACTGCTCTTTTTCTCGCCCCTTCTCCCGAACGCAATGCGGAGTTGTGGAGTTATCTTCCTTTGCCGGGATGGGTTGCGCCAACCGAGGCTCTTCCCGGAACGGAAGTTTTTCTTGAAGCGACCACAGACAAGGACAAACACTCCGTGGAATCCGTCCCTTTGCTGGTTTCCCGTACCGCAGGAGCAGGACGGATCCTTTACGCCGGCTTCGACGGAACCTGGCGTTGGCGCTTTGAGGTCGCAGACAAGTATCACCAACGGTACTGGAATCAGTTGGCTTCCTGGATTATGGAAAAACCATTTGCCGTGAGGGATGAATTCGTCGCCATTGATCCGGGTGCCTCTTCTTATCAACCTGGTGAATCGGCCGCCCTGCGAATTCGCGTTCGAGATCGCGAAGGCAAGCCTTTGAGTGATCCCAATCTCTCCGTGGAAGGACTCATTTGGAAAGAAGGGAAGATCGTGGCAACCGTTCCTTTGGAAACCAATGCCGAGTCCGGAGGACTTTTTCGTGGAAACACCCCTCCTTTGTCTCCGGGTCAACACGAGATCAGCGTTCGCGTAGATGGACTCTATGAGGAAAACGAGTTGAGAAGCCGGGTCGGCTTTCTTGTCCGTCAACCGGAAAGCCCGGAGCTTTCGACCCTGACTTGCAACGAAGAACTCTTGCAGGAAGTCGCTAAGTTATCCGGCGGAACTTACCTTCGTGAGGAACAGATTGGGAGGCTTAATGATTTGCTCAAACCCATCAGTTCAGGAAAACTCGTAACCAAGGAAATTGCCCTCTGGCAAAGCTATTGGTGGTTTATCCCCATCGTTCTTATTCTAGGGCTTGAACTTTTCCTGAGAAAACGAGCAGGCATGCTTTAAACCATCGAACGAATAAAATGACATGAGCGTTCAATTAGACCCAATCATCGCCGGTAAACTCGAAGACTTCCGTCGAAGGCGCCGCAACTTGATCATCCTTCGAGGCGTCTGTACGGCTATCGTAACACTCCTTGGTGTATTTTCATCCATTGCCGTTGTGGATTACTTGACGCAAGCACGCATGCCCGACGAATTGCGGACAACCTTCTCCTTCTTGGGTTATGCGACCGTGGTGATTGCCGTTTGGCGGACCTGCGCCAGGTTGCTCATCCAATTGCCTAGTCGCAGAAAGCTTGCCCGCTTGATCGAGCAAGCGGCACCCGATCTTAAAGAAGACCTTCTATCGGCAGTTGAGCTGGCAAGGGGAGATGGAATGGAAACGGACTCGGAAATCTTTCGGAAGCTTGTCCAAAAGGACGTTTCCTCCAGAGTCGAGACTCTCGACATGACAAGCACCTTGCCCTTGGCCCGGTTACGCAGATGGTTGATCGCGACCGCCGGCTTGATTGCCTTAACCTTGGTCTTGCTCTACAACCCGGATTTCGGAGGTAAATTCCAGAGGGCAATTGGACGAGCTCTTTTGCCTGGAGCGAACATCGCCGCCGTCACCGACGTCGAAGTCAGGATCCTTGCCCCCGGGGAAGACGTCACGGTCACTCCGAAAAGCGAGCCTCTGCGCTTTTTAGTCGCCGTCAGCGGCAAGGAAAAAGATAAGCCATTCGGCCAAGTCGAATTGGAAACCAGGGTTGGAGGAAAAAAGCAAAAACCCGTTGCCATGACCGGTCGCAAAAACAACCAATTCTCGATCGACCATAACGTCGAAAGAGAAAAATTCGAGTACCGCATTCTTGTCGACGACTCACCCGTAACCATGAACGTCGGTTCCACGACCGCTCAATGGATCGAAATGGACGTGGCTTCCCGTCCCTACGTGACTTCGTTTGCAAAAACTTACCATTACCCTGAATACACCCGATTGGAATCGGAAAGCGTAACCGAAGACAGGGGTGATTTGGAAGGTTGGGAAGGAACGAAAGTCGACTTGGTTCTGCAGGTCAACCAACCAATTACCGGCGGTGTCATTGAACTCGACCTGACGGGCCCGGGAGCCTCCAAGCTCGAACTCACGCCCAACGAGGATGGAACGACCTTGACTGGTTCACACGTTCTCCAAAACCCCGGAACTTACCGAGTGATGGAAGTGACCTCCGGTCAAACCGGCTGGCAAAGCAAACCTTCCCAAGCCTACGAGATCAACGTGCAATTGGATGAAGCCCCTGCGGTTCGGATCATCTCACCCGAAGAAAGGTCGGTCTTAGCCGCTTTGGACGATATTTTTCCCCTCACCATAGCGGCCCGGGACGACCTTCCACTCGAGAAAATCGAATGTCACGTCCAAGTGAACAAACGCGGTTGGAAAAAACTTCCCATACCTGGTCTACCCACCCCCATTGACAAGAAGGAAGTGAGCTTTCAATTCGACTTGGACCTGATCGACCTGAAACTTCGGCCTAACGACCAAGCCGCACTCAAGATCGTTGCCTTCGACAGAAAAGGCGCCACTGGTGAATCCGAATCAATTCAGCTTTCCATTATTTCGCGCGATCTTGACCTTTCCTCGCTCCAGACGATCAAGTTGAAAAGCATGGTCGTCGAGGGAATAACAAAGCTTGCGTCTTCAGCCGACGATCGGGCAAAAGCCACCATCCAACTCTACGACTCCTCGCTCAAAGACCACAATCGACCGATTTCCCCTGCGGAGGCGCAAGAATTGCGTTCCCTGTCCAACTCTCTGGTGGAGGAAAGCAATCTCCTCCTCGACAAAACCCTGACCACTCTCACTGCGATGCCGAGGGGAACGGATTCTTTCGAGGTTTCTTATCTTGCCAGAGCAATCAATTCAATGACCCAACTACGTGCGGCCAAAGCCCTCAGCCGCGCGGAAACTGCGATTGCAACCGAGGACCCGAATATCCGCAAGGAAGTCATCCGGGAATTCAAAGCGACAGTCGAACAAGACCGAGGTTTGACCGGAAACCTAAGAAACGTATCACAAGGTCTTTTGGGGAACCAAGTCCGTGCCATTGCCGGAACTTACCTGAGACAACTAGTCAAAAACCAGAATGAACTCGAGGAGCTGCTTAAGAAGGACTACCACTATAAATCGATCACGCGCAGGCAAGAAGTCGCGATCAATCATTGGCGAACCATCGAAAGCGTCCTGAAGCTCGGTCCCACCTCCGGTCGCAGTCATATGTTCAGGAACATGGACAAAGTGGAGAACCAAGTTCGCGAAGCTCTCGAAGGTAAGGAAACAAAGAGTCAACGCGACCTTTTGGCGAAAACAGTCAAAGATTGGAACAATAAGGTAAGACAAATCCAAGACACCGAAAACAACCGGTTGCGTTCGACGGTTCGTTCCTCTCGCTCCGGTCGGGAAAACTTTCTCTGGCAGATTCCACAAACCTCCAATCAAATCAACGACGTCTCCGCTTTGGTTACCGCGATCGAAAGCAACCCCGATTACTCTTCATGGACCGCCTCCAAAGGGAAATGGGTACAACGGGACGAAATGAGCAAGATTCACGGGACTGCCCTCGTATCGAATATCCAAGGCCGGACCCGGCTGGAGGAATCAAGAAAAGATGCAGACTCTCGATTCGTAAAAGATTTGGGTCAGACCGCCCGTGCTCTCCATCGCCTCGTAGATCTGTTCGGCGCTCAAAAGCAAACGGGACCGTTGACTAAACAAGAGCAAGACAAAACACCGGAAATACGACTCGTCCACCAAGACTGGGGATCGGCAAACCAAGCCGACGTACTGGCGGTCCTTAGGTCAACGGCACGCCAACTCTTCCCCCATGCAGAAAGGTACGATTGGGACTCCATAAACGTAGGGCGTTCGAGCGACGGTCCAATCGTCCTGTTCCGTAGGGGGGAAGCTGGAGAATATTTAGTGAACCTTAACACGGGTGATCGATACTGGGCCCAGTACGCCTTTCAATTCTCGCATGAAATCGGGCATATTCTTTGCGGTTTCAAGGAAGGCGAACAGAGTAACCATTGGTTCGAGGAAATGCTTTGTGAAACCGCCTCCTTGTATGCCCTCAAAAAACTGAGCGTTGATTGGAAGACTAACCCTCCCTACCCCAATTGGAAATCGTATGCCAAATCCTTCGACGAATATGCTCAAGAAAGAATCGATAAGCAAACTTGGCCCGAAGACCTGAGTATGGCGGACTGGTATGCCAAAGAAAAAGAGACCTTGGTCAAGGACCCTAGAAACCGCCCTCTAAACCTTCAGGCCGCAGTTAAAATCCTACCCTTCTTCGAAAAGAATCCGACCGGATGGGCCGCCTGTTCTGCCTTGAATGAGAAGAAGGGGAAAGAAAAAAGAAGCTTCGAAACCTACCTCCGCGATTGGTATGAAAACTGCCGAACGGAAGAGCACCGCCGCTTTGTCGGAAAAATCACCAAGGCATTTGGCTTCGAATTCGACCAATCGGTTCCAGTTGAAGAGGGTAAAATCACTTCCGCCAATGAAGCCGTTCCCATGAGCGGAAAATTCAGGGAGCTCAAAGACATTTTCAGGCTTTTGGAAACTTACCATGAAGTCGTGGAATCTCTCGGTCTTGCCCTCACCTTCGCAAACAAGGAAAAATGGGAAATGGTCAAATCTGACAACCGGGCCGAAAGAGCCATTCATTGGGGTGCTGCTGCAGCTCCCTGGCGAATCCTTTCCGGGCGGATCGCCGGAATCCCGATCAATCAATTTGCCGGTACCCATGAAGACCGGTCCGAGGCGGCGAAGATTCTTAGGGAACTTAACAAGCAACCCTACGTAAAAGCCATTGATGAAGAAATGGTCAGACGCGTCGAGAAACTCGATCGAGCCCCCCTTTCGGTGGTGAAGGAAGTCGAGTTGGTGCAGGCGGATTTGCGAAGAGTGATCAAACTTTTGTCTCCCGCCGTAAAGAAGGCGCGTGAAAGACTCGATCAACTCGCTCCCAGTTTGCCGGAGCTTGCTCGGCAACTTGCAAAAAAAGCTCGAAAAGCACAAGGACAGTCGGAATCCATTGCAGACAAGCCGGAAGAAGAGGCCACGGAAGTTCGAAAGGAAACGATTCAACTGCAAAGAGAACAGCGACTCCTTGGTAATGAAATCGTCCTTTTCAATGCTGCTCTGCGCCAAGAAGCAAACATACAAAACTTTTTGGACAAGGAAGGTCGTGAAATCGCACGGGATGCTGACGATGCCGCGGCTTTGGTCCAAGACAAGCAAAACGCTGCAGCCAGTGCAATCGACCAAACGCTCCAAGCAACCGATCGTGGATCGCAAAATCAAAACCTGAACAAAGCATCGGAAAAACAAGGTGAACTCGCCGAGGTGCTCGAAGCCATTGCAGATCATTTTGAACGTATCGAAGAAGGCGAGAAAGTAGCCGAATCCAGAGAGGACCTTCGGCAAGCAGAAAAAGATTTGGGTATCAAGGAGCAGGTGGACGAACAATTCGCTCAAGCCGAACGGCTTGCCGAACTCGCCAAGCTTTCGCCGGAAGAACTTCTCGAAGAACTCGAAGAGGAACTAACGCAGAACAAGCCCATGCAACAGGAACTTTCCGATATTGCAGAGGATGCGGTCGAGGAAGCTCAGCAAGTGCTCGAAGAAGCATCCAAGGAGGAGGAGGAGATTGCCGAAGAACTAGAAAACACCAACAAGGAATTGGTGGATGAGAAAAAGAAACTCGCCAAAGAATTGGACAAGCTTGCCTCGGAGGTGAAGAGATTGGCAGACAGAGAAGTAAAGCAGGCCTCCAACCTGGCCCGACAAGCAAGTGCGGGGGAAGCCTACGAGGAACTCAGCGAATCGCGGGAAGAACTACTCGAAATCGCTCAGGATGCAAAGGATGGAGCGTCACCGGAGGAGTCAGTCAACGAGCTGGCCCAATCCGCACAGGATCTAATCGAGCCCCTCCTGGAGGAAGCGAATGATTTGTCCGAGGCAGCCCAATTAGCCGAAAAGGTTTCTTCCCTTACACCTGAAACGGCAAAGGAGCAGGCAGAGCAAACCGAAGCGGTCGCCCGGGAAACAGAGCAAGAGGCTCAACAGGCTCAGGAAAAAGCAAACCTAGCTGAAAAAAAAGCCGAAGAAGTGAGTCAAAAAGCAGAGCAAGCCATACAGGAGGCATTGGAATCGGGTCAAAAAGCGGCTTTTGCCCAACAGAAAGCAGAGCAGGCTTCGCAACAGGCCCAAGAGCAACCGAGCAACCAATCGGCTCAAGACGATGCCCAGCTGGCAAGGGAGCAAGCTCAGCAAGCCAAGCAGCAAGCCCAAGAGGACCAGCAGGATGCAAAAGAGGCTCAGCAAGAAGCCAATGAGCTCGCTCAACAATCCAATTCAGCAAGTGAATCGGCTGAACAGGCCCAAGATCAAGCCGCTCAAGATCGGGCAAACGCCGATTTCGCGCAACAAAGAGCGGATAGAAAACCCGCTCAATTCGCATCTTCTCAAAAAAACGCGGAAAGAGCCCAACAGGAAGCGGAAAAAGCATCCGAAAAAGCGGCTCAATTAGCGCAGGAAGCTCAACAGCTTGCAGAGAAGATTGATGCTCTTGCTGAAAATGCCACCCCTGATACCGACGCCCTTACCCAAGCTCAAGAACAGCAACAAGAGATCGGTGAAAACGTTTTCGATGCCGCTCAGGACATTGATCGGGCAGCCCGCCATGAGGAACGGCTTGGTAATGAACAGGCGTCTCAAGAGCTTTCCGAAATAGCCGAGAATACCGAGCAAGCTGCTCAGGAAGAGGTTGCCCAAGCGGGTCAAGAGTTACAAAATCAACAGCTTGCTCAAGAACTTGGCGAGCTTGCTCAAGAAAGCCAAGAACTAGCGCAGAGTCAACAGGCCCAGCAGGCGGCAAAGCAAAACCAACAAGCTCAGGATGCTCAGGAAAACCTTCAGGAAGCAGGGCAACAGGCTCAAGAGTCAGCCGAAAGCCAGCCTGACTTTCAAGAGCTCGGAGAAGCAGCCCAAGAGTTCGCGGAGGAAACCCAAGCCGCCGCTGAGGAATTTGCCGAAGCAGCTGAACAAGGCCAAGAACAGTCTCAGGAAGCGCAGCAGCAAGCCGAACAATCTCAACAACAAGCTCAACAGGCCAAACAACAGGCACAGCAAGCGCAGCAGCAAGCACGGCAAGCTCAACAAACCGCACAAGAAGCAAAGCAACAAGCTCAACAGGCAGATCAACAAGCCTCGTCTCAACCTGAAAATGCGGACGCCCAACAAGCCGCAACCGAGGCAAGTGAGCAAGCACAGCAGGCTCAGGAATCGGCTAATGAAGCGGGGCAGCAAGCAGAGCAAGCTCAACAAGCGGCACAAGAAGCAAAGCAACAAGCACAAGAAGCTCAACAGGCAGCCCAAGAGGCGGACCAACAGGCGCAAGCTGGAAAGCAGGCAGCCCAAGAAGCCGCGGAACTGGCCGAAGCTGCAGAATCCTTTTCCGAATCGTTTCCTTCCGAGCCGGCGTTTGCCGAAAACGGATCCGAGAATTCTCCCGAAGGTTCCGAATCGGAGGATAGTGGTTTTGGCGAAGCCTTGGCCTCCGCCGAGCAAGCCATCGGAGAACAGGCCGAAGCTTTAGCCTCCCTAGGAGAACCAAGCGGACAAGGAGAACAGTCGGGCGAACCTCCATCAAGCGAAGGGCAAGACGAGCCCGGCCCAAGTGAAACCAGCGAGGGACAAGGGGAAGCACAGCCAAGCGAAGGACAAGGAGAAGCACAGCCAAATGAGAGCCAACCTTCCGAATCCGGCCAAAGCGAGTCCAATGAGGGACAAGGCCAGAGTGCTGCCAGCGATGGAGAGTCATCTCAATCCGCTGAAACCCCACCTGACGGACAAGGCTCCCCCACCCCTTCATCGAGAGGGCCTTCCCTGACTAATCCTGAAACCGCTCAAGCCTTGGCTCAAACCCTCGACTCCCTCGATCAAGCACTCAATGCCGAATCCAACCCTTTTGGCCAAGAAACTGGATCTTCCGAAGTTGGCAGCCCTTCCGACGCTCCTCTTTCCGAAGCCGCCCAGTCAGCCCAACAGGCTCAACCAGGCGAAGGACAACCCGGGGAAGGTCCCCCAGGTCAAGGAACACCAAGCCAAGTCCAACCAAGTGAGCAAGAAACTGGACAAAGTTCACAGGCAGAACAAGCCCAGGCATTAGCCGATGCGGCGCAAGCCTTGGCTCAGGCAACCCTTGCTCAAGCAAGCTCCATGGCACAATCGAGAATGCAAAGTCAAAATGCAATGACTCAGGGCTTCCAGCCGAATTCAGGAGAGGGAGCATCCGTCGATTCGGCCCCGATCACTGATTTCATGGAATTACCGATCGCTGATTTGGAAAACAAATCAAAACTCGAATGGAGTCAGCTACCTCCAAAGCTTGCCAAGGATTTAATGGACGGACGACGAGAAGCGGTTTCGGGGGAATACCGTAACCGCGTGGAAGCCTATTTTCGGGCAATGGCCGAGAAGTCACGACAGAAAAAATAGAACTTGCAACAAAGATGAGATTTTTAGTTTTACTTCTTTTTATCAGTCACTCCCTGTCGGTATGCCTATTAGCCCAAGATACCGAAACGGCCGATCAAACCGGCAACCCTTTCAAGAAGGATCAAGTGGACAAGGATATCGAAAAAGCGGTTGAATTCCTGCTAAGCAAACAAAAGAACGATGGTTCGATTCATGACCGCGGAAACCACACCACCATGACTTCCCTTGCCCTTATGGCGATGGCAGCAGTCGGTCACCAACCCGTAAACCCCAATGACGAAGGAGAGGCGATGCAACGAGCGCTCGACTTCGTTCTCCAAGACGACAGACAAAGCGAGACCGGTTATTTCGGAGGAAAAGACGGGAGTAGAATGTACGGACATGGCATCATTACCCTTACGCTTTCCGAGATGCTCGGAATGGGCTTGGACGAAAAACAAGATCAGAAGATCCGCGAAAGAACCCAAAAAGCAATCGACTTGATTCTGCGGTCGCAGAAGGTCCCCAAAAGCCCTTCCCACCAAGGCGGATGGCGCTATTCTCCGGATGCAAGAGATGCCGATCTTTCCGCCACAATCTGGCAACTCATGTCTTTGCGCTCAGCCAAGAATGCCGGGTTGAACGTTCCCTCTTCCGCAATCGAAGACGCGATCGGTTACCTTGAACGTTCCTATTGGTCGAGCCTTGACTCCAAGGGAGAACCCGTGAACAAGAAGTCCGGATTTGCCTATCAACCCGGTGGTCATCCGGAATATACGACCACGGCGGCAGGACTTCTCGCCATGCAAGTTTGTGGAGAATACGAATCACCCTTCGTCATGGGAGCTTCCGACTGGCTACTCGAAAACGGTCCAAACACGAGTAGAAAATTCTTCTTTTACGGAACTTACTATTATTCTCAAGCCATGTACCAACGAGGAGGAGATCACTCCAAGGAAGCCCGCAAAAAGGTGGAGGAAATCCTCCAAAAACTTCAACGAAAAAACGGTTCTTGGCAAGGGTCCGGATCGGAGGGGAGTGCCGGAGAAGTGTACTCGACGACTATGGCAATACTCGCTTTGGCCGTAAAGTACCACTACCTGCCGATATACCAAAGGTAAAAAACTCCTCGCAGTCAGTCCAACCGGTATACCCGGGTCGCGTTACCACCTTCGATGGCCTCGCGTTCATCAGTCGACAAAGACGAGATGAATTCTCTACACAGGTTGACCCACGGCATGTAATCAACCGCTAGGCGGGCCACAGGCCAATCGGAGCCGAACATAAGTCGGTCGGGCCCGAAGGCATCCAGGGCAACCTCCATATATGGCCTTAGTTGATCCGAAGTCCACTCAGCCCACTTCGCCTCGGTTGCCATTCCGGAAAGTTTGCAGGTTACGTTTTCCCTACGAGACATTTCGAACATCTGCTCTTTCCATGGTTCCATGAGCCCATCGCCGATTCGCGGTTTGGCGACGTGATCGAGAACAAAAGGGAGGTTCGGGTGAAGATCAACGAATTCGATTGAGGCCCCGAGTTGCCGTTCGTAAATCAGGATGTCGTAAATCAGGTCGAATTCCTCGAGTTTGCGAATACCCTCGTTAAAAGCCTCACCCAATATGAAACGATCGTCCGGTTCGTCCTGCACCACGTGTCTAACTCCCTTCAGCCAGGGATTGTCCGCATATTCGGCCAGAACTTCTTCGATGGCGGGATCGGCCAAGGGAAACCATCCGACGACTCCCTTGATGAAATCATTTTCGGTCGCATGATCGAGAAGCTCATCGGTTTCGAGCAAGGATTGATCGGCTTGAACGGAAACGACTCCCCCTATTTCGGCCTTTTCTATTTCGACCTGTAAATCGGCTGGTTGGTAATCTTTTTTGAGGATTTCCATACTCTCGTTCATCCAAGAGTACCTGACCGGGTCGTATTTCCAAAAGTGATGGTGTGCGTCGATTTTCATGGTTTTTCTTTCGTAATCAAGGAGGAGTGGATTTTCTTTTTAGTTCGGCGAGCAAAGCAGGCCAACCAACTTGAGCCAATCTCTGTCTCATTTTGCGGTACCCCCCCCCGTACACGGAACTTGTGCTGTTGTTCATATTCTCAAGTAGAATTGAGGAAAGTTTACTTTTTTCCTTTTGCAAGACGGTTAAGGAGGCCAAATTACAAAACCCCTCGATCACCGGAGGTGAGGCGTCTATGAAACGTTCGTTTAGCCAGACGTGTACGTGCTCATGGGCAAGGACGGATATGCACTCGACGTAAGGTAGACCATATAGAACGTAAATGCGGTGATCAAAGGTCGTACCTGGGTTTTTACCACCTTTGACAACGCGATATTTCGTTAAAGTCAAACCTCTCAAGTTGCCGCTTGCGTTGATTTTCGCGGCTTCCCGCAAGAGAGTTTTTTGATCCACCAATTCCAAAATGATTTTCCCTTTGGGTTTAACGAAACCCACCTCCATCAAAGACTTCCATACTCGGTCGTCCACTTTATTGAGTAAGTCCAGTTTGAAAATTCCATCCTTCAAGCAAGGCTTGCAACTCATTCTTCCATCCGCAAAGAATTGTTCTTTCGAGGCATTTTGTTTAGGGAAAATACGCGAACAAGTACCACAAAGTCCAGTGTGGGAAAAGTGCTCGACGTGAACCATCCCACCCCATCCGTCTTTTCGAAAACGATTTCCCGGCCCGAAATTTTTCCTACAGACCATACAACGGAAGCAAGAGGTGTGATAACTTGCTTTTCCTGCTTTGGTCGAACGGGTCCCGAGAGTTCCCGAGCATGCCGCACACCTCGGAACTTTCATCCATTGCTTCACATAGGCTTGATCGGCGGGTGTAAAACGACTGATGGAAAAATGGTAATCCCTGCCACGGATTCTCAATCCAATCCTGTCGCCCACCACCTCGAATAGTTCTCCTTCGGACCTGCTTCCGCTCGTCGTCGTCCACACCCGACTTTCGAGCAACGTGCCGACACACAAGACAAGCAAGAGAAAGAACCTGCGGAAAACAAACACGATGAACCAAATACTCAGGCCAGAAGGGACCGCCAGTACTCAATTCGTCCCTTGATATGATTGGGTCCGGGCATCCCTGGCTTTTCTCGTTTTAGAAAGGCCCTCTCAAGATCGAACACCTCGCGCCAATCGGATTCGATTTGGGGACAAGATGCCTTGGCTTGCTCGTCCGTCAATTCGGTAAGCACGCATTTTTGTGATTCGGCCAACGACACCAATTCGCCTACCACGTGGTGTGCCTTTCTAAAAGGCACACCCTTTTCGACCAAATAGTCAGCCAAGTCCGTTGCGAGCAACAAAGGATCCGATGCGGCTTGCCGACAAACGTCTTCGTGGAAAGAGGATTCTCTCAAAACACCGGCTACCACCGCCAAGCAAAGACATAACTGGTCAAAGGAGTCGAATACGGGGGGCTTGTCTTCCTGTAAATCCCGATTGTAAGTCAAGGGGAGCCCCTTGATCGTAACAAGGAGATTTTGAAGATTGCCAATGAGACGACCCGTCTTGCCTCGGATCAGCTCGAAAGAATCAGGATTCTTTTTTTGAGGCATGAGAGAGGAACCGGTAGTGAAAGAATCCGGTAGCTCGACAAAACCGAATTCCGAAGAATTCCAAAGGATAAAATCCTCGGCAAGTCGCGAGAGGTGGAGGGCGCACCCGGCGCAGGCGCTGGCGAACTCCACGAAAACGTCTCGGTCCGCAACGGCATCCATACCGTTGGGAGTCAACCTCGGATCTCCGTTTTCATCGACGAAACCAAGTATTTTGGCGGCAAAACCACGGTCCAAGGGAAGGGTCGATCCAGCAATGGCCCCTGAACCCAAAGGACAAACATTCGCATGATCGGCTACGGTTGAAAACCTATCATAGTCTCGACCCAAAGCCTCAAGGTGAGCAAGCAGATGGTGTCCTACTGTTACAGGTTGGGCTCTTTGAAGATGGGTGTACCCGGGGATAGGAAGAAGAGCGTAGCGATCCGCCAGGTCCAGAGCCGACCTCATGCTTCCTTCCAATGCCGTCTTGATTTGATGGCATGCGTCTTTGAAAAACAAACGCATGTCGGTCGCAACCTGATCGTTCCTACTACGCCCCGCATGAAGTTTGTCGGCGGCTTCGGTCTTTGTTCTCAAGGCCTGTTCCAAGTTCATGTGGACGTCTTCGAGTTCAAGTTTCCAGGGGAAATCGGCCTGCAGGATTTCTTCCGACAACTCTTCGATGCCTTGCTTGATCTGGTTGAATTCCCTTTCGTCCAACAGGCCCACGTGAGCAAGCATGGAGGCGTGGCCCAGACTACCTTGTAAATCGTATGGAGCTAATCTTTGATCAAAGGAAATGGACTCACCGAAGACTTGCATGAGGTCATCGGGCTTATGCGAAAACCTTCCACCCCAGCTAACTTGCTTTTCATTGTCTGCCATAAAATTGATATCTTCCAAAGGAAACCACCTCCCGCAACCTTATTTGCAAGAAGGGGGTCAATACCTCAAGAGAAGAGTTTCTTCAATTTGGCCTTGGCATGATCTCGGTTAAGCTTGGCAATGAAGTCAAGAGATATATCCTTGGGGCATGCGGCGGAACATTCTCCGTAGTTTCTGCAATTACCAAACCCTGCATTGTCCATTGCCGAAACCATATCGACAACACGCTTGTCTTTCTCTGCCTGCCCTTGGGGCAACAAGTTCAGGTGACCCGCCTTGGCCGATGTGAAGAGCATGGCGGACGCGTTCTTACACGATGCAACACATGCACCGCACCCGATGCAAGCAGCAGCATCCATGGCCTTGTCGGAATCTGCTTTGGGAATGGGAAGGGCATTACCATCGGGAGCGCTTCCGGTGCGGGCCGAGATATAACCACCTGCCTGTATGATTTTGTCGAAGGAGGATCGGTCAACGATTAAATCTCGAACAACAGGGAAAGCCCGTGCCCGGAAAGGCTCGATCGTAATGACGTCTCCATCCTCGAACTTCCTCATGTGAAGTTGGCAGGTGGTGGTGGAATCTTCGGGCCCATGTGCAAAACCGTTGATATTGAGCGAGCACATACCGCAAATTCCTTCCCTGCAGTCATGATCGAATGAAACCGGTTCGATACCTTTCGATAAAAGCAATTCATTGAGCTGATCCATCATTTCGAGAAAAGAAGAGTCCTCGGAAACATCTTCTATTTCATGACTCTCAAAACGACCTTTATCCTCAGGGCCACTTTGCCTCCAAACTTTGAGGGTTAGATTCATTATATGAAACTACTTGTAGCTACGGACCGCAAGCTTGACATTATCAAAATTCAATTGTTCCTTGTGACGATCAGGTGTCTTGTCCTTCCCTTTGTACTCCCAGACAGCGGCATGAGCGAAATTTTCGTCGTCACGAGTAGCCTCCCCTTCAGCGGTTTGGTATTCTTCACGGAAATGCCCCCCGCAAGACTCTTTTCTTTCGAGAGCGTCACGACAAAGGAGTTCACCGAATTCAAGAAAATCTCTAACCCTTCCAGCGCGTTCAAGTTCGGCGTTCAAGGTCTCGTTGGAACCGGTGACAAGTAGGTTTTTATGAAAGTCTCCGCGTAGATCCTGAATATCACCGATGGCTTTTTTTAGCCCCTTTTCATTTCGCGCCATACCGGCAAAATCCCACATGATTTGACCAAGCTCTTTATGATAGGATCGAGAAGATCTAGTACCCTTCGTAGAAGTTAATTGATCAACGCGTTCTCTAACTCCCTCAAGAGCTTCCTTGACCTCTGGGGCGTCCGGACTAAGAGCACCCGCACCTGTATTTGCAAGGTAATTACCTACGGTGTAGGGAATAACAAAATAGCCATCGCTGAGTCCCTGCATCAACGCACTGGCACCGAGTCGATTAGCTCCATGATCGGAAAAATTAGCTTCACCCAAAGCGAAACAACCTGGCACCGTGGTCATGAGGTTGTAGTCAACCCACAAACCCCCCATTGTGTAATGTATGGCTGGGTAAATCCGCATGGGTCGCTTGTATGCATTTTCCCCGGTAATTCGTTCATACATTTGGAATAAGTTACCGTAGCGCTCTCGAATCGTGGACTCCCCGAGTCTTGAGATAGCATCGGCGAAATCCAAATATACGCCACGCCCACCTTGTCCAACTCCTCGACCATCGTCACAAGCTTCCTTGGCCGAACGGCTCGAAATGTCACGGGGGGCTAAGTTTCCGAAGCTTGGATACTTGCGCTCCAAGTAGTAGTCCCTCTCACTCTCCGGAATGTCGTTGGGGAATTTGCCGCAATCGAGAGCCTCTCTGGGAACCCAAACTCGGCCGTCGTTGCGGAGAGATTCAGACATCAAGGTAAGCTTCGATTGATGATCCCCGGAAACCGGAATGCATGTTGGGTGAATTTGGGTGTAGCACGGATTCGCGAATCCAGCGCCATGGCGATAGGCACGGAACGCGGCAGTAACATTGCAACCAACCGCATTGGTGGAAAGGTAATAGGCGTTGCCATACCCCCCGGTACAAAGAAGAACGGCATCGGCGGTCCATGCTTTCGTCTCACCGTTGGCGAGATTTCTGGTAATGATACCTTTGGCGTGACCTCCGACGACTACCATGTCGAGCATTTCATGCCTGGTGTGCATGGTAACCTGTCCCGCCGCGATTTGGCGACTTAAAGCACTGTAGGCTCCAAGCAAGAGTTGTTGTCCTGTTTGCCCTCGAGCATAAAATGTACGACTAACTTGAGCTCCTCCAAAGGAACGGTTCGCAAGAAGGCCTCCGTATTCGCGGGCAAAAGGCACACCTTGAGAAACACATTGGTCAATAATGTTCACACTAATCTGAGCAAGGCGGTGAACATTTGCTTCGCGAGAACGAAAATCTCCTCCTTTCACTGTGTCGTAAAAAAGCCGATGGATACTGTCCCCGTCATTTTGATAGTTCTTGGCGGCATTGATACCACCTTGGGCAGCGATTGAATGAGCGCGTCTCGGTGAGTCCTGGTAGCAAAAACAGTCCACATTGTACCCAAGCTCTCCCAAGGTTGCAGCAGCAGCTCCACCAGCCAAACCCGAGCCAACCACGATAATCTTGTACTTGCGCTTGTTCGCAGGATTAACGAGCTTTGATGAGAACCTGTGATTATCCCACTTTTCGGCAATGGGGCCATCAGGTATTTTGGAATCTAGTATCATATCGATGGTAATGGTTGAATACTGTTAAAGAAGATCTGCAGTCTTCAGACTATTGTGACTGTAGAAAGATATCAAACCGTACTTATCGGCCAAGACGCTCAAGGGAACAATTGAAAAACCAACGAAGATCACCCACGCGTAAGCCTTCGAGGCAAGATCGAGTTTCGAGCTCCATGACTCGGATCGAAGTCCCAGAGATTGGAAGGTGCTGGATACTCCATGAGCCAAGTGCCGACAAAGCAAAAACATACAAATCACATACGATATCGAAATCCAATCAATACGAAAACCGACTAATACCATTGTGTAAACATCATGGATCATTTCGCCATCGGGCGATCCTGTTGCTGTTTCAAGCTCTCCGTATTCGGGGTAAAGGTTTCGGGTTGTAAAATGAAGCAAATGGAAAACGACGAAGGCTAAGATGATCGATCCTGTAAGACCCATTCGTAACGAAGACCAACCCGCCCTCTTTGTTCTCTCAACCTCATTGGGAACCGGACGAGCCGCCCGGTTTTCCTTGATCAGCAAGATGGCAGTGAAGGCATGCAAAACAACGCAAGCGAAGAGGAAGATTCGTGAGCCCCAGAGAATAGGCAAAGGGAGACTTTGGAGAGCGTGGGCGTAGGCATTGATTGATTCCTGACCAAGAAGGATCTGCAGGTTGCCGAGCATGTGTACGAATACGAATCCGATCAGTACAATACCAGTAAGGGCCATAAGGTATTTCTTAAAAAGAGAAGACATCGTGAAGTACTTGTTGGAGATCAGTATCGTAATCATCCCACGTTAAGTAGCAAATCACTAGTTAAAACAAAGTTAAAGCAGATACTATAAGCAGTATGCATTGGACTGATGAATGCTGATTAAGCTCGGTCAACCTAACGTTTGGTTACATTATAACAGATTTCCGAATAATTTAACAATAAATTATGCCTTAGGCGCAAAAGGTTGTTGCACCGAACTAGGCCCGCGTGTCATTTCATGGTGATGAGGGGAAAATCATAATGAAATATATTTTTATTACGGGGGGAGTAGTCTCATCCTTGGGGAAAGGACTGACAGCGGCATCTCTTGGCGCGCTGCTCGAACAGAGACGTTTGACCACTCGAATTCAGAAATTCGACCCCTACCTGAACGTCGACCCCGGAACTATGAGTCCTTTCCAACACGGCGAAGTATATGTTTTGGACGACGGAGCGGAAACCGATCTCGATCTCGGCCACTACGAGCGTTTTACCTCCGGAAAGTTATCTCAGTTCAACAATTTGACAAGTGGCCAGATTTACGAATCGGTAATCCGCAAAGAAAGACGAGGCGAATACTTGGGGAAAACCGTTCAAGTCATTCCCCACGTCACCAATGAAATCAAGGACCGCATTTACGCAGCCGGTGAAGGAGTCAACGTACTGATCACGGAAATCGGAGGTACAATCGGCGACATCGAAGGACTACCCTTTACCGAAGCGATGCGTCAATTTGCCTGTGAAGTCGGAAAGGCCAACGTTCTTTTCATTCACATGACTTTGCTTCCCTCGCTTAAAGCCGCCGGGGAGCTTAAGACCAAGCCCACTCAACAAAGCGTGGCTAAGTTGAGGGAGATTGGTATTCAACCGGACATTCTGATTTGCCGAACCGAACAACCAATTACCGAGGAAATCAGAGAAAAACTCAGTCTGTTTTGCAGCGTCGCTCCCGAAGCGGTCATCGAAGAACAGGATGTGGCTCACTCCATTTACGAACTTCCCCATATGCTCAAGAAGGAGGGGCTCGACACGTTGGTTACCCGTTTTCTTGGACTCGATGCACCCGAGCCCAAGCAGGACGAGTGGGAAGAAGTCGTCCATCGGCTCCTCAATCCGAAGCACAAAGTTCGGGTTGGAATGGTCGGAAAATACATGGACCTGCAGGATTCCTATCTCTCCGTAAACGAATCAATCGTTCATGGGGGTATTCGAAACGATTGCGAGGTCGAAGTAATATATATTGACGCGGAGGATATCGAACGTGATGGCCCGGACGCTCATTTGGCCGAATTGGACGGAATCTTGGTCCCCGGTGGATTCGGGGATCGTGGAACGGAGGGCAAGATCATCGCCTCGCAGTATGCTCGCGAAAAAAAGATACCTTACTTGGGGCTTTGCCTTGGAATGCAAATTGCCGTAATCGACTTCGCCCGTAACGTTTTGGACTTGGAAAAGGCGAACAGTACCGAATTCGATCCCGATACTCCCGATCCGGTCATCGATATCATGAAAGAGCAAGTCGGTATCAAGGACAAAGGAGCCACCATGAGACTGGGCGCCTGCCCCTGCTCATTGACAAAAGGTAGCTTGGCTCATCAAGCCTATGCCCGCGAAGAAATCTCCGAACGGCATCGGCATCGTTACGAATTCAACAACGACTATCGTGATCGACTCTCGGAAGCAGGATTGCTTATTTCCGGAATCAACCCCGAAAAAAACTTGGTTGAAATTGTCGAAGTCCAGGATCACCCATGGTTCGTCGGCGTTCAATTCCATCCGGAATTCCAATCGAAACCCAATCAAGCTCACCCCCTGTTCGCCTCTTTCATCGAAGCGTCCTTGGGCAAGAAGCTCGAATCAACGAGCAACCACCCTGCGGACTCCGCCTAATTGGGCTTTGCACTGTAATCGCCTGATCGAAGGATGAGGTGAAAGGTACAAGGTAATTATTTGGTCGTGATCATAGACTCCCACACTCATCGCTATCCATCGGAGGTTTTTCAGGACCCGAAAACCTTTTCGGATGCCGCAAGCGAACAACACTGGTTGGAATTGGTTTTGCCTCAAAAAGGGCCACGTTTGCAAGGATGGGCGAACAGGAATCAGATGATCAACGATATGGACGAGGGCGGTATTGATCGTTGCGCCCTTCTTGCCTGGTACTGGGAAAAGCCTCAAACATGCTTTTTGCAGAACGAATGGCACGCCCGGTGGATCAAAGATGATCCAAATCGGTTCTACGCCTTTGCCGCCGTTCACCCAGAGATGAAAGATCCCTTGGGTGAGTTGACAAAGAGGCATGAACAGGGATTCTTCGGAATCGGAGAGTGCCACCCCTGGGTACAGGGATTTTCCATGAGCAATCCCAGTTGGCTGTCCTGCATGGAATTCGCCCAAGATCAAGGATGGCCGGTCAATTTTCACGTCACCGAGCCGTTGGGGCACGATTACCCCGGTAGGACCGCAAGTCCGCTCGAAGACTTTCTCTGGCTTGCAAGGCAGTTCCCCCGACTCAAAATCATTCTAGCTCACGCAGGCGGATTGTTCCCCTTTTACGAACTCAATCCTAGGCTGAAACCTGAATTGAAAAACGTCTATTACGACTTGGCCGCCTGCCCACTGCTATACGATCCATCCTTATACCGCTTGTTGATTGACGCGGTTGGCCATGAAAAAATCGTTTGGGGATCAGACTATCCCTTGAAGATTTATCCGGGACGACAAAGTAAGCCGGACTTTTCAACTTTTCGCAAAGATCTCATAGAACAAGCCAAACTTTCGGATATTGAACAGGAGGCAATTTTCGGTCTTACTTTTCTCTCTCTCTTGAATTGACGTGAAAATCGAGCTTCAATCTCTTCGTCCCCACCCCATTCCCGAGAAATTCATTTCCGAATCCGAAGTGTGGGAAAAGAACCTCCTGATCGAAAAAGGCAGGAAATGTTTACTGGCAGCTCAATCAGGCAAAGGGAAAAGCACCTTATTGCATGTTCTTTATGGCCTCCGCCGAGATTGTATTGGAGAAGCGATGCTGGATGGGCATTCCGTTTTTTCCAAAACGGCGGACGAATGGGAAAGCCTTCGCAAAACCAAAATAAGCCTCCTGTTTCAGGATCTGAAATTATTCCCGCACCTCAATGCCATGGAAAACGTCGAATTAATTCCCGAGACAAACCCCAAGGCTCCACCGATCGAGGAAATGCTCGTGCAACTGGGCATGGAAGAATTCGTCGACCAACCCGTTGAAACGCTTTCCTTCGGACAACGACAACGAATCGCATTACTGCGCTCCCTGCGAAAGCCTTTCGAACTTCTTTTGCTGGACGAACCCTTCAGCCACCTTGATGAGGGAAATACCGACCGTGCGTGCCGCCTCATCGTCGAAATCGTCGAAAGAAACAAGGCCAGCTTGATTCTCTCTTCCTTGGGAGACGAACCGCCTATCAACTTCGACGAAAGATTCCGCCTGTGAACTCATCTCAAGAAAGCTCGATGCGAGAGGCAGTAAGAGCAAAGGGCTCGGGTTGGGAAATTTGGATCGCATCTCTTGGCTGTCTGCTGGGCTCAAGCCTGCTCATTCTAGCCGCTCAGCTATATCAAGACAGTAATCGCTTCTTCGACGAACAAGTCTCTCCGAGCAATTTTTTCACTCTGAACAAGAAGATTCTTGGGGGTGCCTTAGTCAACATGGGCAAAGGCGAAAAAACTTTTACCCAAGAAGAACTCGACCAAATCGAAAAAATGGAAGGGGTTATGAGAACGGGAGGTTTTACCCGGAACAAATTTCCTCTCACTCTTTATATTTGGCCATCCGGCAAAGTAGGTCTGGGCGCGGCCGCCAAAACCGATCTGTTTTTCGAATCAATTCCGGATGAGTTTCTCGACTTCGTTCCCGAAGAATGGGAATGGGATGAGAACTCCTCCACAATCCCCATCATCGTCCCCAAATTTTATCTTGATCTTTGGAATTTCGGCCTCGCCCCCTCTCGTGTCGAGTACCCGACCCTCTCCAACGAAGCCGCTACCGGCATGCCCATCGAATTATTCATCGGGAACAACCGGGAAGTTACTTTGGAAGGAAGGTTCGTGGCCTTCAGTAAGCGCATCAACAGTGTCCTTGTACCCGAAAGTTTTCTCTCTCAAGCAAACGAAGAGTACGGCAAACCAGATGCCGGGCAGTATTTCTTTCTATGGAAAGACGGTGCGGTCGACGGCCCCCCCCGAACACTTGGGTTCCTGCAAGACCTAACCGAAGAACAAAAACAAAACGGCGAAGTCTCCCCGATTGCCAGTCCGGCTGAAAAAAAGCCGATCCTCGAGATTCTCGAGGCTCAAACTTCGGATACGCATCTGCCCTCTCGTATCATCGTGCAAATAGAAGGATCCCCCTCCGATGCTTTTGTTGCCGAACTTGAGGCCAAAGGATATGAGATCAACCGTGAATTCCCCGAACAAGATCTTGTCAAGAAAATCACCAATGCCGTCTTTCTCGGAATGGCAATCATCGGCGTCCTTTTCTCCATCAGCTCGATTGCTACCTTTGCCACTAGTTTTCGTTTGCTCGTTACCCAAGCCTCCGAACCGGCAACCAATCTTTTGTTACTCGGTTTCTCCAGCGATTCCCTGACCAAGTTATTCTTCCGGCGTTTTATTCTGATTTTCGCACCCGTTTTTCTGTTGGCTCTCGCTCTCGGAAGCGGATTGCAATACGAACTGTGCAAGATTGGGAAGAACGTTGGGATAGAAGTGGAAGCCGGACTTTCCATCCCGACTTTCGTCTTCGCCTTCGCCTACTGTATTCTCTTTCTGGTCATCAACCGCATGACGATTGAAAAATCCGTAAAAAAGCTTTCCGACTAATTCTTTGGAAGCCAACTCGAAAGACGAGGTTGGCAAGCAATGGTTCAATCAAGAGCGCTTCTCGTTATTCGACGGGTCTTCGTTACTAAAACGGAGATTGAGTGGCCGACTCAAAATAATCGACACCGGCCTTGATGGATTTTACCGGTATGCGCATCTCGGAAGAAAGTCGACCCTTCCCGAGGCTGAACTTGCCTGTGACCGGGGGAATATTCAAAGCAAGCAAACCATCCATCAATTGACCCAACTCGTTCTCGCCTCCTGCCTGAACCATGCTCATGACCATCTGAGCGTAACGAGCGACGTTAAGGCGCCAACTAATGATCTCGCCTTCATCAAGTGATAATTTTTCCGCCAGGTTGTTTTTCACCGGCTTGCCGGTTTTGACTGCGCGCATCAATGCGGTAAGCTTGTCTTTGCTGGATGCTGCCAAGTACTTGCCATCCAGTACGGCAAAAAAGGTACTCGAGTTCGAATAAGGAAGTGTGGACAGCACTTCTTTTACCTCCAGTTCTTCGGCATCCATTTTCATGCCGAGCTTGAAAACCTCGACTCCATCGATGGGGTCACTTTCCTCAAATTCGAAATCATATTTCAATCCCATCGATTGAAGGGCATCCATACCGGAAAGCATATCCTTGCCGAGAACCACAGTCTCGCTTAGCATTTGTTTTAATTCTGACGGAGAGGCTTGAGTCGAACCAACTTGTACAAACCCGAGTGAATTGCCTTCTTCTGCAAGCCCATAACTCATCGCCATCTGCCCGTCATACATCTTCGTTCCCTCACGAATAATGGCAAGATAGCGTGTGACCAATTCCTTCGCATCGGGATCTTTTTCATTGATGCGACCACTGACACTCTCAACGTATTGCAAGAGGTTATCGCTATTGATGTTTACTACGGCATCCATCCATCCTCCTCCCGAAACGCAGTTTGCCGATTCGGGAGAGAAAGGTTTGGTTTCCGAAGAAAAAAGGACATGGAGATCGGAATCTTTCCTAGCCGAGGCGGTTGCTCGCATCATGATTTCCTCGGCGGACAAAGACAGTTCGACTTTGGTCGCGTCCAGGGATGCAAACTCTTCGA
>TARA_B100001057_G_scaffold489754_1_pt1 | contig 23767 bp, 26 predicted proteins | sample TARA_B100001057 | Tara Oceans TARA_B100001057 (sample SAMEA2621839) | marine metagenome | biome: marine biome (ENVO:00000447); feature: surface water layer (ENVO:00002042); material: "saline water (ENVO:00002010), including plankton (ENVO:xxxxxxxx)" | depth 5 m
TGATAAGGATGAGGTCGTTAGTTCAAATCTAACTAGGCCCACAATTATCATAAGGATTTTTCAGAAATCACATTTGAATAATGCAAGTTTTAGTTGGAATCCCCTCTATTCCCCCTCTAAAATTTATATATGAGTGAAATTTTTGACGGTCTAACTATATTATTAATATTGATTTTTATAATTTGGGCATTTATGGAATATACCTTTTTTATGTTTGTGGTTTTATTTCTAATATTGTTCTTGCTTTACAAGATATTAAAGAAAGATTTAGATGATTCACCCTCAGCTTATCGAGAAACAGCTGTAGAAGAGGGAAGCGTTTTCTTAAATCCAGCGAAGCAAGCTGAATACGATATTCAAAAAAAGAAAGAATCAGAAATAAACCAACAACAACAAAAAGAGTTTGAAAAAGTTGCCAAAAAATATGCCCGTAAAAATAATAATCGTGCAAATAAATCACAGCTAGATAAAAATTTTGCTGAAACGGGTAAATACGAATCTGATAAGTCAAGAGAGTCTCGTGAAATAAATGAATTAAAAAAAGCTAATAACTACAAAAGGAAGAATGGGTGGTTTGGTTATCAACATTTAGGAGACTGGAATGACAAATAAATTCCCCCTCTTTTCCCCCTCCTTTTGAAAGAAGTTTTGTTGATATGTCTCCGTATGTTTCAAAATGCTTTCGTATAAGCCTATTAATGCTGGGCACAAATTAGTCGTATGTCTTCATAGGTAGCCATATACAATGTTAAATCTCTGATAAGGATGAGGTCGTTAGTTCAAATCTAACTAGGCCCACAACTTAAAAATTAAATCTCTGACAATTATTGATATTAATTTTTAGAATATAAAATTTAATCATGAACAAACATTCTACGCAAATATCTAACGTTTTAATAATTGGAAGCGGTGGCGCTGGACTCAGAGCTGCAATAGAGGCAAAACAACTTGGTATGGAAGTTACTGTTCTAGGAAAAAGACAAAGAACAGATGTCCATACTGTATTGGCTGCAGGAGGGATTAATGCAGCTTTTGGAAATGTAGATAAAGAAGACTCATGGGAACAACATTTTGCAGATACCTATATTGAAGGATACGGTTTATCAGAACCTGAAGTTGTTGAATTAATGGCAAAGGAAGCACCCGACCTAGTAACTGAAATTGATGCTTGGGGAGCAAACTTTGCAAAATTAGATAATGGAAATATCGATCAAAGATTTTTCGGAGCACATACCTATAGAAGAACTTGTTACTCAGGAGACTACACAGGGAGATCTATACTCTTTGCCTTAATAAACAAAGCTAAGTCCTTAGATATTCCAATTCATGACTCACAATACGTATCAGATTTACTTGTTGAAGATAGTGTTTGCTTTGGAGCAATGGCTTTTGATATTCAAAGTGGAGAAAGAACTGTATACCTTGCAGATTCAGTAATAATTGCTGCCGGAGGACACACTCGTTTGTGGAGAAAAAGTTCTTCAAGAAGAAATGAAAATACAGGTGATGGCTTTTATTTAGGGTTAAAAGCTGGATGCAAGTTAAGTGATATGGAAATGGTTCAATTTCATCCTACAGGTATGGTTATTCCTGAAGATATGGCGGGAACATTGGTAACAGAAGCTGTTCGTGGTGAAGGTGGAAAGCTTTTAAATAGTGATGGCGAAAGATTTATGGAAAAGTACGACAAAGAAAGAATGGAATTATCTACAAGAGATAGAGTAGCAATGGCTAACTATACAGAGATAGTTGAGGGAAGAGGGTCACCAAATGGAGGAGTTTTTCTCGATATAAGTCATAAAGGTAAAGATTTTATTATTGAAAAATTACCCAGAATGTATAGACAATTTTTAGATACTTTAATGATTGATATATCTAAATCTCCAATGGAAGTATCGCCAACCGCTCATTATTCAATGGGAGGAATTGTTGTCTCACCAAAAGAACATTGGACAGGTGTCGAAGGTTTATTCGCAGCAGGAGAAGTTACCGCCGGCTTGCACGGAGCAAATAGGTTGGGAGGGAACTCACTTGCAGAAATTTTAATTTTTGGCAAAAAAGCAGGTGCAGCAGCTTCAAAAAGATCTGAAGAAATCAACACTCATATCAGATCAAAAAAAATAATTGAAAAAGCTCATGAGAACTTAAACTCTTCTATTAAAAATGGTTCTGAGGTTGCTCGTCCTCTACAAAGAGCATTGAGAAATATTATGTGGGAAAACGGAGGGGTTGTAAAAAATGAAGAAAAACTTAAAGAAGGTCTTAAAAAAATTGAAGATCTAAAAGAAGCCTCAAAAAATTTAGATGTGAGGCCAGATTCTGAAGGATATCAAGATCTTATGCTTGCTTTCGATTTAGAGGCCTCAATTGTTTCATCTGAAGCAACTCTAATAAGCGCACTTAATAGGAGAGAAAGTAGAGGAGCACACCAAAGAGAAGATTTTCCTGAAATAGTTAAAGATGAGAATGTAAATATAAGAATTGAACTTGATAAAGACCAATCTATTAATTTATACAAAGAATCAATTCCGTCTCTAAATAAAAAATTGGAAGAATTGATAAATAAAACAAAGAAAATTAGTAGTTTTGAAGGAATGTTACTCGAATAATTAAAAACTATTCGAATCTATAGAATATAAATTTTCTTTTCCTAACATGACTGATGAAAAAAAACTACTAGCTAGTGGTAAAAGCTGCTCAATATAAAATTTGGAAAGTGTAATTTTATCATTATAAAACTCAGCATTATCTTCAAGAAGATTTTTTGTAGCTGTTACTGCTGCTTTGCCCATATAGTGACCACCTAAAACCTGTCCAAACATTTTTAAATATGGTGTTCCACTTGCACTTACTCCAGCCAAATTACCTTTACCTAATTCTTTGAGTAAGTATTGCGTCGCTTCCTCAATTTCAGCGACATGTCTTTCAAGTATCTCACTCAAAGGTTCTAAATTTTCATGTTCTTTCAGACTGCTAATGTTAGTTCTCATTTCTTTAAGTAAACTTTCCACAGCCTTACCATCATTAAGTGTAATTTTTCTAAATACCAAATCTTCTGCCTGAATGCCATTTGTGCCAGCGTAAATTGGAGCTATTCTTGCATCTCGAAAATACTGTGCAATTCCTGTTTCTTCAACATATCCCATACCACCATATACTTGTATAGCCATAGATGTTAACTCAACACTTAAATCTGAGATCCAGGCTTTTGTTATTGGAGTTAAAATTCTACATCTTTCTTTTCCAAAATCTTTAAGTTCGTCTTCTGCAAAATATTCTAAATCTAACATAAGGTGATTGTCATAATTCATATATCTCATTGCATCTAAATAAGACTTTATAGTCATGAGTGTTCTTCTTACATCTGCATGGTCTATAATTGTTGAATCTTTTGCTTCTTCTTTAGTCATACCTACTGGTCTACCTTGAACCCTATCTCGTGCATACTGTGATGCCCCTTGAAGTGCACCTGAAGTACATGCAAGACCGTGCCCACCGGCTCGTATTCTAGCTTCATTGATTGTTGTAAACATATAATTCAATCCCATATTTTCTTCACCAATTAAATATCCTACGGAGCCATCATATTCCATAACACATGTCGGACTTCCGTGAATTCCTAATTTTTCTTCAATTGAAATGCAATTTACTTTATTGTGTCCACCAAGAGAACTGTCGTCATTTACAACAAACTTAGGGACAATAAACATTGAGATACCTTTTGTTCCTTCTGGAGAACCAGGGACTTTAGCTAGAACTAAATGAATAATATTTTCAGATAAATCATGTTCACCTGATCCTATCCAAATCTTTGTTCCGGTAATCCTATAAGTGCCGTCATCTTGTTTAGTAGCTTTTGTAGAAATATTGCTAAGATCTGAACCTGACTGTGGTTCACTTAAATTCATAGTTCCAGTCCAATTACCAGCTACTAAATCTGGTAGGTACATATCTTTCTGTCCTTGATTTGCATGAAAATTAATACCAGATATTGCACCAATACTTAATCCTGGACCAAGAACAAATGCCATATTTGCAGTACAAAGAATTTCAAGAATAGCTGCTGATAAACCATAAGGTAATCCGCCTCCTCCAATATCCGATGGTAACGATATAGATGACCATCCAGCTTTTGTAAACTTTTCATAAGCTTCTTTAAATCCAAGTGGCATCTTTACTATTCCCTCGTCGAATATTGCACCATTCTTATCGCCAATTGAATTTATTGGTGCGAGAACTTCCTCAGCAAATTTTGCACATTCTTCAACTATTGGTTCAAGGGTATCTAATCCAAAATCTTTAAATTTCTCAATTTTATTTAAAATGTTATAAGAATCTAACACATCGTATGCAAAAATTATGTCATTAATCGGCGCTTTGTAGTTAACTGCCATAACTTAATGATAAATTGTGTTTGTTATAGTAAAAGTTGACAGATGAAAATATTTTATATTTCTTCTCTATAAATTAATCTTGTACCTTTTTTATTAAATAAATAAGAAAATATCCATTCAATTATTACTAAAAGTTTTGATCTATAACCAATTAAGTAAACAATATGTATTACGCTCCAAAATACCCAAGCTATAAAACCAGAAACTTCAATATTTCCAATTTTTCCAATAGCTTTATATTTTCCAACAGTTGCCATCATTCCTTTATCAGAAAATTTGAATGGTTTTCTATCCATTTTTAGTATTTTATTTTTTATAATTTTTCCTACATATTTACCCTGTTGCATAGCAACTGGCGCAATACCAGGAAGTGGCGTATTACTAGTGTCTTTGTGGTTTGAAGCATCGCCAATTACAAAAACGTCAGGATCATCTTTTAAAGAACAATCCGGATCGACAATTGCTCTTCCATTGTCATCAGTTATAGTATTTAATTTCTCAATTAAAGAAGAGGCTGTATTTCCAGCTGCCCAAATTATATTTCTTGATTTAATTGTTCTTTTGTCTGTTTCAACATTTGAGTGATTTACGTTTGTAACTTTTTCATTTTTTAAAACTTTAACTCCAAAATCATTCAGATATTGTTCTGCTTTATCTGACAATTTTTTACTAAACATTGGAAGTAATTTATCATTTGCTTCAATTAAGTAAACATTTGGATCTTCAGAATTAAAATTATTAAATTCTTTATTTAGAGTTTTATATGCTATTTCAGCAATAGAGCCTGCCATTTCTACACCTGTTGGCCCACCTCCAATAACAACAAAATTTAAAAACTCTTGTTTAATTTCTTGATCTGTTTCATTTTCTGCCTTTTCAAAAGCTTTAAGTAGATTTTCACGTATTACTAATGCATCATTAATGCCTTTAAGACCTTTCGAGTAATTAGACCACTCATCATTTCCAAAATAAGAATGTAATGATCCAGTCGCGACTACGAGCTGATCGTAATTAATAGAAGTTCCAGAATCTAACAAAACATTTTTATTCTCTCTGTCTACTAAAGTTACTTCTCCAAGAATGACATTTACATTTTTTGATTTTTTAAACATTCTTCTTATTGGGAACGCAATATTAGCTGGTGACAAAACTGCTGTCGCAACTTGATAAAGTAATGGTTGAAATAAATGATGATTTTGTTTGTCGATTAATACAAATTCAATTTGTTTATTGGAGCTTGCGTATCTGAGGAAATTTAATCCTCCAAATCCTCCGCCGATTACTATAACTTTCTTCACAATAATAAAATTATATATGTAAATTTGAGAACTTCCCATATAATTAATTAATGATTATGAAAAAATTAATATTTTTTATTTTTTTTCTAACAGCATGTTCTGCAAATATAATTACAGATTCTAACGAACCTGTAGAAACTACAACGGCAAGTGATCTGACTGTTTGCGAAATATTGGAAATTGAATATATAGAGCTTTCTAATAAGCTTTTTAATACTAGTTTTGAACTTAATAGATTTATCGATGATATATCACCAAATAATGTAGATAGTGATAGGGACCAATTTTTCAGAGATATGGAAAAAAACTGGGATTATAAAGAAATTTATAAAGACTATTTAGAAATCAGATTAAATGTGTATTCAAATATAAATAAACTTTATGAAAACAACTCTGATTGCATTGTAAGTGGAGATCAAGAAATTTCTATAGAACAAGTAAAAGCAGCCGAAAAAGATTTATCAAATTTTGTATCAAAGTACGAAAATTAAGACTTGTTCTTTTTAATCCATAAATAAACAATTGCTAACGCTATTGAAAAAATAGCTAAATTTGAAAAATTCCAGTTTTGTAAACTAAATTCCGCATTTCTAAATAAAACATTATCAATTAAGCGAAAAAATAAGCTAACTATTGTTCCTGAGAAAAAAAAGACTATAAATATATTTACGTACCTATTGCTCATCTAAATACCTCTCTAAGTCTTCTAAGCTATTTAAAATATTTTCACCTCTTCCTAATAATCCTCGTACAAAAATATTTAAAAATTTTACATTATTTGCATCAATTCCGATTATGGTTTTTTCTTTTGCAAATGCATAACCTATCTCAGCAGCTGTTCCTGAATCTACATCCCTTCCTGTTAGTAAAGCGACTACGATACTTGCTTTATTTAAAGCTTCTATGTCTGTAATAAATATTTGATCTTTTATATCTTTTGTATACTCACCCTTGACTACACCAGCATCTCTATGTGGTAAAAAGGTCTCATATCCTCTTTCTTCAAATATTCTAGAAATACTTTCTAGATAACTTCTTTCATGATCATCAAAAAGTGGTCCTGCAATGTAAACATAATCCATAATTACTAAAATTTTAAACCGTTTAAATATTTTTTTATTTCAATTAAATTTTTATAGTTCAATACGTTATCGCTCATTGAATTAATACTTTCCAATATTCGACTATTCCATACTTTATTTAAGGGTACTACCTCAACTAAAACTAGAAAAAGACTTGTTTCTTCGTCAACTGGAGTTGAGATTTGTGTTTCAAGTCGAAAATATAGCTCATCAAAACTCGTAAGCTTTGGCCTTTTGATTGTTGGATGATTACTTAAGTTTTTGATTGTTGTTACGTTCCAAACCCATCTCTGTATTGAGTGATTACACATATACTTTGATAGTTTTTGACTTGACTTAAGTAACAAATCATTATCTGCAACTGGTTGATGTAAGAATTCAAAATCTTGCCCCAAAGCTTTTGTTGGTATCCATCCACTAGGAAAGCAAAAACTGATCGCTTCTAACTTCCCTTTATGCATAATTGCAATATCTTCTTCAACTTGAATAGATAAATCTTTTATAGTTTTAAATTTTCCCATCTCTAATAAATCTGAAACTTTATCTAATAACTGCAAATTTTGAAATAGTTCTGTTTCTCCGCATAATTCAGGCTCTAAGAGGGATATTTGTTTTGTTTTTTCTTCAATATATTTGGGTCTAGGTGAATTATTTATTAAATCTCCAGAATATTTTTGCATGGAAGGATTATTTGTAAATGGTGTTTTGATGAAGTCCAAATGCATTAGTATTTATTCTATATAAATATTAAATGCAATGAATAAAACAGGACTTATATTATTTCACGGTTTCTTTGAACACAAAGAAAGGCACAGACTAAATGCAGAATGGTTTGAAAATCTTGGAATAGAGACTCATCTTGTGGATTTGCCAGGTCACGGTGAAAATGTAATGAGTAAAGGAGATATTACTTCTTGGGATGAGGTTGATGATTTGTTAAAAAACTCTTTTAAAAAAATTGAGCATTGTGAAACAAAAATCATATTTGGTCACTCTGTTGGCGGACAGATGGCATTATATGCGATATTAAGTGGCTTACAAGATCCTGACTACTTAATTCTTTCTGTACCTACATTAGATGACAATTATCCAAATATAGTAAAAAAACTAACAATTGGAATTTCAAGAATAGCTCCAAAATTTAGAGTTCCTTCGTCAGTTACTAAAAACAATCTTTCAACTGATGAGGAGGTTGTAAAAAATTATTTTCAAGACCCTATGGTTTTTCGTTCTGCTACAGCAAGGTATGGTAGAGAATTAATTAACAACCAAAATTTTGTAAATAAAAATATTAAAAAGTTGAATACTCCTACAATTTTATTTCATGGAGAAGATGACACTATAGTGCCAATTAAAGCCTCAAATAATATTAAACAATTAGACAACGTAGAATTTATAGCTGTAAAAAATTCAAAGCATGAAATTTTAAATCAAGACACCAGACCTTTTGTGCTTAGCGAGTTACATAGGTGGCTGAAAGAAAAAAATATAATTTAGACTTATTGCAAAGTATTTGCAATAAAATTCTTGTGTTATAAAATAGTTTTATGCATGTACCTGATGGATTTATAAATGCCTCTGTTTCAGCAGCAACAGGGGTTATTAGTTTTGGAACTTTGTGGGCATACATTAGATCTGCTAGTTCTTTAATAGCTGATAAATTTATTGCTCTTACTGGAATGATGACTGCTCTAATTTTTGTTTTACAAATGATAAATTTTCCTGTCGCTGCAGGTACCAGTGGACACCTATTAGGAGGAGCCTTAGCTGTTATAGTTCTAGGACCACGACTTGGATTAATCTGTCTTTCAGTCGTTGTAATAATTCAGTCCCTTTTATTTGCAGATGGTGGTCTAAGTGCTTTAGGAATAAATGTGATGAATATGGCTATTGTGACCTCCGTTACCGCCTGGGTCGTTGTAAAGTATTGGTTAAAGTTTTTTGGAAAAAATCCCTCATCATTAATTATTGTCAGTATTGTATCTGGAATTATTAGTGTTGTTTTTTCGTCAATTGCATTTATGGTTCAGTACATACTTGGTGGCACTATTTCTATTCCCGTAGGTACAGTCCTGATAGCTATGGTCTCAGTTCATTTTTTAATTGGTTTTGGAGAAGGTGTAATAACTGCACTTATTGTTGGTCTACTGATAAGAGTTCGACCAGATCTTATATACGCTTACGATAGAGAAGATAAAAATACGACAGGTGTTTCATTTTATGGATTGTTTATAATGCTAATTTTACTACTGAGCCTAGTTACACCGTTTGCCTCTTCTTCTCCAGACGGTCTAGAGTCGGTTGCTGAAGAATTTGGATTCCAAGAAATAGATGGCGTAGTTCTTTTACTTGAAGATTATGGAATCAGTACTATCAATAACAATTTTGTATCAACATTGCTAAGTGCTTTGCTCGGAATTATTGCAATAGCAATTGTTACAGGATTGTTTATGAAGAGACGGGAGAGTGGGAAAAATTCCACATAAATTTTTTGATTTCTAATATTTAGGGGTATATATTTAGATTACTTTTTGTGAAGAAAATCTTTTTAGATAATCATTACAAGAAGTATTAAGAGATAACCCTTGAGACAGGAAATCTGGAAACAGATTGCGGAGTTTTCAAGGGTTTTCTCGTTTTAAGTTTATTTAAATAATTTGTTCATGATTTATAGTAAAAAAAATATATTCATTAATATTTAGATATGTTAAATCTCAAAGAATTTGAATCTTTAAAAACAGAATGTCTTTCTTGTACAAGTTGTAGTCTTTCAGAAACTAGACAAAATGTTGTGTTTGGAAGGGGAAATCCGTTTGCAAAAATTCTAATTTTAGGAGAAGGGCCCGGTCAAATTGAAGATGACAGAGGTTTAGCTTTTGTTGGGAGATCGGGAAAATTGTTAGATGAACTTTTTTTATCGGTGGGTATAAATGTGGAAAAAGACTGTTATATTTCAAATATTGTAAAGTGTAGGCCTCCAAGTAATAGAAAGCCGCGAATAAGTGAAGTTGAAAATTGTTCAAATTGGCTACAAAATCAAGTTTCACTAATTAATCCCAAGATAATTATTCTTGCTGGTTCAACTGCTGTTAATTCTTATCTAAATATTTCAAAACCAATAACTGAGATAAGGGGTAAATGGATAAATAAAAGCAATATCAAAATTATGCCAATTTTTCATCCAGCTTATTTATTACGAAATCCATCAAATGAAATTAATAAACCTAAGTGGACTACTATACAAGATTTAAAAAAAGTTAAAAAAGAACTCAATCTTTTTGTTTAGAAAATTCATCTTTTGTGGTGATAATTAACGAAAGAAATATAAATACGCTGGAAACAAAAATATTGGTATTGAAAGTCTCTCCTAGTAATAATACACCTCCCGTTACTCCAACGATTGGAACTAAATAATCTATTGTTGCAACAAACAAAGCCGTTACTCTTTGTATCAACCAAGTAAAACATAAGAATGCAGTTATGTTTGAAATCACAACAAATAACACCCTCATAGCTTGAGAAATGCTTAAAATTTCAATTCCAACTCCGGAAATAAAAAAAGCAGCTAAAGATAGGAGCATTACAAATGGATACTGGAATGAAAGCCAAACGCTAATTTTATACTTTGGTGCATATTTTCTGTTAAATACAGTGGCAAGAGATATTGACTGAACGCCGATAAAAGCAAGTGATCCTCCAAAAACAATATTGCCATCGTCGACTAAGCCCGTTTCTTTTGTAATAAAAAGGTAAGAGATACCTAAAAATCCCGTAAATATTGCTAAGTATTTTAGTTTTGTAATTTTTTCAGTTTTTAAAAAAATTTTTAACCAAATTATTGTAAATATTGGTGCTGAACTAATCATTAAAGTTACCAGACCGGAAGAAATAAATTTTAGTGCGTACACAAATGACCAACTAACAAAAAAAATTGATGTTAATCCTGTGAGAGAAGCTCTCCTTACTAGAGTCATGTCATACTTTTCGTCATTAAAAATTAAGAGATAAAGTAAAAGTAGAACTCCAATAGTCGAAATTCTTAGTGTTACTAAAAATATTTCATTAACTCCTTCTACTAATAAGCTTCTTATTATTACATTCCCTATTCCCCACATGAATGCGCATATAGACACCACAAAAATTGTTTGAAGTAATGAAGGTTTTTTATTATTTATGAGAGTTTTTAAAATCACTTATGAATATTAATGTTTATCTAAATATAACTTTTTTAATAAATATTTAATGTATAATGGTTAATACGGGAGCAAAAGCTGAGAGGGTTGCAAAACCGACCGTTTGAACCTGTTGGGTAATTCCAACGAAGGGAATTCGAAACTTTTATCCCAATTACTAATTAATGAAAAGGTGATTGATAATGAATATATATTTAACTTATTTTGTAGTAGCAATAATACTAACAACTGTTTTTTTAGTTGTAAGGAATGTGAAAGCAGAAGAAAAAGAATACTTTGTTTTAAATAAATCAGAAAAAACCTTTGGTTTGACTATGAGTTTTTATGCAAGCGGTATGGGGCTTTGGATACTTACGTCTCCTGCTGAAGTTGCTTGGTATGGATTGGGTTATGATATTTACGGTTATGCATTGTCAGCTGCAACTCCTTTTATATTAATTTATATATATGGTCCAAGGATTTCAAAAATATTACCTGAAGGCGTTACTCTAGCTCAGTTTGTAGAGAAGAAATATGGAACTATTGCTCAAAAAATTGTATCCGTAGTAGCAGTTATTTATATGAGTGCATTTTTGATTGCAGAATTTGCATCTATTAGTTTTTTATTTGAATCAATTTCTGATGTATCGGGAATTTTAGTATCAATACTAGTAGCAATCACAACTTTTTTATATTTAAACAAAACAGGATTTAAAGCATCTTATATAACTGACAAAATCCAAGGTATTGGGATAATATTACTTTTAACTCTTCTATTTGGGCTTTGGTTTAGTCAAAATAGTGTTTCTGAAATATCTAATTTTGCTGATCTAGGTGGGTTGAATACTTTTGAGACATACAGTTTAAAATCTGCACTAGCGGTAATAATTGCAGTAACTGCAGCTGAAATATTTTCAACCGGCTACTGGCAAAGAACGTTTTCAGCTGTAAATGAAGAAGCAATCAAGAAAGCTAGTATTTTTTCAGGTTTAGGTGTTTTCTTGACGATTTTACTTCTTGGTATTGCTGGCGCAGTTGGAGCTGGAAAAGGATTAGAGGTACCAACATTAAGCTTTATTGATCAATTAAATTTAAACTCACTTGCCGTTGTTGTTTTAATTTCATTAGCAACATTGCTTGTAACATCAAGCGTAGATACATTAGAAAATGCTATTTCATCAACTATATCAATTGATATTGTAAAAAAAGGAAGTAAAGAAGCAAATAACATAACTTTAGTAGTAATTATTCTTGCTTTATTTGCATCAACTAGAGTAAATAATATTTTTACAGTCTTTTTAGTGGCTGATTTATTTGCAACAAGTTTGGTATTTCCTGCATTTTATAAAATAAAAAAATCAAGTAAAAATATTATGCTAGTTATTCCATTTGTAGGATCTCTAATTTCAACATATGTTTACAGATATTTTTTTGTTGATATGCAAGCTAACCCAGGAGGGGTATTTGTACCAACAGATCTTTATGGATTAGCTGATCTAAATACTTTTGGTGTTGCTTTACTCTCATCATTCATAATTACATTTGTTGCAGATAGGTTTAATAAATAGAATTAGTATTAGTTCATGAAACCAGAAAATTTAGACTCTTTTAACACCTTATCAAATCTTGTAGCTAAAGGTTCAAATTTAATTGTGCAAAATACCCGTATGGATTTTGAAACTAATACCTATATAAGTGAACTATGGAGAATGGACAAAGGAAACTGGAAGAAATTTAAATCAGGAAATAATAATTTTAGTAATCCAAAATTTGCAAAAGAAACTAACGCCATTTTTTATGTTAAAACAAATAGATTTGTTCAGGATAAGAGTAAGTCTAAAAAAACATCTTCAATTATTGAAATGCAATTAGGAAGATCTTTAAGCTCAGTTTTTGAAATTGAAGGAAGTATTAATAACTATGTACTAAGTAATAATGAAAAGTTTTTGTATGTGATTACTAGTGAATGGAGTGAAGAATTTAAAAACATTGAAATAAAAGATTCAGAGCCTATGTACTATGAAAGTCTTCCCTTTAGATTTGATACAAAAGGAATCATCTACAACAAAAGAGGTAGTATCTACAAAGTTAGTCTTCAAAGTGGCAACTCTGAAAAGGTTGTAGACGGTGATAAACATAATATTATTTCAATTGATTCTTTAGTGGAAAATAATGGTGTTCTTACTTTTGTTTATGACAAACACAACTCAAAAGGAACTATGCTTGAGGAGAGAATTGGATCTTTAAAAAATAAAAAAATTGTAGATATATTTACAAAAGGCATGCTAGGAAATTTGTTTTATTATGAAGAAGAACTTCATGCTGTTGGCTTAAAAAATAGGTTTGAATGGCCAACTAACACTACCGTTTTAAAGTTCTCTCATTCAGACAAAGTTTCATTTAAATATAAATTATTTGATAGAAATATAATCAAAGCAACAGTACATGAGTCAATTCTTTATTTTCTATATGAGGATTCTGGAAAAACACTACTGCGAAATGCTAATGAAAAAATTGACTTAATTGATGAAAATATCACCATTAAAGACTTTGCATTTAGCGATGGAAGTGTCTACGTCATAGCAAATTCATTCTCAAATCCCGACGAAGTATATGAACTAATCGAAGGAAAGCTAAATAAAATATCGAAAGCTAATGATTTTTTTGTTAAAAACATTAAAACAAGAGATTGCATATATGAAAGAATTAATACGGGAAAATCAGAGATTGATACTTGGGGAGTATTTGTTGGAAAAGATAAACCAACAATCTTAAACATCCACGGTGGGCCTGCAAGTCAATACGGGTTTACATTTTTTGATGAGTTTCAAACTTACGCCTCTGCGGGCTTCAATGTAATTGCTTGTAATCCTAGGGGGTCTACAGGTAGAGGTCACAAATTCTTAAGAGATGTTTGTGGCAACAAGTGGGGTGTAAATGATATGCATGACGTTCTTACTTCGTTTAAAAAAATGAAAAAAGTGATGGGAATAACTAATAAAAAAGATGGAATAATGGGAGGTTCATATGGTGGATTTATGACATCTTGGATAATTAGTCATAATCCAAATACTTTTAAATCAGCAATTGTTGAACGTGCTCTACTTAATTGGGAAACTATGGTTGGAACATCAGATATTGGGATAGGTTTCCCAGAAATGTATTTGCTTGATGACATGTCAAAAAATATAAATCTTTACAGAAAAAAAAGTCCTATGACATATGCTTCAAATATAAAAACGCCAACTTTAATAATTCACTCTCAAGAAGACTACAGGTGTCCGATAGAGCAAGCAGAACAACTGTTTTCAAACTTGAAAAAAAGAGATGTAAAAACAGCTATGTTAAGGTTTCCTGGTGAAAGCCATGAGCTATCTAGGTCTGGAACGCCTGTTCATAGAAAACAACGGTTCAACCACATAATAAGCTGGCATAAAAAACATTTAGTTTAAATAGTTCATTTAATTAAATAAACTAGTTCATAATGAATAAAACATCAGTTGTTATAGATGGACATACAGTCAGTTACTGGAAGTATCAATTAATAGACAAACTATATAAAGAAAACAATCTAAATAAAATATATATAACAAATCATAAAAATTTCTATTTTGCTATTTCATTTGTCCGGTTTTTATGTAAAAACTTATTCAAAATAAATATTTCTGAACTGTTTGAAGAGATTGAGAGAATTTCAATAATAGAAAATTCTCAATACTCAGGTAGTTTGATTTGGTTGTCTGAAACACCCATAAGTTTTACATACAGCGATAATATTTTTTACTTTAGTAATGAAAATAGTGATCAGAGATTTGAAAAATCTTATTTTGTAAGAGATTTTGATACTTTGAAATTTATTACATACTTAACTCAAAGAAATGGGAGCATAAACAAGATCATTAATGTTTCATGGACTGAGGAAGCAAAGTTTAGTGAAAGTAAATCTATTTCAAAACACCTAGAGTCTTTAAAGTTTTTAATTACAAATAGAAATGCACCCATAAGTACAAATTATAAAAAATTGATGGATAGCTCTCTTTCAGTTTCAAGCTCTGCGCTTTCTTCTTTAATTAAAAAACTTTATTCTCTAATTTTCAATTACCCTTCTTGGAGTATCTACACATATCCAAAAATTTTAGATATTTTTGGACAAAACTCTATAGATGAATCTATGGTGAAAAAGGTTTTCAATGATCGTACTTGGAGCTTCAAAGCAGATCCTTTTTATTCTGAAAATGAAAACTCGTTATATTTTGAAAAATTTAACTATTTTCTTGGGACTGGAAAATTAGCAAAATATAGCTTTGAAAATAAAAGTATAAAGGATATAAAAACTTCGAATAATATTCATTACTCTTATCCTTGTATTTTTGTATATGAAGGAGAAACATATTTAATACCAGAGGGTGCACAAAGCAATAAAATTGAAATTTATAAAATTCATGAGGGTTTTCTTGTGAAAGCAAACACTGTAATCAATGATTTTGCTGGTGTTGATCCAACTATTGTAGAGCATAATAATGCTTGGTATGTCTTTGCAACTGATGGACGAATGGGAGGACATTCTTACCTAAATATATTTTATGCTAAAAATCCACTTGATGAGTGGACTCCGCACAATCTGAATCCTGTAAAAATTAACTTAAGCAACTCTCGCGGTGGTGGGTCAATATTTAGAGAAGGAGATTCTCTAATTAGACCTGCTCAAAACTGTTTCCCTGATTACGGAACCTCATTAGTGTTTAATAAAATAGAGGTGCTTAGTCCTGATGAGTTTAAAGAATCTTTAGTTGGAGAATTAAAGCCCTCTGAAAATTCGATGTTCAAGGGAATCCATACATTTTCTAAAAATAAAGAGTCTCTTATTGTTGATCTTAAAACCAACGAATATTTTCCTTTTGCGAGATTTGTTACTTTATTACGAGCTAGAGTCAAGTCAGATGATCCAGGTCTGATAATAGAGAATTCATTATTTAAAAGAATTGCTGTAATTCTGCTATTTTTAGTTTTTGTAATTTTAATTTATTTATTTGGTTGGAGAGCTTTATCTTTGTTCGTCTAGTGTTCTCTAGATCTACTAGATTTAGTCATAACTTTATCTAATCCACCATTTGTAAAAATAAAAGACTCTACATTATCAACTAAATGTTTTCCGTTTTGAGATTTTTGAGAAATTACCTGAACAGACATTCCTTCAAATGGAGAAATTAAAGTTATTGATTGCTGTTTGAAACGTTTTGATGATTGATCTCTTCTAATAACATCGTTGACCATATGGCCTGACTCCCAGGACCAGTCTTCCTCAACAACTACGAATTTACATATATGTTTAGTTTGAGTTTTGTCAATTCTTGCACCAGGACAAATAAGCATTGATCCTTCAACCCATGGATTCAATCCTAAACTATCGTTTTTTGGAAAAGCTATATCAAAAGAGCTATCAACAATTGCTTCTATATCGCCTTTTTTAAAATTTCTTTCTTTAATAATTTCTGAAATGGTGTTTTGAATCCTAAATAAGGAGTCTTCGTCTAAGCTTTCTAGGTTTTCTCGATCCACAATTTTATTTAAACAATTAAGTAAGACAAGCTATTCTTCTTCTATCGCTAGTTTTTGACCTGCTGTCTGTTGTCCTCTTAAGTCTTTTATATCAATCCTAATTAACCCAACGACGAATATTGTAAGTGTTGCTACAGGGAATAGTAATATAACCGTAAACGGACTTGAAAATAGAGTTTCTAACATAATTAATCATAACAAATATTAGTAGTATAATTAAATCTTGTGAAAGGGATAGTGTGACAAAATTAGGATTGTACGCAAGCATGGTTTCGGTTATAGCTTCCGTTCTTATTTATATTGTTTTAGATGACTCACAATTAGCAATATATGTAGGTTTATGGGCTCCAACCTTAATTTTATACAGCCAAGCTTATGAACAAGCAAACAAGTAATTTATCTAATAATCACTTAATTGTTAGTATTTAATTGTGAATAAAGTAGAAAAAAAATCATTCTTCGGGTTTCTGCTCGTTGCCTTTGCATTGCATATGTATCTGGTGCTAACTACTTTTATCGGTGGCTAAGAAACTTTTCCTCTTTTTTTTAATAATTTCATGTTCATCAGCTAGTAATGAAACTACTTTATTGCAACAGTCGTCTGACAGTCCATCAGAGACAAATCAAACTCAAGAGGCTTTATCCCTAAGTTCTGAAGAGATATTAATTAAAATTTTTGATGAATATAAAAATTTTTCAGAAAACCCCAACGAAGCAGTAAATATAATATGGAACTTTGCACATGAAGATAACCAAGAGGTAACAGGTCCTATAGAAAGGTTTTCAATGATGTTAACTTCTGAACCTTATGATTCAATTATTGATTTAAAAGATTACTCTTATGAAGTCGTATTGGAAAGTACTGAAAACATTCAGTATGAAGTAAAAGTTTTAGCTCAAAATAACAATTATTTTGTTATTACATGGATATTTCAAAAAACTATATGTAATGAAAAGCCATGTTGGAGAACTATTGGAGTAAGCCAACCTGAATACTTTGATTCAGGAATTTAAATATTTTTTATCTTATGAAACAAAAAGACCTAGATTTCTCTAGGTCTCTTCTGAGGTAACAGGCTTATTACCTAATAGCAATCTAATAAAGTTATAAGATTATGTAAATATTTTTGTTCTTCTTCTAGTCTCGCTTTCCAGTCAAAATTATAGTTTTCAGGGTTTTTATGTTTATCGTATTTAGACCACATTTGAAAAATATCGCACCTACTGTCAAAACAGCTGCAACAACAATTTCCCAATCGCTGCCTTCGTCGTAAAACATTAATTACTAATCGTCTAAGTTTTCTAACGGATTATCCGGTTGGCAGATTTCAAAAGCTTCTTGAACTGCTTCGGAGCTAAAGTCAATATCTGCATCTCTGAAAGCAAAGAAACCAAATTCTCCAGGTTTTGGATCTGGAAAATCTATACCTTGATCCCTCATGCATTGAGAAAATTCTAAAGAGGCATCGACTAAAGCTGCTTCAACTTCTGGGTCTAAATCAAATTGTTCTGGAAGAGCGTTTCTTAAGATATCTTCACAACTTTCAAATGCATTTTCAAATTCTTCTTCATTTTCAATTTCTAAATTATCAAACTGTGGGTTGCCATCAATGTCAAATGTTGGATCTGGAAAGTTAATACCCTCTTCTCTCATACATTGTGCAAAATCTAATACACCTTCCTCAAAAGTTATTTCTTCATCAACAATTGTTGTTGCAGTTGTGGATTCGATAGTTACAACACCTTGGGACTCTTCGCCCCCAATAGTGCATGCTGAAAAAACTAAGAGTAGAAGAAGTGTTTTTACTTTCTTACTGCCTCTGCTGGTTGTATTTTTGAAGCTTTTATTGCTGGATAGACTCCAGATATAGCCCCAATCAGTAGTGCTAAAAGCACTGCGCCAAATATTTGCCATACTGGTATTGAGAATACAATATTTGTGTAATTAGTGTAACCCAGGGTTATAGCTGTTCCGAGAAGCACCCCAACAAGACCTCCTATACCAGACAATACTATACTTTCTAATAAAAATTGATATCTAATCTCTCTTCTTGTAGCACCGATTGATCTCCTAACTCCAATTTCCATTCTTCTTTCTAAAACAGACATGACCATAACATTGGCTATAGCAACACCTCCAACAAGTAGGGCTACAGATCCTAATCCTAACAATAAATTAGTGAAGGCTTCTTCTGCTGCTTGTTGTGCTTCTAGTGCATCAGAAGGACGCGTAACTTCAACTTGGTCAGGATTTTCTGGATTCATCGATGGCGCGAGTACCTCAACCACATCTTCAATAAAAGTTGGATTAGCTCTGAGATAAATAGTTGTAGGTTCTTCATTAATATCAAAAAGGGTTTTTGCAACACCGTATCCAATAAATACAGACCTATCTAAGTCAGGATGAATCTTTAATTCTTCTAATATGCCGACTACACCAAACCACTCATTCTCAATGAGTATTTTTGTTGGTTTAGTTAAATTATTAATTCCTAATCTTTGAGCTGTTACGCTTCCTAAGACAGTTACTGGAATATCAGACAATCCGTCTTGTATAAATCTCCCATCTGCCAAGTCCCCACCAATAACATCCAGGAGCTCAGCACTAGTAATTATTGTTGAGATACCTCCACCCTCAAATTCAGAAATAAAATTACTTCTTCTGACTAAAAGATCTGTCTGTGTAGTTGAAGTAACTTCTTGAACAGGCCCGATTCTTTCAACCATACCTAAAACACCTTTTGGTAGTTCTTCCTGAGTTCCAAAAAAACCAGCTTGTGGTGATGCTTTAACTAGATTTGTGCCAAGAGATTCTAAAGTTGAGAGAAGATCTGCTCTACCAGATGCAGAAATTCCAGATACTGCAACAATTGCTGCAATACCAATCCCAATTCCAATTGAAGTAAGTGTTGCTCTTCCTTTTCTTGCACGAACTCCGTACAAAGCTACAAAGAATAAATCTTTTGTTTTTAACCTCTTTCTTTTCATTTGCTTACAATTTTTCCATCAACTAATTCAATAACTTTTTTAAACACATTTGCATGTTCTTGATTATGGGTAATCATTATTACCGTTTTTCCTTGATTATTAAGATCTTTTAAGATATTTAAAATATTTATTCCAGATTCTTTATCTAAATTTCCAGTCGGTTCATCTGCTAATACGAATGCTGGGTCTTGAACTAGTGCTCTTGCTATTGCGACTCTTTGTTGCTGTCCACCTGATAGCTCCTTTGGAAGATGGGTTAATCTGTCACCTAAGCCCACTTGATCTAAAACTTCTTTTGCCTTTTCTAACCTTTCAGTTCTAGAAATGCCTTGATAAAGAAGTCCTTCAGCAACATTTTCTTGGGCAGTTAATCCAGGTAGAAGAAAAAAGCTTTGAAAAATGAATCCAATTTTTTCTCCTCTAAATTTTGAGAGTTCGTTATCAGAAAGTTTTGAAACATCGCTTTCTTCAATCTCAATTGACCCTTCTGTTATACTGTCCAACAATCCAATCATGTTTAGTAAGGTAGATTTTCCACTTCCAGATTGACCAACTATTGCAACAAAGTCTCCTTCCTTAACTTCGAGAGATACCCCATCTAACGCTCTTACTGGTGGTGGGCCTTCGTAAACTTTGGAAATATTGTTTATAGATATTACAGTTTTAGTACTGGTTTTCATCTTGGAACAACTACGATTTGACCTTCTGAAATATTACCTTTTACTTCTACAAAACCGTCTGTAAATACACCAATTTCAACAGCAACGTAACTAGTATCAACTCCGGACTCTCCTTCAAAGGTACCCCCTTCGGTTTGTCCATCGTAAATTTCTAGGGCATAGCCACCTTCTGCCAGAGCAAGTAGTGCGTTTACAGGAACATACAAAACATTTTGGGAAACTTCAGTTGTCACAAATACTTTTACAGGTGCTTGATCGTATGCATCAATTTCTTCAGGGTTAAGAACTTCTAATGTTACTTCTATAAATTCACCTGCTTGTGTTTGTGTTACAACTTGATCAATAAATGTAATTACTGTTGGAACTCTTTCATCTGTTGGAAGCTCTATTTGAACACTGTCTCCAAGAGATACTGTTTCTTGATCTGAGGCATCTACTTGAAAAACTACTTCTATTCCTATTGAAGAAATATTATAAAGAGGTGAATTCAATGCTACAGCTGAGCCAATATTGTTTATATATGACCCAACAATAACTGAAGTTTTTGAAGCAAAAGCATTAGTTGGACTAAACGTTTCTGATACAGCACTTAATTTTAATTCGGCCAACTCTTCCCTAGCTTTTTCTAATTCAGCCTCTCTGTTTACACCTTCATAGTACGACTCAAGGGCTTCATCATAAGCCTTTTGTGCATTTTCAATTGCTAAAGCTTCTGTAGCGTCAATTCCAGATTCTTTTCCTGCTTCTCTGTTTTGTATACGTTCTTGTACTTTGATATCTTCTTCATATTCAGCTTCTTTCCCAGCGCGTGTTGCTTCAGACATAGATTCATATTGAAGCTCATCTATTAAATTACGAATTCTTTCTATTTCTGCATCTGCAGCCTGCCAAACAGCATTTTCTTTTGTCGCATTTTCATTTGCGTCATCTAGCAATTTTTTCTTATTATCAACTTCCTTTAGAGTTGTTCCTCCTTCAGTAACAACTTCTTCAAGATTTTCTATTTCATCTTCCTTTTGATTTATTAAAACTTGTTCGGTGGGAGTAATCTCTGATTTAGTTTCAATTCCATAATCAATATATAAATTATTAAGCATTTGTGATGTTTCAACATCAAAAATATCATCTGGTACGAAAGAGCTTTCTGCATAACCTAAATAAACTAATGCTTCTTCAACTTGTTTCACATCAGCACCGGGATCCGAATTCAAGTCAAGAGTTCTATAAAAAGGCGTACTTCCTTCAAGCAGTATTACTGGTTTATTATCAATAATGAATAGGACTTCTCCAAAATTAATTATTGTTCCTTCTTTAGGTAAAAAAGTAACGACTCCATTTGTTGGTGAGTTTAGAACTTTCTTGTCTGTTTGTCTCAGCGTTCCGTTGTATTCTTCTTTTTTTTCTAGATCACCTTTTTGTATAGCTACTGTTGTTAATTCTAAAGTTTTATTATTGGAAGATGTGTCTGTATTTTGGGTACCAAAATAATATCCCCCATAGGCCAAGCCAGCAATAACGATTAATGTGTACAAATTTTTTAATTTAAATATTTTTTTTATCATTTTTCCAATTCAATTATTTTATTAAATCTACAGACTTTCTGTGGAATTATTTTATTAAGTTTTTTATCCATCCCATTCATCTTCTTTTAACTCATCTGGAAGATTTTCTTCGCATGCTTGCCATGTTTGTACAATTGGATCATCTTCTCTAAGTTCCCAATCATCATCAATATAAGCATCAAGCCTAACTTCTCTGTTGAAGTAATTTGGATCAGGTACTTTTGGATATCCATTTTCTCTAAAACATTTTGCCATGAATAAAGATCTGTCAATCTCTTTTGATACTTCAACAGGATCTTCAAATTGATTTTCATCAGCCACACCCCACAAGTTATATTTCAAAGCACATTCCTCAATAATGCTCCAAAGTTCTTCAGCCTCTTGTTCAGTTATTGTCTCAAAATATGAAGCTATAGTCGTGTATAAATCCAAAAAGTTTTTTGGCTCTTTAAATTTATAACCAGACTCATTTACACACTGAACAAGAACTAATGGAGCATCTTCATCTGAAATTTCTTCACGTTCATCTACTAGTTCAACACCTAGAGCAACTGCCTCTTTTCCTTTGTCCGTATCAGCAACAGAAACAACGGATTGCTCATTTTGTTGTAAAAAAGAGCATGCTGTTAGAAAAATAAATATTACTAAAGCTTTTTTATGCATAGACAAATTATAAAGAAACCTAGTCTTATCCTCCACCTTGTTGTGGTGGTTCAAGTCCAAGGTCATCAAAGCATTCTCCGGCAGCTTCTCTGATATGATTTTCTAGATACTGTCCAGACTGTACTAATCCAACAAGAATTGGTCTTAAAGGTCTGTCTGCGCTTGGATCTTCGACCTCTATGCCTTTTTCTCTTAAGCATTGAGCAAATTCGAGTTCTCTATCAAGTCTATCTGCAACATCTTCTGGATTTTCGAAATCTGCGTTATCTCCTAACGGAATATTGTTCTCTTCTGCACATGCTTGAATAGTCTCAAAAAGTTCTGTTCTTCCTTTTTCATCAGCTGCAATAAAAATTGGGGTTAAAACACTTCTTAAACCTTCGTTGTTTTTTGGATCTTTGACATCGTAACCATTGTCCCTTAAACATCTTGCCAATAAAAGCTGCGCATCTTCAGATGATAAATTTTCTTCAACAACATCTTCTATAATTGTTGTTACTGTTGTGTCTGTAGATAAATCTTGTGTGGAAACTACACCTTGTGAACTATCTGGAGCTGAACACGCAGAAATGATAATAGATATTAGGACTATCAAGCAATTATTTTTCATATCCTGATTCACCATATCCACATTCTTTTAATGCTGGAACAATTTCATCTTTTGATTTATCCAATTCACTTAAATCTATTTTAGGCTCTTGTTGAGTTGGGTCTGAGACGTTAATACCTTTTTCTCTTAAACATTTAGCTAACTGAAGGTTTTCATCATATAATTTTGCGAGTTCTTCTGGGTTTGACGTAGATGAATCTGACCAGAGGTTATATTTATTTATACAATAATTGACATCTTCTCCCAGCTGAGACTCCTCATCCTTAGTGTTGCTTAATTGACTAATAGTTGTTTTTAGGTCTTGTATGTCAAAAGGAGTTGCAATGTTGTAGCCCTTTTCGTCATTTAAACATTCGGTTAAAACAATTGGATAATCTTCTTCTGCAATTACTAAAGAGGTAGTTGTACTTTCTGATATAGAAGCTACTCCTTCGTTGCTAGTTGCTGAACATAAGTTTAAAAAAAGAATGAAAATTAAAAAATTTGCTTTTTTCAAGTTTATTTATTCCTTAAACCAAACAAGGGTCTCAATATTTTAATATTTTTTACAGCGTGAAAAATAGTTAGTGATAAAAAACAAATTAAGAATAAAGCAATTGGGAATTTAATTATTGGATGAATATTGAATCCAGCAAAATAATACATTACTGCCATTTGTACAGGTAAGTGGACAATGTAAACAGGATAAACAGCTGTTTTATAATAGGTAAGCTGTGGTGAGTCTTTGTTTAAATAAACTGCAGCAAGGCCCAGTAATAA